>Ga0210059_1010981_pt1 | contig 13909 bp, 6 predicted proteins | sample Ectturendosymbi2_FD_188042 | JGI IMG/M metagenome (GOLD analysis project Ga0210059, IMG submission 188042) | Ecteinascidia turbinata endosymbiont from Florida, USA - Sample 2 (SPAdes) (version 2) | ecosystem: Host-associated > Tunicates > Ascidians > Unclassified | place: Key West, Florida... | reverse complement strand
CCGCAATGTATACGTCCTCATTTTCTTTCATGTATATGTGTTTTTTCATTTCTCTTTACTGCGATGCATGTTAAAAGTCTAGCGTTTTGCGTGTGGGAGTGAAGACGTTACTCAATACAATACAATATTCTTTGAAGCATCAAGAGTACCAAGTTTTCTAAAGGTCAGGGGCAATAACATGAAGCATCAAGAGCGGACTTCAAACATGTCATTTGTTCTGAAGCTCATCAAGGCCACGACGTTGGTGACATCACAACAGATGTTCAAGTAAAGCAACAGCAGCAACGAAAGGAGGAAAAGAACAGACAAGCGCCACACGAAACAAATCACTGCATTGTCAGCAATGTGACGAACTTGTTGATCGTAACTTGTTTGAAACGAAGTCCTCCAAAGTTCGCTTTCACCAAACCAATCAGTGCAGTGGTAGATATGACGCACCAAGTGTTTTGTAGAATGGAACCCATTGTTTCCGCTGAATCATACTTGCGATACTAACACCAAATTCAAAGAAACAGCACTGCTGGCGTTTGATTAAACATACAATTAAGAACAAACGCCATTCAGCTCAAATAGGTAAAATGCACAAACTTGCAGTTTTTCGTCGTATCAAGCAAGGAGTACGGGAGCATTCAGATGGACAAAACGATATTTTTTGAAAACTATTTTTGCATAAATAAGTAACTACGAAGTTAACACCTATTCGGACGTACGTGCTTCTACTATTACATGCTAGGCGCAAGTAGTTCAACCGGTAATTTCTCTTGGAAGCGTTGACATGCACATTTGCTCGATTTCGACAAAACTTCATCACTCCCACACGGTCCACGTTATGCATTTAAAAACTTTGCCCACTGCCATGAAGTTTTCTGCACCAGCAACTTATTGACGACTAACTTCTCACCATTACGGCGATTTAAGTTGCATTACAAAAGGTTTCAAGCAATATTTCACTGCTTGAACTGCTGAAGCTTGCAGCAGCAGATTCGCTTCACTCGGTACTTTACACATGGTAGCGACAGTGAGCGAATGCCCGGCAGCAGCTCAAGATGTTGCAGCGAAGACATCAGTGGATCGAGATCGGAAAAAAAAATTTTTCGATGGTTTGCCGCAAACTGCTACGACACATACAGACAGAAGGATAACCACTTCATGTATCACACAACACAGGGGATTTCAATTTTGCACTGAACTGATTCCTGGTTTGTATCGTTCTCTTCGGTCAGTAATTACTAATTGCATGAAAAATTTCATGGCGTGAACCAATCAAGAATTCAGCTGTCTGGAAATCAACTGATTTCGCTTTCCAAGCCATTCATCCACATTCATCTCCTCTCCTCTGAAAGATTACCTAAACCTGATGCAGAAGCTGCCACCAACGCTAGACTTCTCTTGTGTGAAGGTCTCAACCTGTCATTTTCATATTCACCAACAACTATTCCCAACGCTGACAGTTAACGCACAAGTGGTTTTGTTAGTAACTGTCGACAATCATTTGAAGTGACGTAGCAATGCCACTTCAGTAAAAGCTTGAAAACAGATCTACACAAAATTTTCTGGACAACCCAGTGCAGTATTAATAAGCATGCAGCCACTACACAGGATTGATGCATTAGATCACGTGTTTTCACAACTGCTTGGAAAAGTGCTTTTGACACGATGGTGCTTCACACTTTCCAAAGATAGATGTCAATTGAAAAATGAGGTTCATGTTAAAACGATACTTCGTGACACTGTAACTTTCTGTTGCGAACTTTAACATATGGCGTATTCGGGGAAAAGAAAACACATTCAAAACAACCAAATATGATAGCAATCATTCTATTTAAGGGGGAAAACAAAAGATGCAGCACATGCAGACACTCGAAAATACGATCTCACATCGAAAAATCTCACACGATTCAAAATATGAAACACTGAAAAACCTAGTTAAAGTGACTCGGTTTATTCATATATTTTGACGACGCCGAAATCTGCTGATAATCGCACAGCTTGTAAATGACTACTTCATTTCCAGTCCTTTGCTTCATCTTCCTTTTTCTGCTACCTTGTTTTGCGTTGTTCAGAAACTTCCTCCATCTGCAGCAAAGTATTAAAACAAGTAACGTTTCAATTGTTATACAACAAATGTGTATACAGCGGCGATTGACAGGTTTGACGTGTTTTAGCGCCGTACGCAGAACAAATATCGCGTTGTTCAGCGTTCCCACTTCTGAAGAATTTGTCCCTAGGTTGGGAAATTCAACATCCCTTGGGGAATAGGGTTTTGAGGAATCTAGGGATTTTTTGGGGAAATTGCATTTTTTGGGAGAAAACTGGTAAAAGTTGTGGTTCCGCGTTTCCATCTAATGTGAAAATCAGGTTGCGATTTACTATCAGACCAGGAAAAGGAAGTAGCGTACAATTACATCAACGCAATGGCGTGTCTATGCAAAATGGCGGCCATGGCACAGTTTAAACGTGCGCCCTTTCTAATAATTTAAATCGCAGATATAGGTGCAATTTTATGAAAGTTAAACCACGAAGAAAATAAATGTTTGAATTTCACTTGAAAATAGCATTTTACAATCTAGAATATTCTCGTATAATTGCTTGCCATCTACATCTGACCTGTACACAGCTCCTAAATTGTCACACATAGATTTCAGTTTTTCACAGTTAAGACCGTACAAAGGCCTTGGACATCGAACAGAAAGTCAAATTTGGACAGAAAAAGCTAGCTCTAAACACGAGTAACAAACCACTTCTTTAATGAGTTAACATTTTAACAATATAACTGCTGATTTTCGAGAACTAACTAATGTTCTCTACCTTAGTCTCTTGACTGGGGCACTGTGTTCAGCCTATTTATCGGACACTAGTGGCCATCGAAGAAGTTTCGTGAAGTCGGAGCGGGCCGCAGCCCGCCCGCAAGGAATTTGTAAATCTGTATGACTTCAACACCAGATATTTGCATCATGCACAGTCAGATTCTCACATCTGCGGACTTAAACGCGTCTCAACAGATGCTGACTAATATCTTCTTGCCTGAAGTACAGTGGTACGGAATGACTTGATTTTTCTTATAGCATGAGGACAATCAGGGTTGCCAAGTCTAAACAGACCTTTTAAGCTAGAAAAATTGCACAATTCCGCTAGAATCCGCTCAATTAAGACCAGGCCCGTAACCAGCCTGGAACAGCAGGTGGGGCGAAGAGTTCTTTTAGAGGGGCCCAATTTTTTTAAGCTATGTCCAGCACATTTTTCCAGGAAGGGGCGAAAAATTTTTAGGGGGGATTCACTCTCCTTGGTTACGGGCCTGAATACAACCGATTGTTTAGGCCGCTTGACCAATTATCCGCAAGAATTTAGCGGAATTAGGTCGGTAGACTAATTATTTTGGAGCTAGACAGGATTAAAATTCGCTACACCTAGCGGATAGCCCGCTTAATTGGAAACCCTGAGGACGACGTCTTGCAGATATCACAGGCGAGCGTTCTTGTTCCGTCACAATGTGTGACCGTCGTGTTTTGTAACAATACCGCAGTTTTGTCATAATGCTTGGTGGTCCTGATGCAACACTCCCGACTTAATACATTAGATATGGGCGCGCCGTGCTGATGCAGCTTTGCACTTTATGGTTGTATGGGGCGCAAAATACAGGTTCAAGGAACTGTAAATGAAATTTTTGCCAAGCAATTTTTGCGCCCCCTTTAAAGTTTTTACATAACCAAACTTGATTTCATGTATTGATTTTACATAACCAAAACGTAGCTATTTTAATATGATCATTGTTTTAGAGAAATTCAGCAGCAAACCCATCTCATAATCTACAGACGATATGGTTAATGAGGTGTGATTTGGCTATGCTTGTAAGATTGTTTTATTCTATTTTTCAGTTCCTGAGCTTTTTAAGTAAATGTGTAATGTAACACACTATGCTGCTTGTTAAAAGGTCATTAAACCTCTTGAAGGCAGATGAAGGCAATCTACTGTTTTTTGCAAAATCCATTGAATTTTTATGAAATTTTGGAAATTTTAAGCTCAACGTTAGGGCATTTCTAGTCAGTATTTGTGGGAACCCTGGCGTTGTTCATCGTGGTTTCAACAGTTATAGCAGTTCTCAGTTGAGTGTCGTTATATTCGTTTTTGTACCTCCAAAATTACTGTTTGTGGATGAAATAACCCCCATTTCAAGTTAAAAATGACGTCTGTGGTTCAGCAAACTCGGGAGCGGACCTTTATCAGAGCAAATAGACAGGTGCAGTCTCTACATCTACAGCTTACACCTGTCATTTATCCTGATGAAGCGCAGTTACTTAGTTTGCTGAAGCTTCAGCACACCTTGTTTTTAATTAAAACAGTTGATTGAGCAAAACTTTTAGGTATTTTACCGTTCCTTGGTAATTGGATTTGCAATATATTAAATTTATACATGCCCACTTGACGCCAAGATCTTGCTTAGAATGTAATTAAAATTGGATAAACTGCGTCTTTGTTACGTTTTGCACGATCAACGCAAGGTTACCGGCAAGTATGCTTATTCAAGTAACACTTAGATGACACAAACTATTACAGAACTGTTAGAAACGTTCTTGCAATGTACCGTTGATATAGTTCAGCATCCTACATGCCTCACAAAATATGAACAATTCATTGGAAATATATAGAGAAAAGTCATGTTGTTGGTAGTCAGCCAATAATTTAAAGCTTGGCCTTCGCATGGTTTAGAGCAGGCCTGCACAACTAAGAAAGGGCCAAATTGACCAACATACTGTATATTTGCCGCAGCCGCGTGTCGCAAATCTACGTCATTTTGTTGTAGTTTGAAAGAAATTCTGGAACGACAATTAATTTTATATATCCGAAGTCGGGCTGTTGCAACATTTTCTGGAATTGACAAAGCTGTGCGGCCCACGGGCCGTATGTTGGGAAGGCCTCGCCCAGAGTCTAAACTCTACACCAGTGGTTCTTGAACTTTACAAACACACCGAACCCTCACGTAGTTTTCCAAGCTTTTGTCGAACCCCATTTTTGCCCAATATAACAGATAGTAAAAATGGGTTAATGAAATCAGATGACCTTCGTCGAACCCCTGAAACGGCTCCGTCGAATCCAGCTTAAGAACCACTGCTCCAGACAGTACAGTGCATAAAACTCTTTAGATGGTTTTGATACATGAGACTAAGGCTCCTGAAAAACAAAGCTGTGCTGGGGCTACTTTGCATTTTGTCGAACACAATTTGTTGAATAATTCCTGACAAACAGCGTAAAACTGTTGTCTATCGAAGAAAAGGTTACATGATCCTTGAAGAAAAGCTGGTGAATGATCTTGCAACAGGTACCTGAACCAAGCCGAAGCTTAGCTCGCGTAGATTGAGATGGCCGAAAAGAAACGGAAGGTCCGTGCTTCTCAGAAACACACAGGAAGTTGTCATGTGGAAGAACAGAAAGCACGCACGGCGTTCGCTAACTGAAACACGAGGCGGATTTTGCCGCCGTTCAAAAGGCAGCCGGTGAGTAAGCATTGAGCAGTTAACTGTCAAATGTACACAGGGTGATGTTCAGCTCCACCCACAGGCCATTACTCGAATCAAAAAACGTTCTGAAAAAGCCGTAACCAAACTGCAGTCCATTTTATTTGAAGCAAAACTCAATGTCACAAGCAACCCAAGTATTTAGCAATTAAAACCCCAATTCAAAACTTTAAAAAATTGGTATGGTGGGAAAACACGTCTAAATCAAGGTTTATAGCACTGTTTGCAATACTGTGCAGCCAAATATCTGAAATGATTTTGGTATGGCCAAATATCACAGATTTTCTTGCTGGGCAACAGCGAAAGAGGACCTTAGTAGATGTTCTGTCATGTGCTGATCAGCAAGGGTGCAACGAGCACTTGCCAAATTTTCGTAACTCCAAAAAATCTTGTTGCGATGCAAGTACAGCACAAAACTACTGCCAGGAATGTATTTCAGGTTTCCGTTAATATCAAGAAAAATATCACGACGTAGCCGTAGGATAAATCACTTTAATATTTTTTAAATGAAACGGTTAAAAAAATACTGCCCTTGGTTTGGTAACGACTTGCCCAAAAGTTCAAAACAAGACTAGGGTGTCACCGAAACAATAATTTAGAAATCGTTTGGCTGTCAGCCATGAAACAAACGCACCAATATGCTTGTGCTTCCGAGCTTTCGCACAAAAACCTTCTGGAAGATTTGCTTTGCTAACGGTTTTAAAATTAGAATGCAGTTCTTTTAAAAGTTTCAAGGTTAAGCTTTTGCTGTAATCACATTCACAGCAAGAAGTTACTACTAATTACTAGCTACTAAACAGTGGAGCAATATGCGCAGACAACGGTCTTTCTCTGAGCATCACGTATTTACGTTCGACGGCTGTGTAAAGCAAGCAACCTTTGTCGAGTCGTGGGCCAAAAACAAACTCTGTCAGGTATAGCGTGCCGTACGAATTTTCCAACAATTCTGTTCCCTTTGCTATTGCTAAATGTTGGGAATTTATGGAATTTTAATCAGATTAACACCTGATTTTCATATTTCACAACGATAGCCTAAAATGCGGCACAAATTACATTTATAGCATAGTGCAGTTTCTCATAAGTATGCAAAACAAGACGTTGCAAGGAGGGCAGATTCATAAAATATAATAACACTTGTAGGGCCATACAGTTACTACAGTTTGGTACAGAGGTTGCGGGTCGGATGGCTTTGCTTGGCAGGACGTAGGTTGCCGACCCCTGGTGTAAAGCATGCAGCGCTGATGAAACGCAGTTCTGAAAGGACCATCAATCAAAGAAGTTTGAGAATTGTTAATCTTAACGTGTGTAAACTCTGGAAGATATTCGTTCGGGTATAACAAACAAACAAACATCTAACGGGTGACGACAAAGAAAATCGTTGCACAGAGCAATATCGTTAAATAACCACGACAGCCAGAGAAAGGTACTAAAGATAATAAAATGGACTAGATGAAACGAAGTGAACTGTAAACTGAGCTCTATTATTCGTTTTCTGAAAGCGACCGGCAAACGTTTCGTGTTTACCCACCACACTATGCTACTGACCAAACATTTGCGAGGTCCGCAACATAGTTTCGTACGGAGGACATCTCGCACTGTTGTTTACAGCAACGGCACAACTTTGAACAGCTATGATTACCATAAGGTGTGGAGTCAATCTACCTTTCACAAGTTGACTTTTTGTATTTGTAAATTGCATGTTTCAATGTGTGTCGTTTCAAACATTAGTAAGTGCTAAAACTTTCCTGAGCGCGTGCGTCTTGGATTTTTCAGTTAAATATCTGGAAAACACGGGTCCGTTTTTTCAAAATCTAGAAATTCTGTTTGGGAAAGTGACAGCAAAGCGACATTTTCTATAGAAAATCTAAACTACAGCATAATCAGCACTCTTCTTGTGGACAGAGGTTTAAAGTCTTGCTCAGGCACAAGCTTTCCCATTTGCAATTTTCAACGGTCAAAAGACTAAGCTACTTCGTGGTGGTTACAGTATCAAACCTGGAAAGCACCTATCAATTTCTTCATGAGATTGTTTTGGCACTATTCAAGGCATTTAGAAGATATAGAATATAAGACCCTGAATTAACGAAAAACGTAAAACCAGGCCAGCATGCACAACGAAATATACCTGCTCCTTGTACGCCTTGAAATGGTGGGCCATGCTTTCCAGCTTCTGCTGCAACTCGTCACTACGTTTTACGAGCTGAGCAATGCGATCTGTTTTGATGCACAAGATATGCATGAGGCACTTTTAGCGATACCAACAAAAAGAAGTTAGGTTTCAAAGAAGGTCATGGACATGGGTAGCACGACACGCAAGTTTTCTCTCTGCTGCTGGGCGTATCATGAGTCAGGCTTATAAATTTTCACATATGACCACGAACCGGTTGTCCAGTGTGGTACATGGCTTATGCTATTGGGTCGTGTTACGGGTCATGGTTTGCGCCTTGATTTTAAATACAAAAATCGTGATTCGGAACTGTTTTAGGGGCAGTGTGGGTTCAGTGAACGACTGGTCAAAGGTAGCTTACATTTTTTGTTAAAGTTTATCACAGGCTCAAACAAAATTGTTTCTTACAGATTTTGTGCTCGGATATTAATAAGAAGCATTTTCAAGATTATTTTCTGCTACAGGCAAATGCTGACATGTAAAGAACTTCTAATTTTGTCGGTTGGAAGCGAAAATGGGGATGTATATTGTGCGCTCTTCGCAATCAGTGTCCATTGGTCACAACCACCTTAATTTGCTGAATTCCGTTTCTGCCCTTCGCTACCGCATCATTTGGAAGTAACTACATCGGGATGTCTTCAAAGCGTACCTTCAATAAGAACTCACTCTACAGTCTAGAAATTTTTTCGTAGCCTTACTTCTTGGTTGTGCAATCGGTGTACTTGCAACAAACAAGAAAAAAAAGAAAGTTTCGGAAAATCATGTACGAAATCTTGTAGTAATCGCGTTTCTATTCCGAAGAATGCTGAGCTTTATCGCGGTTTTGTACGTTGGCTTAAATTGCTAATCATTTCTGTTTAGTTTAAAAAAGTGGGCCATTTGAGGCCTTGCGTCATGAGTTCGCCACTTACAAATGGCAGCTTATATTTCCAAATGGTTTAATTTAAGCGGTTTGATGTGTTTGCAAATAATTGGTTTTCAGAATATTTTGCATTGTGAAGGACGTAACTTACTAATCTAAAAATAACCGCAAATCTCTCTTAGTCAAAAAACGTGTTAATTCCTTCAATAAAATATTTCTGCCGAACTAATACAAAAATAAAGACTTAGAATGCTGAAAACTGCGGAACAATTGATATGCGCAATATTAGAAATATAATCCAAAGCGCACGTCTTTGAACAGCAATAATGACAAGTTTTGCATGACCATTCATTCATTCAACTTCTGGTGCACCTACAGGCAAACAACATTTTTACTCACCTTCCAGCTGCTTCTTTTCTGTAGCGTGCTTTTCGGCTTGTTCATCAAGAACTTTTTTGCTTTTCTCTGCAACCTTTGCCAAATAAAAAAACACATCATTCAAGCCAGCAACTGTCACGTGAAGCTGCTTCTAAGGAAGATTGTGTGGGTGCTGACTACTTTAACCAAATCCAATGTTTGTTTCACTTGCGTTTGCAACTTGATTACAAAAGTTTAATTTTCTTATTCAGAACAACCAGTGCAATCTTCCACTTCCTGATTCTTTTCTTTTTATAAGCAAATAGCATGAACGCACCAAAGAGTTTCAGAAAACCTTACATGTTTATCAAAGTCTCTTTTCACTTCTGTGCTCTTGGCTTCAAGTTTTCTTCTACATTCTTCTCTTATCTGCCCAATCCGTATTTCTGCCTCTTGTTGAAACTGATTTATCCTTCCTTCTTGAATCCCAGTCAGCCCTGGCCAAGTAAATGCATAAGCGAAATACACTACTGCAGCAACAGTAGTTTCTCAGCTTATTTACAATAACAACACTTGCCACATGAAAATACACTCATAAATACACGCGCGCACCTATATGTTAACTAGAGTGTTCATGCGGAAGATATTGCAGAAGCTGCTGCTGAGTCACAACTGTATTCCGAAGGCCCTGTGCGTGGATTGATCGCCTTATTTTACTGCGGATCGCATTAGAGTACTTCCCAACAGGTGTGCCGCGAAATTTCGAAAATCGGTGAATTTGCCAGTAACTGAGCAGTTGTGGCGTAAATGTACAGCGGGTTTGCGTGTTTGCATCATACTTTAGTGCAGCGGTGCATTCTATTTCAAACAAGGCAAAATTTGATAATGTAAAGTCGCCCGCGTGCCAGCAGTCATTTACTACATTTATTAACCATAAGGTGCAGGTTAGCACAGTCCAGGCATTTCGCTTAGGGTTTGAAGCAGAAAACACTGCTTTGCGACGGCTTTCGTTCGCTCATATCCTCTTTCAACACATCAACGCACAACGAGGAACGTAAGTAGCGAGAAAACACCGTCGCTCCGTCACAGGAGCGTAATTTAGGTTTTGACGAGCTGTGCACAATACAATCTGAAACCAAAGCCGCGCGCATGTAAAACGTTCCCACGGGCCGCATTTTCGACACCCCTGCTGTAGAAGATAGAAACAACATAGGTAAAGTTTTGGCTAACTTCCAGTAAGGACGTTTTTAATTAGGTTTCAGTCAATAGCTTTGGCGTGTCGTGGGAATAATACTGTGTTGCGAAGTGTGCCGTGGCCCAAAAAGGTTGGGAACAACTGGTAGGAGGTAGATTTTAGTGAATTTTCGATAATTGTTAGAATTCAAACAAAAACAGAGCATAACACTAAATTTAATGACGCACAAACATAATTTGGCGATTAATTCGTAACGCAACGTAGTACACAAGTTCGATGGGTTGATTGTAGATGCTTTTGTTTAATAAGATCAGAACAGTTTCAACGCTGCTGCAGTGTAGATTACATGGTAATGGTTTATTGTTTCATATGACTCAGCCAACACGCAGAAGGAATACAAAAAAAACATCGCACGCTAGGCAAACCAACCATCCGTGAACATTAGAGCAAATGAAAATATAATGGCATAATAGCTGAACAGTGTAAACAAGCGGTGGTGCTGTGTCATATAGGATTGGTGAAGGACCATAGCGGTCCCAACCCTGTTTACCACTGTTTGAAAAGTGTTGAAAAACAACAGTTGGAGATCAAATAAGCACAATCAGGAAAACAAATAAACTCAGAACATGGTGAAGAAAATGTACAGATGAATACGCATCCCTATGTACACAGACGAGTGGACCGAATTTAGTTGAAGGAATTTGATGTGTTCAAGTAACTTCACTCCACAAGTGAAAGCAAGGAATCAATCACAAATTTTAATAGGAAATCGATTTCACGTAACACTACGCATCGTCAGTCCTATCATCTGCAAGCAATGCCAACAGGTGTGAAATGTAGAAAGGCCAACACAAGGTCAGAGAAAGTAAACAACCTCAAGACTGCAATGAAAAAAACGCGCAAACCCATCCGTGACAAATAAAACAAAACCAAAACGTCTTGCTCAACTACATGCAAAGGCTGAAGCCTCAAAACTTACTGCATAATTGACAAAAACTTACTAAAACTCAACGCCAGCTAACGATAAACACCAAAGAAAAAGTCGCTTTCTGATAAGAGTAACTATTCGCAGAGCGTGGCTTCCGAAGTGCCTTGAAACAACAAGCGTTATGAATCAGTCAACGTGCATTTTGGTCGCTGCAGCAACCAAGTCTCTGCGGGCACGATGGAAAAGCTCTGATTGACACGAACAAAAACACCTGCACACTGGCCGCGAAAACTGAAACGCAAAAACGGTCTGTAGAATTGATGTACATCAGCGTTCAGCGGCAGAGAAACAAAATTATTATCTCACGCGTGGTAGGATTATATTTTGAATATTAATTTGTGCGTTAAGTTTGCCATACCACTTATCTTCACAGAAATCTAAAGAAGGGGAATTAGGTTCTTAACAAAAGTAACGGTGTAAGCCTCATGTATCGCCGGTCTGTTTACGTCGCCATGGGACTCTGAAAAGTGCCACAACAAGGCCACTTTATCTTCGTTGTTTTCATCAGTTTCACAGTTGGGTCTGTTCCAATTACTGCGGTGCGATGACCATCTCGTGGAAAATTTGTTCTTGGTTTGCCCGACATATTGTTCGTGGCAAGTAAAACAAGTCGCTACATATATACGATGGTTTGCGCATGTAAATTTTTGGTTGAGTGGAAAGGTTTTATTTTTGCCCAATATTTGTGAAACACATGGCACCATTGATTTGTTGTGCTTTCCATGGTTACCACAAAGTGCACAGTGGCCACAAGGCACCGACATCCATTTGACATGCTCTCGTTTTGCTTAAAGCAAGGTGCTTGTAGTTAGTAAGTAATTGTCCAATTGTAGTTGGTCTTTTGTAGGTTATCATTGCTTTCGGGTTTAAGTTTTTCTCTCTCTTTGTGAGAGTTATCAGGTGGGGAAAAGATCTAGCCCAAACTTGTGGGTCATCTTTCTTTTCGCCTTTTGGGGCCCGTAGTCATTCCTCCCAATTTGATGCCATTGCTATCATGTCATTAGTCATGTCCAAAGGGAAGCTTGAGCGGATCGCTTTTTCTTTGAGTCGGTTTAAGCTGCTGAGAATTTGATGTGGTTAGGAATATGTTTAAACAAATACAAAAATTAAAAAAAATCAAAAAAGTAACAAAAACTGATTAATGAAGTACAAACGAAAAACAGAGCAAAACAGAAAAAAACTATGGAGTGTACTTTCACGCCGAAAAGAATAGGATGCGCACAGGAAAGAAGACGAAAAAATAAATATACATAGAAAATAAACAGAATGTCAAAATACTCGAATCCACAGTATTTTATTCAGGATAAGTGAAATGTTGCTAAAGTTCATAATTGGGTATCTTTTTCATGTAGGTGGTGTTTCTTAAGTTTCCAATTACAGGTAAAAGTAGTTGAAGGCTTAATATCGTCTGGTAATGATGACCACACTTTTGGGCCAACAAATGTAAGGGAACATGGTTGATTCAAGCAGTCAGCGGATGATCACAAAGAAGATGATTTCCTGGGCAACTGAGCAAATAAATCACGTCTGCATTTTCTATTCAAAACGTTTTGTGGGTAACCTATACCGTCAGTCAAAGCTTTTTTGCTTAAGTCAACAAGCGCAGTGCAATTTCTTGGACATGCGAAAACACACGTCCCAGAGATGGGTTGTCATTGCAGAGGGACTGAGGCGTAATGAGGCGTGAGAAACAAGCCGCCCAGCGCGAAAAAAACATTGCGTTCTGAGCAACGCGTAAATGCGCAGCACCACCAGACCATTTGCGCAGTGAAATCTCATTCTCGTGCACTTTTGCAACATTCCAAATTTTAAAGCAAAAATCATTAACATATTTTGGCCAGAATCTTTTGAGCCTATCGTGAGCACATCGCATACTTCTTTTAGATGACGTTTGAATTTAATGTGTACTTTTTTCGTACTTCGAGAAGATTTGAAACTTATTCTAATTATTCAAAAAGCTTGCAATTCATTTATAACTGTGTTAAGTCAGCTTTAACATATTCCATGTTCACTGAAACAAACATTTGCTCAAGCTAAAATTTTCCTTGAGGGAACACTGTTTCTGAGTAACCAAAAACCAGAAGGAAGCGATAGCTGAGCTCTACCTCACCTTGGAACACACGTAAGTCGTTGCGTAGCAAAAAAAATTTACTTACAAGAGCCAAAGATTCCGAAAGACAGCACGATAGCGACAATGATTGCTATCCGATTAAGAAATGACATCTGGTTATCGTGCTCTGACTTTCTTCGTCACGATTTCCAGTCCTCAACAAGTCAAGGTGCTACATGTTACCACAGCCTAGAGCATGGTTTCACTTGAAAGACAAACGAATTAGTTACACAATCTTTGATAAAAGTCTACAAAGCTTACCAAACCTCAGAACAGTTCTGGCAAATACAGCCTCGAATATAAAAAATATTACATTAGCTAATTTTAAGAAACAGGTTGTTAAAAACGAGCTACATCCATCACAGGGCACTACAAGTTTCTTACACTCGGATAATCTTACCGCTTTCCTATTGCTTTGACTCTTAACACCCCAGTCACTACTTCCTGCTTTACTTCATACATCATGACTACTAATCAACAGATTCCTACCACTGTGTCGTCAGCGCCAATAACGATTCAAGCACCTGCGACGACTTCTGCTATCACGCTGGTTAGAGTGAGGTTTTTCACTTGGAGACAGTTCACAGTAGGAGTCATTTTGACACGCGTGTTTCAGCAGCTCGCTCGGGTTTTGTGGTACCACTATGTGCTGAAGATGCGGACCCGTTTACTGGCACTGGTCGTAAATCTAGAGTTTTCTTCGTCAAGTTTATCGTT
>Ga0210059_1010980_pt1 | contig 13911 bp, 10 predicted proteins | sample Ectturendosymbi2_FD_188042 | JGI IMG/M metagenome (GOLD analysis project Ga0210059, IMG submission 188042) | Ecteinascidia turbinata endosymbiont from Florida, USA - Sample 2 (SPAdes) (version 2) | ecosystem: Host-associated > Tunicates > Ascidians > Unclassified | place: Key West, Florida... | reverse complement strand
GTGCATGTCAGTGACGCTTTCTTTTCACGACCCCTGATTCAGGTCAAAAGTTTTTTTTCCAGTTGAACGGGGCGCTTACAATCGGCACACTGGATGGCGCCAACGTTGAGATGGCCGAAGAAATGGACGGGGAGAATATTTTTATATTTGGCATGAAAGTTCACGAAGTGGAAGCTCTTGACAAGTGGGTGGTGCGGGATCAGATGTTGCTGCAGCTCGGGGCTGCGGATCCGGAACTCGAATTTCAGGCTCCAGCTCCAGAACAATTTGGTCCTTTATGAAATGAAAAGCATTGTATTATTTGTACAACTCGCTTGCTCCACAAACTATGTCTGTGGAACCGGAACCGAAATTTCAGGCTCCGGCTCCACCATCTAAAACGTTTCGGCTCCGACTCCGATCCTCCAAAATTGCTTGGGCTCCGGTTCCACAGCCCTGCTGCAGCGCAATCCCGGTTCGCTGCGCTGACATCTTGTGACGTTCGTTGGAGCGTCACGATAAGAAATTAACGAAAAACGCATTTTTCGATGTGGTGATTTCTTCCAATGTAGAAAAAGAGGTTTCTTTCAATAGATACGTTTGCCGTTGCACGACGGAGTTACGGACTTTTGCTTTCAACACAGACAAGGATACAACGCCCGAAGCTATTACGAGAACTGCCCGGAGTTGAAGACCGCGCTGGACCAGGTCGCATCCGGATACTTCAACCCGCATGAACCCGGTCAGTTCGCGGACTTCGTCGAAACGCTGATCAACCACGACCGCTTCAAGTTGCTCGCCGACTTCCAATCATACATTGACTGCCAGGCCCGGGTCAGCGAAACGTTCAGGGTCAGTGACTTACCGAGTGAAGAAAATCTCTGAAGTTTGGTGTTTTTTTGCATGAGTGGAGAAAACCTTTGAAGTTTGGTGTTTTCTGATTGCCGTCGAAAGTTGAGCGAGCATGCCACGTTGCATATCAGAAATTGCGGTCCTGTGATAAAAGCGGTGATACGTAGTTTTCTCTGTTAGTTTATTACCTTCTTCAATAAGTCTGTGTCAAGTGTCGTGAACTCTGTGGTTACAATCTTAACTTAGGCTGGTTTTTCGACCACCATGTTCCTTGCTTAAACTCTAGTTTTCAGCAACAGGTGGTTTGCTGCAACGTAACTGTTGACGTCAACTTCATGACGCAACACACTGCAACGTGCAGTCGAAAGCAATAACATGTTTTGGGATACCACACGTGATCAACCCAGTACCGTCGCCAGAAAGTCTTCAACAAGGGAGCTTCACGTTTGTGCAGGGGGGGCTTGACATTTTAAATTTCACGAACTCAACTGATTTATAGTGTTTCAAACTTTAATGTGGGTGACCTTGGAGCTTTGCTTGGGGGGATAAGGCCACCAACCCCCCCCCCCGTGGCGATGGGACTGGATCAACCAGGCGTTTTTCTGTTTTATTTACAATTGCCTGCACATCCTGCAACTTCTCTTCTGCCCTGCAGCCCCTGACATCACTAGCGTAGCCAACCCAAAATTTATGGGGGGGCCAAAATGCCTGATTTTAGGCGAATAACACTATTTTATTTGGGATATTGCCTCTCAAGGCACAAAATGACTATATGTTTTGAAAATTTGGGGGGGCCATGGTCCCCCTGGCTGCGACTATGCCTGACATCTGGTCGTGATTCGCGTAAACATATTGTTATGTTTCTCGTCTCCAGGACAGTTACAAATGGACCCAGATGTGCATCGCCAACATCGCCGCCTCTGGGAAGTTTTCGAGCGACCGCACCATTTCGCAGTACGCCCGAGAAATTTGGGGGGTCGAGCCCCAACCCGACCTCAAGATACCCGCCCCCAACGAGCCGCTGGCCAGAACTGAGAACGGTGAAACCTACGATGATTTTTAAAGAGCGTGGTGGTTTTTGCAATGACGTGGATGTGTTGTATGCTTCTCGCACCAGTGTGGCGGGAGCAATTATTGTGTACTTTGTGTATAGGAAGCCAGTATTAGGTTGCGATGTTCGGGAAAACGCTAATCGAGATCACTTCTTGACAAGTTCTTGTTTTTACTTCACCGTTTATTTGTATAAGGGCGTGTTTACGTACTTGGCACAAAATAAAAGCAGTCATGTCAAAATTACGCTGGATCTTTGCACCTTTTGTCCGAGGCCCATCGCAGTGAAATTCTCCGCATCGGAAGAATCCGGACGCGAAAGCGCCCTTTTTCGTGGTCACCAGTGCCAGGTGGAGGTTCAGAGCCAGGCTTATCGTTCATGGTAAAATTATAGTGATAGCGTCACTCACGTTTATGGCTCCTGGTGGCATAAAAATTCCTTCGGGCAGCGAAAATGACTTGACAACTTGGTCCAAATTTACCGGTTTTGCGAAATGAGCTCCTTCAGTTGTGGGAACTATCTGACGAAGTGAATTTTAATTATGCAAAAACAAAATGTTACAAGAGGTACCGTTTGCACGGATATCTACTCGGTGGCCACAAGCAGCATTCTGACTGCGGCGGAATGTGAATCAGTTGTCGAAAGCGATCTAACACCCCTCCACAAGTATTTTGCTGTTGCGAAAAAGATGAGACGAGCACTAAACGAAGTACGAGAGCCAAACGCCTAAAGCAGACAGGAAGCGGAGGCCTTGTCCAGTCAAACGAGCCAGCGGGTGTAACGACTTGAACTTTTCGCCGATTCGTTCATCGCGCCTTGCAATCTGACAGCTTGTCTCTGTTGCATCAGGAAACCGAGCGACACCTCGCTGGGAATGTTTTAGATTGCTGCTGTCCGAGTAAAGAATAGAAATATCGTCAGGTAACAGCAACAGCGAGTGGTAGGGTTATCGCACCCGCCACTACCAATAAATTTTCTAAAGATCTTGAAAAACTCGTCTTGCGTGAGTGTAAATTTCCGTATATTGTCGTTTGGCTCATTCAGAAGCTTAGTATCAAGTGCCAATTTAATTAGCTATTTAGGTAGTTAACGCAAAACATCGAAAAGGGGTCGGAAACGTGTGGCCCGTGTGGAATTTGTTACCAGGCCGTGCAGTAACAAGGCTAAATGGCCCCAAACGTTGCAAATTTTTCTCATAAACTCGCCGTGTTTGCCTCTCTGTGGAAAGTCCTAGTTGACCAACATGGCTAGGCTTCACTATTCCAAGACTATTTCTTTGCATGGTTAGGCTTGTGAAAAATATCAATTTCTTTTTCACTAATCAGTGAACGTTCGCGGACAAAATACCAAGACAAAAATCGCGAAGTTTTGCAGATAGAGGGAACAGCGCGGGTGTCACTGATTAATAAAATCCCTGTGTGGGAGCATCTTAATGCGGCAAAACCAGCCCAGAACTTCTACTGAATATGTGTCATGATGACTGTTGAAGTTATGCCATGGCAAAGGGGTTACTGCCCTTGTCTAGTAAACAGGAGATCGAGGGATCGATTCCCTCTGCTGCCCTTCCTTTAGGCTATTCAAATGTGGATGTAAAAAACTGCATGGGCTTGCTACGCTTGTTCCTAGTGAAAAATTGTACGACAGGGGTTGACGCACAGCAGCTAGTAGTCACATCTTTTAATGATGTCCTGTGAGGCAACAAACTGTTGCATGCAAACATTTGCCACTCAGTTGAAGTGGTGCAAAATTCCGTAACAATAAAATTTGTAAGCAAATTGATACACAGTTATCATCATTCTGACAACAGATTGTTAAATGAAAACAGAAAAAAAGTATGCCAGAATTGTGAACTCTCATAGATTCCAAGGAAAATCATGAAACATCACGTATGTGAATGAATGGTGAAATTTCTATAACCAAAACCACACGTCAAATTCCACATCATTTCGTTGTGAATTTCCTGAAGAACTCTTATACAAAAATCAAGACATAAAGATAAACTTTTTGTTTGTATTTGTGTCTGGATTTTCATGCAATGCCTTATTTCTTTAAAGCATATCGAGTTGTCAGATGAATAATGAATAAATAAACACATGATCAACAGGAGCAAGTTTCATGTCACTGAAACCCATGGAAAAATGATTGCAGCAAGGTCAAGATTTTGGTGCTTTCGGCTGTGTTGATGTAGGGAAACACTGTTCCAGTTGAATGTCTGTTATCTTGACAACTTTGACGTTGTGCTAAAATTTAAAAGCTAAACACGGTCACTTTTTTGCATTGAAACAAAACAAAATTTTATTAAATCTCAGCTTGTCAAGTTATAAATGATATTTTACTGGAGCGCAAGAAAATGAAACAGATCTTTATCAGAAATACCAACGGCGCCAAGGCTAAGCGGTTACAGCGCCTGTCTAGTAAACTGGAGATCGTGGGTTCGAATCCCACTGGTGCCTTATTCAATATATTGTATCTCTTTTGGTTGTTAAATGGAAAGAATTAACCGAATTAACAGAGGTGTTTCTGGAAATACATTGCGAAAATGAGATTTAGGTAGAGTGCTTTTCGTATATTTTTCCAATGTGCAGGGTTAGAGATAACTTATAGACATTTTGAAATCCCGATTTGAAACACGTCTTGCCCAGTGCAGTGGCGTAGCCAGCCCAAACTTTTTGGAGTGGTCAAAAATTTTACTTTAAACGCGAGCAACAATATTTGATATGGGGCACCGTCTCTTGAAGCACAAAGCGACAATATAAGCCTATGCTAGAAATTTGGGAGGGGCTATGGCCCCATTTCTCCCACCCTGGCTACGCCTATATCCCAATGTCAAAAGTTGTAGATGCAGATCATCAAGTCAACTTCTTCATCGTTTCAGCGAGTTTTTATCTACCACTTGGCCGCACTAGATGTTGGGGCAGGTGTTGGGCAGTCATTCGACTGCATCGCCATCCGAAACTGTCAGGCCAAGCACTCCGTGGGGAGGTCGATGGAGAGCACATTGTAGCACACATGATCAACAGTCTGTTTTGTCTGCGCCACACTCACAAGCTGCAGAAGGGGCCATACTCCGTTTGTGTTAGCAGGATCGGAAACGTCCGACATCGGTGCGCAGGCGGTTAAGCCGGACGCACGCCGCTTGGCAGGCCGCGGTCCATTCCAGGAGGCTGGGTGCCAATATCGGGAATGAAAGTGCGGAGACTCATAATGCTCTCCAACCGTTCCTCATTCCATCAGTTACCCGCCCAGTGCGCCGCACTTGTGTTGTTATCGTCAGATTAACTGATGAGTTGTTGTGCGGCGGGTACAAATGGGTGTGTCGATTTGAGATGCTATGCGTTCCACTCGGTGAACGGGTGAATGCTGAGTGGAGCAGATGTCCAGGCTTCACGACACGGCGTGCTAAAGGCAGTGCTGCTCTTTGCGACGAAGCTCAGCACGTTGGATGCCCGCAAAGATAGGATGATTGTCTGTTCGTGCAGGACGCAGGTGTCCTGTCACTGTTCGCAAGGCGTCTTTGATGACAGGATCAATGAGGCGAATGTGAGCACTGCAGAACTAGGCAGAAGCGCAGTACGCTGCTGTTGAATGGACCAGGGCTAAGAAGGCTATTCGCAACTTTGTTGCTCCAGCACCCCAGCCCGAGCCAGCAAGCCTCCTCAAGAGCGCGACACGTGATGTCAGCTTTTTGCAAAGTGACTCGAGGTGTGGGCGATACTTGAGCGTCCTGTTCATCGTTGGCCGAGGAATTAGGCCTCGGAATAAAAGGGCAGGATTTCGTCGTTGCAGCTGACTTTTAGTTCACGTTTAGCTTCCTTGTTGAGATGGAAGACTGACGACACCGTTTTTGTAGTGCTGAGTTTGACTTCCAGATCTGGAGGTGTTTCCTATAGTCGCCATGTCTTTCCTTAGCACCTTTTCTACTGCTTGCCAGTTTCCATCAGTATGCATGATTGCTAGATCGTCAGCATATGCATGTTTTCTGAAGATGGTGATTGGCAAGTCAAACGTGTAGATGTTGAAGAGAAGTGGTGCCAACTGCCAAGACAGACCCCTGAGGGACGCCATTCTTGGGGGGTAGTAACCTGATCCACTCGTTGTTACCGGTGGTAAGGGTGAAGCTGCGACTGAAACAGTCCCGTCGCGACGGGGGGGACTTGGTGGGCATAGCCCCCACAAACAAAGCTCCACGTCCCCCAAATTGAAATTTGAAACACCTTAAGTTAGTGGAATTTTTGTCAAATTTGACCCCTCACCAATGTTAAGCCCCCCTATTTACGACTTTCTGGCTACGGTTCTGGATTGACAACCAGCTCCATGATCATGCGGACCATGTGCCTGTCAAGTAGTAGTCGCTGTAGCTTGCAGGTGAGCCCAGGGTTGGCGTAACCGGGGGGACACATGGTATAGGCCCCTGCTTTTTCTTTGGGAAGGCCACTTTTGCATTTCTAATTTTGTTTAAATAAGTTTAACCAACACAATTAGTGTTGGTTCCATTGTTAAAGCAAATCGCGTAATGAAAAAGATTTTCCATGGTTTTCTTGACGTGCACTTGTGACCCCCCATTGTGAAAAAGGTTCTTCCACTACTGGTTGAGGCCGCCATGCCATGCAGTGTTGTGGGCTGCTGTGCGATGGACAAACACAAACCTGGCCTTTATCTTAGCCGAAAAGCTATCCTCGATACCTTGCGTGTGCAAAGTGACTTGATCTATGGTTGATCTCCGTGTCGAAAACACCCTTGTCCCTGCGGGAATAATGGATCGATGGGAATGGTTCGACACAAGCGTAGATGAGTCTCCCGGGAATATTGAAGGGGACACACAGTGGAGAAGGTGGTAACTCTTTGGGTCACCCACTGACATAGGGAACGCAACTACTGGTGCTCTTCTCCAGTCCAGATCCTGAGAATTTTGAGTTTGTTCCTAAGGGCAGGAACAGGCACGTAACCAGCTTGAGACACCAGGGGCGAAGAGTTTTCTGAGATTAGAAGGACCCAAATTTTTTAAACACGTCCACTAGTTTTAAACTATGTCCAACAAAATTTTCGAGGGGGGGGAATTTTTCAGGGTGGGCGACGCCCCCTTAGTTACGGACCTGTGCAGGAAGTAAAGAAATCGCACAACTAGGATTTGAGAGGTGGTCCGGCGTGAAGTATAAAGTCCGGGAAAATATAATTTAATCCAAGAGATTTCCTGGCTGCAGGTGGTTGAGGGCGTTAACAAGCTCCCCTGGCGTTCAAGGGCCAGAGATATAATCTCCCTCAAGTGTTGGGACATGGACGTCGGAAGGATTTTGTCCAGTGGGGGCAAAAGTGTTGAAATTTCATTTTGCCTACCGGTACTCGAAACTTAGAAAACAACCTTTTTTGCTAAAAATGTAATAGGAAAATGTCAAATTTAAAAATCCAGGGGGGCAAGGTTCCTGAATGACCCCCTTCAGACGCCCATGTGCTGGGACCGTCCATTAGTCGGGCATCTTCTTGACGAGCCTTGTGAACTCGCTGGACCCCGTCTTGTGTGCCCCGTGTTGCATGTAAACATTTGCCACTCGTCAGTCGAGGTATTGCAACAATCCGTAGGAACAAAATTATTAAGCAGCTAATACCCCTTTGTCATTGTCTGATATACTTGAAGTAATTCATTTATTTCGAGGTTGTTAATATTGGAGCGCAAGAAAATAAAACAGATCTTTATCAGAAATACCAAGGGCGCCATAACTAAGCGGTTACAGCGCCTGTCTAGTAAACAGGAGATCGTGGGTTCGAATCCCACTGGTGCCTTATTCAATATGTTTTATCTCTTTTGGTTGTTAAATGGAAAGAATTAACCGAATTAACAGACATGTTCTGGAAAGACATTGCGAAAAAGAGATTTAGGTAGAGCGCTTTTGGTATTTTTCCCATTAACCTATGTGCTACATTAGGGAATCAGTTACAGGCATTTTTAAACACTGATTTTGAAACACGTCTTCCCAGTGTCAGAAGGTGCAGATCATAAAATCAAACTGATAATGATGTAGAAGCACTCTGCTAGTTGAAATCATTGAAAGCTGCCGCTAAATGTTGAATACAGAGCATCTATACGTATTGGATGACCTCCCACTGATGAAAATTTGAATGTTAGCAAAAAGAATAAAAGTGGACCATTCTCGTGTTGATAAGCATTTGCATTTATTAATTCTTCGACTAGTTAAGGAAAGTGTTCCTAACAATCGGCTGTCATCCTTGTGTGTCATACATGTGTCTAGGTTTCTGGAGCAAAGCGTTGAGTTTCTAGAAGAGCGTCAAGCCTCATTGTGAAGTTATCTAACAAACTTACACAAAATCGTCAGCGTCAAAGAAAAGCAACCAAAAGAATTTTTTTCAACGACTCAGATCAATGATCAGAGTAGCAATTTCGCTATTGTTTGTGGTTCAGGGTGCTGGTGCGTGTGAGAGACGAGAAACACCCGCTCTAACTTCCACAAAAACATGGCTACCGTAAAATCCATTTTTGAATTTGAAAATATTTAAAGCTATTTCAAAACTGTGAGATTTTACAGTATATAAGAAAGCAAAAGATTGTCGAAACGGAAAAAAACAATATATACAAATCCACAAGCAGAAAAATATAGTTGCAACTACTGTATCAATCTTGTCAATCCAAACGCTTGAAACGGTAATCCAACATACAGGCATAGGCACAATGGCTAAGTAGTCGCAGGGTATGTCTTGTAGACAAGAAATCGTGGTTTGATACTTGAAGTGATGGATTATCTTGGACTTCATTTTGTTTGTATGAACACCAAAACTAATAAAACATTCGCTAAGAAAAGTACTGACAAAATGTCAATCAAACTGTTGTCTGTTCTCAATTGACAGCATTTGATAGATGATGTCGCTTTTCCTGGCTGGACGCCTCTAGTTGCATAGGCGTAGCCAAGGGGGGCCTAGACATTAGTTATTTTATTGAGGGCCGGTCCGCTAAATAATCCCAGGCTTAAACCGGTCCGTGTGAAAGTGAAAGACTTGAAATGACTCCACAACTTCAACGACTCGAACCTTAAGTGCACATAACGCGTACTGTCGAACTTTTAGTTGCGTCTATCTTAACCTTTAAGGGGTAAGTGTTGACTTCGCCTTGCATCCTCAACATGAAACGTCTCGTGACTCTGAAATACAAACGAAGAAAGGACTCAAAAGCAAGTTCAGAAGACAACCTGGAAGTTTGTCCATAATCTCATTAAATAACCAAGACGAAGAAGAAGCATTAGAATGTTAAAAGTCGCATCACCGAATGGACGGAAACCCAGAAGGATGAAGTTGAAACTAAGTGACAACGAAAAACATTTGGTTTACAAGGACGTTGTATGGTGTATTTGTTTGAACTCTTGTATACTTATACTCCACATGTATTGTAAGTCACACCTAGGAAGAGAGTAACCCATAACATTATAGAAATCATTTGCAATAATATCCCATGCGAAATTAACCAAAATATTCCCTATCTAAACGGATAACAGCGATACGCACTGATGCATAACCTTGATTTTGGATTTGACGTGATCACACGTCGAGAACGTGACCACTAGTGTCGCTAAGGGACCACACACCGTATGATACGCAGTCACGTGATATAGTGCGTTTCACCTGATTTTTCATTTTCACCTGATTCAGTTTTCCTCTGACCATCCTGGGAGAAGCAGCAAGTTAAGCAGTGGGCGTACCAAGCTTAACTTGCTAAACTAGCAGTGGGCGTACCAAGCTAGCTTAGTCCAAGTGGGACAAGAGTACCGAAAGAGATTCGTAGCCACCTGGCACAGTTTAACCCTGATATTTTGGGATATTAAGGTTTACTCTCTTCCTCCATAAAAGAACTGAACTCGTATTAACCCCTGTTGTTTGGATTAACCCCTGTTGGTGGTAGTAACGTCTATTAATGTATGTTACTGATATAAACCCCTGAGGTTTTGAAATATATTTTTAACAAGTAATATCGCAGCGTTTAACGTTACAAAAATAAAACCATGAGTGAATACAATTACGTTTGATGATAAACTGAGCGTAAGTCGAACGATACCAGGCGGGTCTAAGTTTCTTAATTGTTAACTTGGGCGTGCCTTGGACATTCCTACTAAATTAACCAGTGCTCTCGGGGAATTGTCCTAAAAGGCAGATCGGAATGCCACATCGCCCCACAAACAAAGGATTTGCTGAAATCCGCAAAAAAAGTGATTTGATTTTCTCCTGTGTTGTTTGAAAATGTCTCTATGTCGTACAATTTCACAGAAAACACGATTTAATTTCCACATGGGAGTAACTAACAGCAATCGGATGACGCTGTTCGGAGCTTCAGGCTAGCATGGGACTACTGCCTCTTTCGGACGCTGGTCACTCTTTTGATCAAGCAAATAATGACTTTTTCCAATATTTTACTAGGCAGACCTGATTTTCACGGAACTATCTACTACGGTATACTCTTAAAACGTCACCAATTGTTTTGGCCCAATGCTTGCGTTTCATCGAAGTAATCGTGTTAGCGCCATGAAACATATGATTTTCTATCAGGCCCGTATCCAGCTTGGGACACCAGGAGGGGCGAAGATTTTTCTGAGAGGGGCCCAAATTTTTTGAACTGTGTCCAATAGTTTTACACTATGTTCAACAATTTTTTCAGGGGGGCTTCTCCCCCCTGGTTACGGGCCTGTTTTCTATTACCGTCACATATCTATCTTCGTATTCTTTCATGTGCTTGTGTGTTCCTTGTTACTGCCATGCATGCTTTAGTCTACTGCGTTGCGTATGGGAGTGAAGACGTTATACAATAACTCCCAATATCGTTATGCACAAGAGTACTGCAATTGCGCATGCTTGTTTTAAATAAGCTTATGCCCGACCAACCCACAGCCTGCAAGAGGCACAGTTGAAGATTTTCTTTGTCGTATATGTGCAATATAATGGTAACGTGATTCTGATAATCTTATATTTTCAATGCGATGTACCACAGCATCACGTTTGTACTGGATACTGGTCGAGTTCCATGTTCCCATCGACACCTCGGTGACCAACTGATTTCTACCCATGCTGTTGTTCCACTGGTACTAAACTTGCATATGACATACAGTAGTTATGGAGTAACTGGAAGTGTCAGTCGTTATTATTGCTGTTAGGGATAGATGAATAACATTTGAACGCTTTCAGCAACTTAAGCAAAATTTTAGTTTGCTGAGATCAAAGTAAGTCATTCAGTGAACGGCCCTCAATGGAGAGTGACATAATTTTTTTGCCCGGCAAAGTATTCCAGTTGAGCAAAGCTGTTTTGCATCACCAGGTAACCGTACGTCATACCTTGTTGCGCTGAGATCATGATTAGCTGCAGACAAGGGGCAGTGGAAGTGCAACCGCGAAAACTTTTCTTACCAGCTTGAAATTGATGAAGTTTTGACAGCGGGTCAGAATTTCCGCACTTTGCGCTGGGGCGAGATGCACTCAAATCGCCATCAAGTAAGAGCTTTTCGAAGTTAAACTGCACCCGTCCCATTTTGGGAAAATGAAATTACGGCCACCCTGCTATTAAATGGTGACGTAACCAGGGCGGATCCAGGGGGGAGGGCGATTGCCCCTCTGTAAAATCTACGAAAGCAACTTTTTCACCATGATTTTGTGCAATTCTGAAAACAGCATTCGCGATATAAGGCCATTTTGCCGTCAATTGTTTTGTCACAGCAGACTCGTGAAGTATACTTAATCTCACTTACAGTAGTGAACCGGTGTTGAGACTTGACTGCCAAATATTAGTGAAATCGCCCCCCCCAACTTACTGCCTGGATCCGCCCCTGGACGTAACGGCACGCCGTGTTTTAGCTGAACTGCATTTCAAGCTTCAAGCCTTTTGGCAAAATACGGTTGTCATTTTCTTCTGGGTTCAAGCACAATAACAAAGCGTTATTACTGAACCTTGCTCAAAACAAGTTAATCGCATTTTTCAAGGATCCTGTTATGACGCAACCTTTGCATATTTCGATTCCACCGTTTGCTCTTCACAGCTGCAAAAGAAAATAACCGTTTTCAGAGCATGCCCGGTCCTGCTGTAAAAACGGCGGGTGATGGTTTATTTTTCCAAAAATAAAACAAATTATCCGACGCATCATTACGGCGGTCAGCACAGAGCTTTTTCCACACACAAAGCGGCGCTTCTGCGGCCCTTGTGTGCAATAAGCTACGTGTGCGTGAATGCCGGTGATTGAACGGCCTGCTACAGTGAAGCAAGGCCTTGCTTGCTGATGCGCAGCAGCCAGTCTGGGTCACTCCCAGTCGTCGGGCACCGCGAATTTTTCCGATTGCTTCGGCGTCGATGTCGCCGCTTCCGGCGCTGCACCAACGGCGTTTTCTGCGTTCGGTTTTTCGGGGGGGCAGGCTGCCGACTCGGGGGCGGCGGCGTTTTGACAGTTTTCGTGCGACCTCTGCCGTTTCATCAGCGGCTCGCCGCTGTTCTCGGCGTCTTTCTTCACACCCTCTTCGCCCTGCCGCTTGCGATTGGTCGCGTGACTGGTCACGTGGTTTGCTGAACTTTCACCGTCGGCGTTGGACGCGCAGGCCGTGTCCCACGGGAGGGCGGAGCAGGACAGCGATGATTGCGCGCTACCACTCATTGTTTGTGACGTCACACTGCCCCCGTCTGCCTGCCAGACCAGGTTCCGTGAGTGGAACCGGTAGTAGCTTTGGGCCGCTGACGTCTGGTACTCGTCGTAGCTCCGTATTCTGAAGGTGCTCGGTTCAAGTGACGACATCTCGACGAGGTTCTTCACGTTTTTCGACTGTTGGAAAACCGCATACGAGCGTGTGAGCGCAATGAACGATATTTTCGGGGGAAAAGTCGGCGGTTTGCTGCTGCTGTCAGGGTTAGCACATATTTTCAAAAAACATTTTCCGTAGTTTTTCAATACTAAATTTTAGAACATCAATACTATCAGCTATCTTTATTTTACCAAAATTTTTTTCATGGAACACAACGCAAAAACATTTGCAGAACTGTCATCAGCGGTAAAGAACAAAATTTGAACAAAAATAATGGATGAAAATAGAATTTCAATACTCTATGTACAATTTGGCGAAATTCAATAGTTTTTCAAGGTCTTGAAATCCGATTTCACAATTCAATACTTTCAATGCCGCGCGGGAATCCTGTGCTGTACACCTGTGCGCGTGGGGGCAGGTAACCATTCAACAATAAAATGAGCGATTTTATTGCAGCGATTGCGTTGTGGAAGAAAACTCAGTTGAACTGAAGTTTTTTATTTGTACATTTTACAGCAGACAACAGGTTGCGCAAAAGACTTACGACACGAAAGTGTAGAACAGTGTCTTCAACAATTAAAAACTTAAACTGCGAAGATGCTCGTGGTACAGGCGAAGCCATGTGTAAATGCAAAAAGATTTTTGACGGTTTGACCTAAGGCTTCCATGCAACACCGAAGGAGTGCAAAACTGACCGGTTTCGCAAACTGACCTGATTTTTGTTGTACAGGCCGACAAAACATTGACACTCGTCGATCCACGAAATGTTTATTTGTCCAACAGGGGAGAACAATTGTCTGATGTCGTTTGACTTCCACGACGGCGGGAACTCGACATGGAAGACATGCGATCTGCTCGGACTGAGGTCCGGTCCGGCCAGGTTCAGGTAAGGGATGTCGTAACTGCGCATGAGGAAGACCTGCGGAGCGTGTCGAACCGCGATGAGGTCATCGAACGGACACGCATGAGGCATGAGTTACGTCAAGCGACGGTGAGCATGAGCAGTAGCAAGCAAAGCAACCACCAGCAGTCTGCGCACTGCCCATTAAAATGTAGGACTTTGTAGGTGCTAACAACAGACGACGTTAACTGGTCCTAAGATAATGCTGACTCCGCCCGGTCTTAACAAGCACGAACTCAGTCATTCACCGACACTTCTTTTGCTTGTTATATGGGACCACTCCAAGTTAATTTTCCGCACGTCTGGCCATTCAAGCGCTTTCTCTAAACGGAGATAGTCCCTACTCTGGCTCCTT
>Ga0210059_1010979_pt1 | contig 13912 bp, 8 predicted proteins | sample Ectturendosymbi2_FD_188042 | JGI IMG/M metagenome (GOLD analysis project Ga0210059, IMG submission 188042) | Ecteinascidia turbinata endosymbiont from Florida, USA - Sample 2 (SPAdes) (version 2) | ecosystem: Host-associated > Tunicates > Ascidians > Unclassified | place: Key West, Florida... | reverse complement strand
CTTTCAAATTATGTCCAACGTATTTTTCCAGGGGGGACGAAAAATTTTCAAGGGGTGGCTTCGCCCCTGGTTGCGGCCCCGCTTCCCAGCCATAGAAGCCAAGAAAACTGTTATAACAGTAACCTTCTTTCCAGTTCTGCAACCGTGTAGCATCACACGATCCTGAATTCACCCACAAACAGAGTGCTTGCCTGTGTGAACCAAATACTTCGATACACAGACTGACATGCGCAGGAAAATTCCAAACTGAACTATGATGTTTAAACAGGAAATGGTTAAGAGGACTGAGACAAAGCAACCTAAACTAGGCTACAGGTGACTTTGTCGTCTCTTGAAAACATCTTTGAAATCAAATTGTCAACAGCCTCTTGCTATAAAGCAAGTGTGAGTTGCACCAATTTGCATGTCTTTCACGCCATTTACGTATTTTTTGATGCTCAAAAATCATAGTAGAAGACACAGAGAGTCTTTGGGGGACGATTTTTAGAAGTTGCGGTGCGCAGAAATATCGATTATCTTTCTTTTGCTCTTCACTTTGAAATACGAAATTGGTCCACCAAAGTTTTTCTGCACGCCACCCCTCATGGCATTACATACAGTATAAACAACCCCGAACACGAAAAATGCTTGAGGTTTCAATTAAATCAAGATGTATTACTGTGATTTTTAAAGAAAAAATGTCTAAAATCATTGAAGATTTCCACTTCAACACTTCGTCGTAGTTAAGGCAATGCAGATTGTTTGCCATGAATGGAATTTAACCGATACGAATCGCACATCACAATCGCGGCAATCTGACTTAAAGTTTCGCTCGACAACCATTGTCGAGAGTAGTCTCCAAAGTGAGTTCAAGGCGGCATCACAAAGAACGTGATGTTGGCTAGCCTAGGCCATAACCAGAAGGCTGTGGAAAGAAGAATTCGAAGGACAAATTCGTAGATCAAATGAGATGTTTCAGTTTGCAACGGTACAACCAGCTTTATTGATGAAACTCACCAGTAACAGCAATCTATGCGTTGATTCACTTGAAGTCATAAAATAAAGCGCTGTGGTTCGTTACTTACCACATGAAGGATTCTGCTTGCAGCTCTTAAGAAGCTTAAGCTGCGAACGGACAAGTCACGCTGCAGTAATCGGAACAGGCACGATGCGTCCGTGGCTGATCACCCAAAAGCGTATGATAGCAGAGCAGGATTTCCAGCAACAGTGAAGGTATTCAAGGCAAATCGATTTTGTTACCACAAGTCGGATGGTATGCACCGTCTGAACAGCGGCATTGACTCTACAGCTATAAAACGCACAAATATTAAATGAAACAAGAAAAATATTGCGAGAAACAGTTTCAACTGTTGAATTTCGACACTTGTCAGCTTTCTTGATTTAAGTCGTTGCATGTTATATCAATTTAGTGTCCAGTAGGTATTAGGCTCACTTCAAGCATTTATGAAGTTAATTGAGATAAACTTGATTTCTCATCGTAGAGCTTTAATGTAACCGTTTACGTATTGCTTCCACGCAGTGGCAAGTCTGCGATAAGTTGTATGGACTCGATTTATTTTAAAGCAAAGAGTACATTTCAAAGAAGCGTGGAAAGTTCGTAGTGGTCAGCTTTCCAAATACATTTGCAACCGCGTAAAAACTTGCGTTGATCTTGAACAGGATGTTATGCTAAAACAGTGTTTTGGGGTTGTTTTTCTCGTTTCTATGATTCAGCTCAGCAAAACCAAATAGTGCTTTTTTGTGGGCCTGAATCACATGTTTATAAGTAAAATTTTTCTAGCAATGGGTATGCATTGAGGAAGTATACATATTGCATATATGCATGCAAATAAGTATCAAATAGGCTCACCAAAAAGATAGCACTTATTAGACACGATAGGAGATTGGGTTGTCTATTTTGCTATTGTAAGTAGTATCTGACATTGTGCAAACATTCAGTTCGATGCGGATTACCAGGAATTGGCTAGACCACTAAGGGTAGAAAAGAAAGAGGGTGTAACTGTAAGGCTTAACATAACGATGGCAATGGTTCATTTCTTTCTCGGGTCACTTAACATACATTTCCATGCCCCACTCAGGCAAGTTCCCATCAGATCCATGCAGGATGTATTAGTGGCCTTCGATACCAAGAATCATGTAATTATAGCATTTTTGGTAAAATCTAATTTTTGTAATTTCACTCTTTGCATGCCCCTGCCTTGGATGCCCGGGGCCGTCGGCCCGTTCTCCCCTCCTCTTCACGCTCCTGATCTGGAAGTTTTGGTTGCGTTAAACTCGCTAATTAAGAATGAAGCCACGTTTTAAGACAAAACATCATGGTTTATCTTCAACGGTAACGGGCTGTGGCTTACTGTTCGTTTACAAGTAACGTTTCACTAGGACAGTAGTCAAAAAGTAAGAAACGTAAGGTTACACTTAAGAACGCAAGCTTGTAGGCGGCAGGTGTTCTGTATACTCTGTATCTGCATTGAAGCATAGTAACCTGATAAACTCATTAGCATAATCGAAATTAAGCAATGAAGTGGCAACTCAAGGGATACGAAGAGGACATACGTCTGCGAGCACGTCCTATCAAAAGAATCTTAAATTGTCTTGAACAAAAAAAAACTAAAATAAACCATAAAACCACTTGTACAAAATACACAGATTAAAAAACTGCGGGCACCACTTTAAGATTGAACAAGCTGTGGCAAATATTAGTAAAAGCCTTGGTTTGTTGTCACTGTGAAAATTTTTCGCCACCAGGAAAAAACTACCAAACTTTGTACCAAAGTTTTTGTCAGTTTGCTTCATAGCATAGTAAATCTTTCAGATGAACTCGGTTGGGCACAGTCTCTGCTTTAAAGATATGTAAAAGCACAGGAAAGGTTTGAGATCCTAGTACATACTGGCGTTGTCTAGATCCACATTGCAAAGACGTAACAACAAAAACCGGATGCTAAAATACTAGACATAGAAAAAAGACTATTGTGTTTGTCTCCACGTTTTATTGGGGTTAGCTTTGTTTTCAATCGGAAACAGAAATAGATGTATAGGAGAAGTCTTTCACAAGAACTATGGAGTTGCTAAAGAACAAAGTTAATGAAAAATAGTTCATCTCTTTCTTTTGCGAAGGACATTCTTTGCGGTGTTATGTCATTTTTTGCTGCGTTTTGTCAACTTTTGCTATAGCGTATCTGTCATGGCTTGCTCACACGAGCAACTCGCCCTGTTCATTAACGGTTGTATGATCGACGCCTTGTTCAAACATAGTGGTGTTAAAACCTGAGCTGGTGTCGCACTAAACTGTCTTAACAGCAAAGTTGTAAAATGCTTTTTACTATCTCAGCTGGCAAATAGCGCAAAGCTCAGCGGTTCTTTTCTTACTTCATGCTGATGGTGTATGAACTGCGTCAAACAGTGAAGGGTGCTGTGACCACAGTCGACTGTCATTATATGTGCTGTCTTACTGCACTCATTACATGCCACTGACAAGCAACGTATAACCAAATAACCACGGAAAACAGGAGATCCATCACCATGACATCCACTGACGTGTACCCTAATTGGCATCACGGTTGCCAATACTTATCAAACGTCTGTTGATGGCAGTTTTAAACATATCAGTAGTATCTCTTCAGAAAAAAAGGAAAGATTCACATTTTCCCTGGACGAAGTAAACTCCGACTTTGTGTTTGGTGACAAACCCCTATGATATGTTAAAGATGTTGAAAATAGCTTTCAGTAAAGTTATGTGGATTGTGTAGAAAATCGTGTCAAGTAAAAATGGAATACTGGCTTACAACCTAAACCTAAAGCAATTTGCCTTACCGCTCTAAATTCTAGTTTCTGAATGTTTCATGTCGGGTAGAGTGTCATGTGCAATGCTGTGGTAAATCTTGAATAATACATGATTTCGCTAGTCTGACATCCAGAGCTGTTTAAGATGTGTTAGCCACCACAATGGAGTAGCCTACCTTTTTGCATAATTGCTGTAAAAAAACGAAAGAGTGCAAACGTTTGTACTTTAGTCAGTGTGTTTAGATTTAGGCCGCATTCACATACAACTTGAGCAAAGCATCAGTGATGTAAGTAAAGATGAGAAACGAACAGGGATTTTATCAGGAAAAAAATTGTTTGCACGTTAGAAAGACAAGTGATGATCTGAAAAACAAAATACCGTTTGTGTTCTGTAAAGTGGTGTGGGTTCTGCACAGACCAAACGAGGGTCATCAAGGGCTTGGCGAAGGCCACTATAGTAAAATAACCAAATTGCAGCGAAGTTTCAGTGTTGTAAACAAAAGAGAAACAGCTGTACCTATGCGCAGAAACGCTGCGAAGCAGACATTGGCTTTGAGTATGTAGTGGCGCAAGCCACTACATGCGCAGAGGCAGTCAAAGGCATAACATCCCCGATGGTGTGAAAACCAGCGGAAGCTTCCTTTGGCCGAACAGCTAGGAGCGAAGCAAACCGATCCAAAAAGTAGACTAGTGTAGAGCGATCAGACGTCTCGCTTTTTTGCGGTCGTGTCCAAGTGACTCGATCATTACTTGCTTGTCTCGTAAAAAGGTGTAAAAATAAGCTAAAGAAAATGTTGAGGTGGTTGTGCAGTGAGGCGTGCAAAATCGTTTGCAAACGAAGGAAATCAAGTGGGGAAGATCAATCAGTGACATGTTTGTGCTCTGTACTTCGTTTAAGAAGAAATGTTCGTAAATTTTTCAGGGCATCAGACAATTTTACGCGCCGTCTTTCAAATCCAGATACATTTAAATTGGTATAGATATTGTTTGAAAGTTTCACAACCTAAGTTGAGAAACTTCCTGGTTTGTAACATCAAAATCATGCTCTTCCTTCTTTTGGGAGCTTTTCTTGAAAAAAGACGTTCCTGCAGCCATGATGCGTTCTTTCTATAACGATGAAAATCAAAACACTTTTTGAGTAGGTTGTCAGGCATTTTTTATGAAGCTTTTTCTATTTTAAAAATCTTTGGTTTACATCAGGTTCACTAACCTTTTTCAAACTGGCTACCGACTAATACGAAGGGCTACCAGTTTGATACACATTTTTTTCCAGCGGGCGATTCTTGCGGACAACCTGGTGCCCTCGGGCAATATGTTAGTGACCCCTGGATAGGGTTGCCAGATCACTTGAAATTTTTTCAAGGACATTTTTTTCAATGAGATTCGGTCAGTGGCGTGAAGAGGTCTGGTAATGCACGGGATGACTGCTTGATTGCATGCCCCCTAACAAATTCTAGTATTTAGCAGTGGAGTGGCGTATGATGGTCAATGCAATTGGATATACGCTATTTATGACGTCACAATATGATGTCATTTTGATGTTTGGCGAAGTTTGTTGACACAGCGTGCATAATATTCTACACGCACTCTCCTTACTCGTTATTGTAGCCTACGGTTGTCACTGTAAAGCACATAAATTAATCAGCGCTTTAAGTGAGAAGACCGGAGCAAAACACAGCACACAGCCCTGAGACAGAGCAGTTCAGAACTGCAAAAATATCCAGCAACGCGTTAAAACAGGGCGGTAGAACATACTCAGTGCTGCGTCAGAGCAGTTCACAACTGCAAAAATATAAGGTTGTGCATTCAAAGAGTGCAGTAAAACACACTCAACGCTACGCTGGGGCAGTTCACAAATTAAAAAATGGTAACGCGACTCTCTGGTCGAATAGCAGTCGAACAGAGAAGGAATGCAGCTGGGATGGCGAACACCAAGGGTTGACAGTTTGAAACTTGCTGAACTAGCCTACACAAGAATTGAAAATGCGCATAAAGTACGCAAGAAAACTTTCGTTTTTACAGTATTTATGTGGCTGTTATATGTACAACTACTGGGGGGACAGAACAGATACGCGTTTGTGTGAGCCGTTATGATCAATCCGCCCAGAACCACCGCCAGAAAGTGTTTACTAGGGGAGGCTTTACGTTTGTGCAGGGAGGCTTGTTAGTGAAAATTTGTTAAACTCTCCACTGATTTATAGTAATTCATATTTTAATTTGAGGAGCGTAGGGCTTTGTCCGTAGGAACAAAGCCCACCAAAGTAGAGGCGGTTTTAACCGGGGGGCTGGTTGGGCCATGGCCCTCCCAGATTTTTGGTTGCCCCCCTGCTTATCCCCCCTAGTTTTGTGCTTAATTTCACGTTCAAGTTCGTTTGATTGACATATACAGTAGATAACGTTCCGCCAGCAAAATTTTTAAACCATTCTGACGATATTCACAAGTCTATGTTGGGTTTTCATAGCAAATCAATCTTAATTACAACGGAAAATCACCACGCCGGAGATGCATTTATGTTGGCCTCGCTACTTTTTACCTTGGCCCGGCAGTGGCCCCCCAGTTTTTTCATTCTAGAATCGCCGTTGCACCAAAGCATCCTCGTGGCGACGGGACTGAATCCGCCTGAACTGCCAATTAGTGACGAAGCTTGAAATGCTTTACATATTGCAAGCACAGGTGTGAAACTGCATTAGCGCACACCCAGAGTTGACACATCAAAAAACGAAACGGGAAACTAGTGATGCATCAAAAAGTCAGCTAAACCGAGCAAGTTGAAAGAGGACAGTTTTGAAATTTAGCTCAAATCAAACAGCCGCAATTATTTTTCAATCTTTTTTGTGATTTTCGCTTGATAGCTTGATCTGGGCAAAGTCACGTCACTATTAGTTTAATTGGGTGTGCGCAGCACACCTAGAGTATAGGTCTCTAGTATTTGAGGATAGTGAGAAATTACTGGCGTTTGAGTACGTAAAAACCAGTGTTGACAAAGAAAAGAAGTTTCGAAAAATTAAATCCATGCAGCATGTGTTAGTAGCCTTACAATAGGAAAAATCATCTTGTTACAGCATTTTAATATTTGCGGTTTCATTCTTTGGATGCCCACCTTGTTTGGATTCCCGGGGCCGTCGCCCAGTTTGCCTCTCCCCTCTACACGCCACTGGGTACGGTCTACGGTGGGCTACTTTCAGAAAGCTTGAATCACGTATGGGCAAGTCATGCTACGTTAAACATATACGAGATTGAAAAATAAACAAAACGTATTATGACGACACAACCTTTCTTCAATAATTTATTTTGTACTACACAACAGTTTAAGATGGAACAAATCTATACATTGTTCTGTTCATTTACATTGTTTATTCTTGATTCTTGAATGTTCAACGTAATCAATAGTTCTTTAATGAAAATTTTTTTAGATATTCAAGAATTTTCAAGGACGTCGGAGATTATTCAAGGACAAAATGATGTTTTTCAAGAATCAAGGACAAAACGCGTTTTGATAGCAAATTCAAGGACAGTTCTTGGCGCTCAAGGACGTCTGGCAACCTTACCCCTGGACTTCAGATGGTCATGCATCCAAATTTAGGGGTTCCTCCCCTTAGGTTTCTAAAAATGACACTAATTATTTCTAGCATCCGCAATGGAGTTTTTCCGTCAAGTTATGAGTCATTTTACGGTTTACATAATCCAATACGTCACATGAGCAATAATCTCTTGACTTTTGATTGATAAATTCTGTGTAGTTTTGTAGGTTTAAACCAGTGGTTCCCAACCTGTATGAAGTACCGGCGCACTAACCTTATGAATCACACGACGGACTGCATTAAAAATATTCACAAGGTTGTTACTTAAATTAAGCTCAACTGTCGTATAAACGAACTGAATTTTGCTCCTAAAGTTTCTGCTACCTCGTTGTTGAAATCAACTTCGCTGTTTTACATCACTGCCCACAATGCTTTTGACCTTTTGCAGACTCATTCGCACATGCTGTACATCGATTGGATTTGAGCATATTTTTCAAAAACGCTAAGATCTTGGTGGTGAAGGTGGATCTCAGCTTGCGACGCGCAGGGACGCCCCCCTGCGGACGCCCATGGTTTTGACGTACCACGAGTTCAAAACTGTTTTCTTGATTTTAGTGTAAAGGCGCACTATAATAGTCATTCTTTTCTTTTCGCATTTACATGTTCAGCAACAATATTGGCCTCAAAAATAATAATATAAATTATAGAAAACCATTCTGAATTTTGTGTGCGCGCGAATAGCTGCAATGAATTTGTTTCAAGTCGATCTTGATAAATCATGAAATTACTTACTGTTATGTAAGGGCACCTGTGCCCCCGTTGCCCCCTTTTCAAAAGTCAGGGGCAGTGACCCCGTTATGCACCCCGTTCCCGCGTCCCTGGCGACGCCCTTGCCATCTCAAAACGACGCCCCAAATGGGACTTTGGTTCGAGACTGAAAATCTTACCTGTAGTAGCACTCTTGTGTACAAACGCCAAATACTAGATTGCAAACAATTGGAAATGTTCAGAAGAGATAGCGTTGTTAACGGGGGTACTATTTCGATTTTTCTTTATTAGGATTTTCCGTTTCGTTTCCTTGGATTTTGTACGTGTTATGTCTAGCAACACGTGGATTTCCCCAAACCTTGGAAACAGCACAAATGTTTTGAACAACTAGGATGGTGTACAGCAGTCAAGGATGAAAACGGAGAGATTTCATGTACAGTAGGTTTGGTAAATCATGTCCATCTGTTCTTCGAAAGATCCTTGCTCATTCCACTGGGGTAGGCATCGAGCTTCTTCGAACAAGTGGGCGCTTACATTTTGATGATCGATCAAATGAAAAACAATTACCTTAGTAAGAGCAACCCAACTTACATTTGAAAAGCCTCTTTTGGAAAGCACAAAGTTTTGCTGTGGCATTTTATCCAACAAAAAGCTTTCGGAAGCTTTATACCAGAGTAAAGCGGTAGAGTTGATCGGAGGCTCAGTGTTCACCGATAGAACTTACAATTGTCCCGTGAGCGGTGTAGTAGTATTAATCCATGATAGATCCGTACCAATTGTGTAGGTTTTCTTTTTCTGGCCGAAGCTTCTTCAATATTTTGATGTCAAATCAAAACAAATGAACTTCAGTATGCTAAACATACGTGAGGAAAATAACTTCTCATGTCCAAATACGTACTTTTAAGGCCTTTCAAATTAGTTTACCAGAAAGAAAAACTGCCCATTTTACTTCTTAAAAATTAAAGTACCGGTAGTTAAACTTAGTTGAAAAAGTAGGCTCACTAAAATCTTTGTAGGGTACTTTAATCTGACGTTTTAATGGCTTAATTTGATATTATGCAATTTTTTCCTTCTTCCACTAAGTGTGCAATTCGTTTCCGCAGCTGATATCTTCGGTTTTTTAATGTAGCAGGGAAGATTTTTAATGTAAGCTGGAAAATGCGCAAGTTTTATGTAACAGTTCTAATTTACTCCTCAGATGTAAAGCGGGTGTGAAAATGAAAGAACGGAAATGACTTAAATTATTTTGAAATTAGCAGCGGGTCTACCGCAACATGGTTTCATCATAACTCGAAGAGAATAAAACTGTGCATTAATTCCGCAAAAGAGCTGTAGACTAGTTGGGCAACGATACAGAAATAAATTGAGATTTTCAATTTAGTGTGCGACATCAACTATGAAGTCTGTACGTTTGAATGACTGTAAGCAATTATGTGCACGCTGTCACAAACAAGTTGGGATGAGATTTGTTATATCCGCGGAGGGAAAGCGAAAATACCGTGGGAAAAGTTGTCAGCAGATACTGCAAACAAGGACGTGTTTACCTGGAATGTACCAGAATAAACATCGATTCCGATTTGAACTTCTCTTCGGCAACGTATCAACGTTTGAACGTTTTTAACTACATTTCTTTTCAGTGTCAAAGTGGTCATACTATAAGGTACAAACATGATTTAAGGGGAGTTACCTAAGCATGGTTTTCAATCCATGGATCTTTAAGGCAAAAAGTTAGAATCTTGAAATAAAACTTTCTGTGGTTTGCCAAAGCAAAATATGGTGTAATTCCCAAACGATCAGCTTGATTCCCAGTTGCACCTTTAGCTTGTTTGAACTTTTTTCTAATGCTTCGTCCCGCACACGTCATCCTATCCCAGTGTTATTAATCCGCCTGTAAAACAAATATTCAAAGTTAGATTTGGTATATATTGCACGCCTGTATCATCTATAGGTTGGTATGAAATGTGTACTGTAGTAAACTTCTACTGCTGATATGCAAAAACACGTTTATCATTATTTTGCAAAAATTTTCGATTCACTGCGAAAAATATTTCGTTTGCGTTTCGTTTGAATGGTTTTTATTCAAGTTACACGTTTGATGCAGAACCTGAAGGTGATAAGTTAAATCGAATGCCAAGAGAAAGCGAACACGTTAAAACCAAACGATTTCTCCATAAAATCACCAGTTTGAAACCGATCACAAGACGAAACAAATTTTAAAGAAAGTTTTTATCTTAATGAAGTTCTATGTGAAAAAATGTGTGTTTTTACGTTAACTCGTATTTAAACATACCAAGCTGCTCTTTGGTCCAGTGGGCGGCGACGTCTTTCGTTTTTTTCATATGACAACTACATTGTTGTAAAAGGTACTAATGAATTATGCCGCAATGTAATTGAAAACAACCCAGCCTTTTTGCGAACCCGTCAATTCTCCGACGCTTTGTTGCTGGCTTTTATATGTAAGACCTGAATCGCAATGAACAAAGTTCAATCTACTGTTCTAATTGTACCAAGACATTTTGAACAAACCAAGGCTAAAACTGGGGTGTTTTTTGCACTGAAACACTGCAAGCGAACATGATGATAGAATTCAGTGTACAAATAACTACTCTCCACATGTGAGACAAGCAAGGAATTTATCTACAATTAGGAAGTCGATTTAACGTAACACTACGAATCGTCAGTCCTTGAATCTTATTCAGATATAATTTTAGATTTCAGTGTATTGTTGAACATGATTTGCTGGCGAGATGCAGCATTGATAATACTTTCGTCACAACACTAACTTTTTGTAACATATTCGATGAAAGGAATTTGAGCTTCACCAATTTATTGAATCTTAACTAAGTATCAAACCTTTTTGCAAAACATTTTCACAAATGAAAAAGGGAAAGTTTGGCCGGATGATCGTCATGACAAAAAGTAAAGATATGGTAAGCAATATCCAGTGCAATAGATTTTGAAAAACTTTTGGTTACTTGTCAGTCGATCAACGATGTGAGTCTTTCTTGCAAGTGCTTAGTTCAAATAGAATACGACAGGCCCGTAACCGTAACCATGGGGGCGTAGGGGGGTGGAACCCCTGAAAAATTTTCGCTCCCCCTGGAAAAATGTGTTGAACATAGTATGAAACTTCTGGACATAGTTTAAAAAATTTGGACCTCTCTCAGAAAACTCTTTGCCGCTCCTGGTGTCCCAAGCTGGTTACGGGCCTGGAATACGATGCCAGTCTTCGTCCTTTTACTGTAGTTGAACTTCTTCCGTTAATTTCACAGCCTACCAGCTTTCTTACCGTCAAGACTTGATGAAGCATACAGGACACCAGTTTGCCTAACTAGTAAAAGTAGTTTGTTTCGCGGAGATCTTTGAGCAACCTGAATGACCATACCCAGGGACCGAGTTTGCTTTTTTGTTTGCGTTTCGATGACATCACAATGTTCACTCAACCGTAGTACGACTTCTTTGTGAAATTGGCAAAAGGGGGGGCACATTATGGAATTGATATATTTTGGTGACCATGGCCACCCCTGGCTACGTCCATCGTGGTGGTATAGCAACTAGTAGTCTACACAAGTATACAATGGTGCTATATCTAGGTATCTAGCACTGCATTTGATATGAAAGCGCATTAAATCTGAGAGTTGAGCTCAAATAGACACAATTCTGCTTAACAATTGTGATAACAAATTTTCAGATTTGGTCAGTTCCGATGAATAAAATGTACTACTACTAATAATCACCATATAGATCAAATGAAAAACAAACTACTACAAGATCTTTTGGTAAATACTATAGCAGTGCAACCAGGTGCGTAGCCAGAAATTTTATTAGGGGTGGGGAAAACAAGAACCGAGTTTCAACATTTAAATATTTTTAATGCTCCTTGTTTTTAAAGCATCATCCATGAAACGTTCATGTTTCTGGCGTTTTCTCCTGAAAAATTGTGTTCAGATTTAAGCCGACAAATAAAAAGTCTGCTTTCACTGAATTGACAAGTTTTAAAAGTTTTGTTAGTGAAGTTCCAAGCTTCTACTTTGGATTGATGCCACCATTTGCTCATAAGCCTTTCTTGCAAATGCGCCAGTAAACCTCTCAATACCCAATATTGCAATTGAGCAAAAAGTCATCTCGGCCGCCATTACGACTGCGCTTCTTATACTGTATTTACACGCTTCTGATGTACACCAACGTAGCACGTCCAACCGAAGCCGAGCAGCGACTTTGCTCTGAGGCGCTGACTTCCGAAGTAGGCCTTCCACAAAAATTTCGCGCATATAGGAAGTAGATCCCGTTGACATCTAATTTTTGAGCGATTAATTCACGTATGTAGTTGATAACCGTAAATGCTAGTATTTGGATTTTTGATAATCCGTAAGATCTTTTGGTTATGTTCAACCTATTCCGTAAAACCTTTGTAGCTACTTTAAACTTACTTCGTTTAAATTGTTTGATGAGACTTTGCTAAACTGACTTCATTGAAATGTAAGATGGAATTAAACTGTAAACACAATCGTAACCCCAGTATTACAAAACTTATCGACCCCGCTCAGCTGCATGTAAAGACAGCTAAGCACTGCACGTAATTAAATTTGTGCATATCACGGGCTTCTTGAAAATACAATGACTTATCTGCGGAATTTCAAGCCCTACTCGGAAAAAATTCAAATTTAGTTTCATTTTAGTCACATGCGCTTTGCCAACAAGAGATATTGCAAGCTCAGGGATGGATATTAGCGAAGGGTAACGAGACAGTCGCCCTCGGCCCCTCTTTTTCAGAGATACCGTGCCCCCTTTGAGAGCTTTGCACCACTGTTTAGTTAAAAGAGTTCTGTACCGCTCTAGAGCCACATTTAGGTTTAAAGAAGTTCTGAAGCAAGTCATATGTTTTTCAAAAATAAAGCAAAAATTATGGGAAAATGTGTCATAAATGGAACCTTTCAATTGTGTAGTTGCAAAACTTTACAACTTTTTGTTCCTTTCATATGTATCTTATGCTCTTGAATTTAGTTCATACATTGAAACGTGAAACAAATTTAACTCTTTTATCCACGTAATCCCACATCTACCTTTCGCAATGGCGATGTTTTGGGGCCCCTTTCTGAGAGCTTGCCCATAAATTTTAATATCCACCCCTGTGCAAGTTATCTCAGTATCTGTAAGTAATGGCAGTGTCCATTCCCTCCGCACTTGCAAAATAAAAAGCATCTTGCTACTTACGTTAGATTTTGCTGCTGACTCTTCTCGTTGCAGTTAAATGATTTCAAATAATTTACTGTAGGATAGGGTGGCAATTAACATCAGATGAAAGTTGAAGGACTGAGCTTATGAACAGCAGGTCAGAGTCTAATATTTTGAAAAAGACTAATTTTTACTCGCCGGCAAGGTAAAGGGAAATTTTTGATGACAACGTTAAAGCTCCACATACTGTAATTGTGATTGAACCGTCACAATACATCTCATCACAAATAAATATCTAGAATGAATGCCATTGTTGCTAAACTGTGGCGCAGTGAAGAAGACTTTGAAACTGTATCGCTTCTTAGCCAAAGTTTGAGCTTCAAGACATATAAAATTTATATATATAAAAGCCCCCCCTGCCTTAGATGCCCGGGGCCGTCGCCCCGTTCGCCTCCCCCTCTGCACGCCACTGCTTGAGGCTGTTTCGTTGATTTGCACTGAAGTAGTTCTTTGGTTTATACTTCAACCTGAAACCTTTGGAATTGGGGTTGGATTGCCCCGTTGCCCCACGTGGCTACGCGCTTGGTGGCAACCGTATTCTGATTGCGAGCTACAGACCAGCGCAGGAATTCGTGATTGAGCAAAGTTCATGTGCACGCCAATTCGG
>Ga0210059_1010978_pt1 | contig 13912 bp, 6 predicted proteins | sample Ectturendosymbi2_FD_188042 | JGI IMG/M metagenome (GOLD analysis project Ga0210059, IMG submission 188042) | Ecteinascidia turbinata endosymbiont from Florida, USA - Sample 2 (SPAdes) (version 2) | ecosystem: Host-associated > Tunicates > Ascidians > Unclassified | place: Key West, Florida... | reverse complement strand
GTTTCTTGGATTTTGTCAGCTGTTTTACAGGGGCCTGCTCTTTGAGGTACCGATTAAGACATAAGATGCCTAAGTCTAGGGCTTCACTTGGCTTATTTTGGTCAATTTGGAGTTGATTCAATGTCTCTTGAACTTTAGTTACAAAAGTGTCTGAGTCAAATTTGGAATAGTCATGCTTGGTATACTTTTTTGACTTCCATGTTTGTAATGGCTTAGTTTTTATGAGAACAAACACAGGCAGGTGATCAGATAGATCATTTATCAAGATGCCTGGGGTAAGTTTCTCAGTTGGAAAATTTGTATATATATGATCAATGAGGGTACAACTAGAAGGTGTTATCCTAGTTGCAAGACGACGTGATTTATTGACCAATGAGAATTCGACACGAGATGGAAATTCGATTGCACCACGCAGGGAGCAGCGCCTTGTCACATGATGGGGTGCGACGCCTTGTCACATGACGAAGCAGCCAATGAAAGACGAGAATGACATTTAGTCACGTGATACGGCGCAGTACAATGTATCGACCTCAGACCAAGAAAAACTTCACTTGAGTTAGTTTTCGTTTGACTACCGTCTGAGTAGCAGCAAGTTAAGCAGTGGGCGTACCAAGCTTAACAAGCTGAAATAGCTTGTCCGTGTAGGTTTACCATTGGACTAGACCTCTCAAAAGAGATTTATGGCATAGTAGTGTTGCAGGAACTTCCTTACAACAAAATGATTTCAATAAAGAAATCCGCAAAGACAAAGCATATGAAACCATAGACAATATATATGAGGACTTAAGCATTGAAATACCTAAAGCACAAACCTTGTGAAACGACAATAACGACCTTTGGACCTGGATGAGACGAATACATTAAAACGATGATGTAATGAAATAGCTGAGAAAGTTACGGACGAAGAAAATAACCAAATATGGACATGAATTAGAACATAACCAATTATGGACACAAAAAGGCTGACACAAACTAGAATAAAGAGTGAAGCAAAATTACCACTCCATGAGCCGCAACTACTCTGACTCATGGAAAGCACAGAATTACCCAACAAAGCAACCTGCAGTAAAACACCTGCTAACATAAACGAAGTAAAAAGTGAACTTCCGAAGCGGGTATTACCACAGCTAAACAACTTTCGAGAAGGCAACTTGTGGAAGAAACAAGATAATAAATAAAGCAAGAAAATAGTCAGTTTCGTGAGCAGAAATAAGAAAGATACAAGTAACAAAACTATAAAAGGCCACCAAAAACAGCTGTAACATAATATGCGGCCCCTATAGAGTGGCAAAGCTGTGCTTTAGATTTAGTGGATAACATGAATGCGTGAGTTCTCATTACTGAATCTGGGACCGTTCTCGCAGAAACTATGTCTGGTTAACAGACCTTATTAATTGCCCGTTACTGCTTCTTTCTTACTATTCACTTTAACAGTTACACACACTAAAAGAAGATTCAATTCTTATTTTGGTAATTTTATTAGTCATGATAACAATATGCAAGTAAAACATGACAGTACTCACCAAATCACGACGTATCATAATTTTCAGGCACTTCACTGTATATTACAATGCTCACTTAATTCTCACATTATTAGTTAAATTCTTATGGTTTGTGATTAGGAGATCAACAATCGTTTTGGATCGGCTCCCCTATTCAAGCATTTTTACCATACATGTAAAACTCAATTTTTTATGCTTTCTCAATCTCCATTTCTTTATAACCACTCAATTGCAATAAATATTGTATCGAATATTTCACTCAAGAACGTAATACGTTACTAAGTGTATGCGCTGGGTATAAATGTATTTGACTTTATAAATTCTGGTTTAATACGTATGCATTCACACTTCACCTCGAACTAAACACGTTTCATTCTAAGAAGCAAGTGTCGCTTGTTCAGGCGGAAACCTATCATTAATCAAAACTTCGTGCGTAGCTGTTTTCAGTCGAGAATAAGTTCAGCAAGAAGTGGTTGATTCGAAGAGGAATCGAAAGTAATTTAAACCTTCTTACTGAACGCAGACTTCAACAGCAAATTATCAAAACCAAATTTCGGCCAAAATCAATAGTTTCATCCTGAACATCTGCATCATCTTGCCTGACAAACTACATCGTTACAATACAGCATTCATAACTTAAACTGACAAAGCTCCACTTTCACAAGCTGACATTCACAAAGTAATCTAACTTTCACAACGTAATCTGACAAAGCTTCATTTTCACAAAATAATCTGACAGAACTGCACTCGGACAAGCCACTTTTTACGATTTAGCCTGACAGGGATTCATCCGGACAAGCCAGTTTTTCTGAGGTAGTCTGACAGAGATTCATCCGGACAAGCCAGTTTTTCTGAGCTAGTCTGACAGAGATTCATTTGGACAAGCCAGTTTTTCCTGACCATTGCTGGCGCTTAGGCTCCTGCTACGACTTAACCGCAACCCCTGGTTAACGGCCGAGTGAGTCTTGAAAAAGACTGATTTTTAGTCCAAATGTAGCTGTATTTACACTTGAAGGTTGTTTCAGAGTTTATCAACACCTCTTTAATCTAGGTGTTCTTATTGGTTGCTTCTTGCTGAATCTTCTAGTGATTGGCTGATTTCACAAGCTTCTGGAACCTTCGGGTGTTTGTTGGTACTTGGGTTTTCACCCTCTGATTACCTGTTCGTGCTCCTTTTGCGCATTTCCTGTCGTGTGCATTTCCTGGTCGTGTTTGACCATTAGCTAATTGTCTTGTGACTTCTGCTGACGTTTAGGTACGTTTTCACTGAGGTGACTTGAGGTTAGTGTCTTTGAATAACAGTTTTTAGTCAAGTCAGCTGACTAATAATTAATTTTGATTGGTTACAGCCATTAATCGTTGTTCTAGCTTCCTCAGATTTGAGGATCTTTCAGCAAGATTTTTTTGTACGAAGATGATTTGTTTCAGGCAAAGCGTGCCTGTAACACAGCCTTAGACCAGACCATCTCCCACATGGCCTCAGGAACACAAGACGAAGAACCAAGAAGAAGAAATCTAAAGCAAGGACGAATACTGCAATGACAGCACGGTCAGGGGTTACCCACACCTGTTGCTCATTCGTAGATTCGCCCGAGAAGAAAGCAACAAGCAAGAACGAATACTGCAATGACAGCACGGTCAGGGGTTACCCACACCTATTGCTCATCCATAGTTTCGCCCGAGAAGAAGGCAAAAGAAAAAGACGTACACTGCAATGACAGCGCCGTCACCCCCCACCTGCTGCTCATTTTTAGATCTGTCTGAGGAGAGACACGTTTGCTACAGGTCATTCTTCATGAACACCTGTGCTATGTCAGTTAGATATACTGTGTTCGGCAATGAACAGAAGTACGAATGTTTGATGTCAGTTACAACGACGTTTGTTATGTTCCACATTTGTTCAAGAGTACGTTGTGCCAACTTCGATTTGAAAAGAACTATGTAAGTTGGAATTTTATAGACAACTCATTAATTGCATATGAAACATAATGTTTAATTGAAGTGAAGACTTAAATGCTAGAAACGATTGTGTGTTCCGGGTAACATTTGGGTATGTTAAACAAACTTAGCTTTTGCGACAATGTATCTTGGTACTAGCATGGACCCACTCGAATAAAATACTGTACCTAAAGTGTCTTTTGTCTTGTCGTATGCATCCAGACCAAACAGTATATGGCAAAGCAACGGATATAACAGTAGCTTGTATGCCTCTGCCATATGATAATTTGGGTTACTCTCTCCTCCATGAAAGAATTGAACTCGTATTAAACCCCTGTTGTTCGTAGTAACGTTTGTTACGTGCTTTAACCCATGTTACTTGCATTAACCCCTGTTGTTTTGAAATACGTTTTGACTTGTTAAAAAGTAATTACGCATTGCTTAAAGTTATATTAATAAAACCATGAGTGAATACAAATTTGTCTGATGTTAAACTGAGCGTAAAGTCGAACGATAAAGGGCGGGTCTGAATTTCTTCATTGTAAATTTGGGCGCGCCTAGGACATGTTCCTGCTAAATTAATCAGTGCTCTCGAGGAATTGTCCTAAATAACAGACTTGAATGTTGCAGTATGCCGCCATCACATCCCTTAATTTTTTCGTTTGATTCCCTGGAAATCATTAAAAAGCCAAACGGTGGGCTTACCGGAGACTAAAAACCAACAGGGAAGAACATTTGATGAAACATGTTGGGGCCATCACCAATGTGCCTGAGTTAATAGCTTAATCAAACTACACTAACTAGAGGTTTGAGCCAGGGGGAAACATAGCTGAAGGGGTTCACAGGACAATATTTACAAAAATTGAAAAACGATATTGAATCCGGAGATCACTCCAAAAACTGCAGTAAGCTACTTAAAACCAAAAGGTATCAAAATATTAGCTAAGCTGGGCCCGGTTCTTACATTAACTTGCCAGGATGGGGAGGGCGGTTCGATCCCCTGCCCCGCACATCAATTACAGCACTGAGTGCAAAGCATATTTGCTGTTTCGAGTTTTCATAATCCATCTGCTCAATTTTTGAAGTCTGCGTGGGATTTTATTTTTAGAGCTGTAAGTTGTCCGTAGTCGTATCTACTTGTCCGGTTTGTGTATAATGAGCGTTCAAAGTGCGAAAAATTAGCAAAGAAAAGCATGATTTCATTGATCGTTTTGTTCGAGATCCCAGACGTTTGCGCGCTTGTTTCTAAGCGATGCTGATGAGTCTTGCAATGTAAAACAAGGTCATAATTTGTAGTTTCCTAAGATACCATGGCAATGCTTCCTTTGTTTAATTTGATTTGGTGAGGGCAATTGGCGGCAGGCCAAAGCCTGAAATTTGCTTCTTGCCGGGCGGTCAGGGCCGGATTAAGGGGGGGGGGGCAACGGGGGCAATTGCCCCGGGCTCCCCGTGATTAAATTTATTTGTTTCAAATAAAGTACTCGTTTGAAAAATTTCGTGATTCAGAAGCGATACAAGAATATAACTCTATCTTATATTCCTATGTTGCGTTAAGTTTAAAGGGCCCCCAACAGCAATTGATTTCTCTACAAGTTTAACTGTCTGCCAGTTTTGGTAATCGCTATTTAATAGCCTATGAGTATTTTAGGTTTTGTTCAACGCAAATATATTTGATTTCGCTGGTGACTTTTTCCTAATAATCGTTCTTCTGGCATGGGTATGACTCTTTACTCGTTCATCACGCCTGTTACACAAATGTCACGAAAACGTTACTATCTCCGTGCTAAAACTAGTGGTTGCTGACTGCTGTTTAGCATCAATCAACGTTGCCACTGGGGTCGGTCTTGTTAACATCAGATTGTTGCCTTGTTCAACATCAGATTAAATAAACTTTTTACGCTACGGTTTCACTTAAGCTAAATGCTTCTATTAACAAACCTAACAAAGCGCGAGTACCCTCGTTGAATCCGAAACAGAGCGAAATATCGCCATTAAATGGAGAAGTCGTTTATAATGTAGGTAAAATGTTAGTCTCAACGCAGCGGAGAGAGCTTCTTTAATTTGAAACCATAACCAAACACACATTAGGGTCAGTGGCTTAAGTGACAGGGGAGCAAAGGGCGAACCTCCTCCCTGGCAAGCTGAATGAAAAAACTGGGCCCCCTCCAGTTGACATTTTGATATGTAGTATTCTTTTTTTTTGCGTTTTTCCTGGGTGTTTTTCATTTTTTTATCTCGTACAGACATCCACTACATCCAAAGATTCACTATCTTTCTTAATCTTTTTTCTGAGTTTTGGCTAGTGGGCCCCCTTTAGCTAGGCTTTCCCCCAAGGGTCAAACCTCTAGTTACGCCACTGATTAGGGTAAGAGATTGATGAAAGAAACTTAAAAGTCATGAATCTAACTTATTTTCGTCCTAAAATGAGAGGAAATGTAAAAAAAAAACAACCCAGTCAACATCAGATTTGTCGCCAAAACAACAGAAATTTATCTGAGAACATCACATCTGATGTCATGTTCATGTTAAAATATCAGAAGTGGCAACACTGGTATAAATGATCCCGAACTTCTGGTGCAGTCCCAAGGACGCCGCAGTCGAACTGCACCTTTGTTTCGTCATAAAGGATAACATATGGTGGAAACGCACTTTTCTTCCGATGGTTACTATCGTTGTGTTACATCATAAACACATGAAGCTATTCAAGCCATTTACACCACATGCTATTGCGTGGTTCATCAGAAAAGATTTTAATCAGTCGAGCCGTAGAGCGAACGAGCAGAAACCGATATTGCAGTGTTTAGCTAGCGCGATGCCGATACCTGTAATGCCATCAGGACATCAGGAGCTATGAAAAGGGCAAAGCTTCTAAGAAAAAGCGCAAGGATCTGGCAGTGTTAGCCAAAACGCCGCGACAAAAACTAGCAAAACTTTCAAGCAGCAACGTTAAAACAGTGGCGTTAAGCAGAGTACCTGAAAATTAAGGTGAAAATCAAGACATTTGCTTGACACTCAGCCTGGCTGGCCATATTGACATGTTCTTTTTCAGGTGTTTTTGTTTGTAATCTCTGGTATCTGCTTATTGTTCAGTTGAATGTTGTTTCTTGTCGAGTCACTCTCTAGTCTATGAAATATTTTTTCTTAGTAAAAATACACCCTAGCATTCACACCATAAATTCTCTTGGCGCAGCTAACTGTATGTGAATTTGAGTAAGCACATTCCCAACTACCGGAAAAACAAACGGGAACCTTGCTAATCAGCGAAAACATAACTTTTACAAAAGGTGACGTCATGAATTACGTCATAAGGGCCCTCCAGAAAAAATTGCCCCGGGCCCCCCTGCCCTTTAATCCGGCTCCGGAAGCGGTTGAAGTGAACGCTCTTGCCCAAGGAGCGTTACGGCAATTTACTCAGTGGTCGTGGGTCGAACACTCAACCTTCCATGTGAGAGGCATTCTACCACTGAGCTACCACTGTCCCTGCTTCAGACCCTGGCAATGCTTTTTGAAGTAGGCCTACCTTGCTCTGAAAATCTGCAGATAGCCTCTTGTGTAATTTATACAGCAAACCTCGGTTAATCCGGATCTTTGCCAAAACCGGATAAAACTGGTGGTACGAATGATTTCTAAGGTTTTTCTTTATAAAAATCTTCGGTTTATCCGGACTTTTTAATCCGGATCTTCGCCAATACCGGATAAAATCTGCTATTTTCACATCTCGTAATCCGGATTTTTGTCTACAGGAAAGATTCGGCAGCTTTCAGCCGCAACACAAGCGTACTCTAAATCACCAACGAGCATATAGAATCATAGGCGTACGAGTCGGGGGGGACGGCCGCCCACCCGGGCTTGAAAAATTTCAGGGCAAGCGCAAGTTGCTGAAAAATCCTGAATGATAAAAAATATTTCAATACAGTGAAAAATTTCAGGGCAACTCTGTTTTCAGGGCAAGCGCAAGTTGCTCTAAAATCCTGAATGTGAAAAGTATATTCAATACAGTGAAAAATTTCAGGGCACACTCTGTTTTTCAGGGCAGGCGCAAGTTGCTCAAAAATCCTGAATGTAAAAAGTATATTCAATACAGTGAAAAATTTCAGGGCACACTCTGTTTTTCAGGGCAAGCGCAAGTTGCTCAAAAATCCTGAATGTAAAAAGTATATTCAATACAGTGAAAAATTTCAGGGCACACTCTGTTTTTCAGGGCAAGCACAAGTTGCTCTAAAATCCTGCATGATAAAAAATATTTCAATACAGTGAAAAATCCTGTGCACACTATGTTTTTCAGGGCAAGCGAAAGTTGCTCAAAAATCCTGAATGTAAAAGCATATTCAATACAGTGAAAAATTTCAGGGCACACTCTGTTTTTTATGGCAAGCGCAAGTTGCTCAAAAATCCTGAATGATAAAAAGTATATTCAATACAGTGAAAAATTTCAGGACACACTGTTTTTTAGGGCAAGCGCAAGTTGCTCAAAAATCCTGAATGTGAAAAGTATATTCAATACAGTGAAAAATTTCAGGGCAAACTCTGTTTTTCAGGGCAAGCGCAAGTTGCTCAAAAACCGTGAACAGTGAAAAATTTTTCAATATAATGTGTATCCACTTGGGGGTGATCTGTGTAGTTTGGACAAATGTAGTTTGTAATCTGGACCAAAGTCGTGATTAGTTATAGTGACTTTGATCTGGACCAAGCCCTCATTTCTGTAAAAATCGAACAATCGGATGTCGGTAGTTCAACAGCTTGATATAAGAATTCGGTGACTCTTTCTTTGTTCCTTTTCGAATTTGCGCTGGGTAGAGATGTAGGGTGTTAAGATGATAGATTTTTTGATTAACAGGAGTTTTAGAAGCGGACAGCACGGACGTGCACATTGCTTGGCTCCTTTGAGTGCGCATCTTTAAGTGCCTTACTCAAGCGCACAGCAGCGATAACACAGGCAGGTTTAGGGAGTCAGACCCTTCGACGCGGAACCGTCGCTTTTAAAACATTGCGTTGCGTCATCGAAGTCGTGTACCTGTTCGCATCAGTGAAGCAATTGCCGTAAAGCAAGGGTCACCAACCTTTTTGAAACTGCGAGCTACTTCTTGCGTACCGATTAATGCGGCGGGCTACTAGTTTGATACAAGTGTGTATTACACACTTCCGAAGTAAAAATTTTGCTCAACTTACCTTCCATTATTTTAGTATTGGTGAAGACATTGATCATGCTAATGTTATTTTTAGAACAGACCCGCGGGCAACCTACATGGTCCTTGCGGACGACCTGGTGCCCGCGGGTACCACGTCAGTGACCCTGCCGTAAAGTTTCTTGTCTGGGAGAACACAACACGCAAGGAACTTCAACACCTTGAGTTAACAAGCAAGTTAGCTACAGAATTTGCCTAGAACGGCACCTCTAGGGGATTGCATAAAGAACGTTGTTTCCGAATTGACAATTTGACATTATAATCGAATTGACATGCATGTAAAAGATGCCATCGGGACCAAGCAAAATGTAACGTTATGGGCGAATTGACGCTCCAGACGAAGCCGTTATAAACGAATTCAACTGTATAGAACAGATTAACATAAGGTTTCAGGCCCCATTCGGATTAAACTGAAAAGTTATTTTCAAGCAAACTGCTTATGTTTTGGGCAAATTGTTATTTTCAGGGCACATTTTTTCCGCCCCCCCAGTAAAATGCCTTCCCGTACGCTTATGTATAGAATTATGATAACAACAGCCGCAACTGCGTGCAAAATGCGACCAAACGTAGAGACGATTATTGCTTCACACACGGGCATGGCCTATGTTTAACAACGCTCACGGCACGCCGCCGCACCACGGTTTCAGTCTATTGATCAGTGTTTTGAGTGTGCTTCTGCAGAACATTATACCTGAGTGTATTGTACTCGGTTAGATGTCTGGAGGGCATTACACTCCAAATCAACGGTGCACAACTTGCGGCCGTACTGCCGCATGCGGCCTTCGATAATGAAATTTGCGGCCGTCCACATGTAATTTAAAATATAAGATTTGGCGCCGTGCTGGCGTATATTGAAGAAAACAAACGCAAGGCAAGAAAAGCAGTCGACACGATGCGTAATTTCGTTAAAAATTCGTTAAAATGTTTGACGTTTTATTATACTTTTAGGCACAAGTAAATGACATATACCGGATAAAACCTATTCTTTAATTAAACGTATCTCATGAATATAACTCGAACTCATTGGCGGCCGTACTTCATCTAAATAAAAGTAATGTGGCCGGCAATAGCAAAAAGGTTGCACACCCTTGCTCTAAATAGAGTGACTGCTTATGGACCAGTCGCAGAAAAATCTGCATCAGTTCAAAACCCAAGATTTCTTTGCAGCCAAGTAATCCAAAATTATGAACTTGATTTAAGATTGTTCATAACTGCCTGGATGTGGCGGTAACCACTCTGATGTACCATTGCAAAAGCATCACATAATGTTTTGCTTCCGCGAAAGTCTGCTGTTGGGTCGTAAATGTGTTCAATTTAAGTGATTTTCACCGATATCGCAGTACTTAGTTGATGTCAGGTTATAAACAACCATCTTCGGTTAATACGGATCTTCGCCTAAACCGGATAAAATCGTCGGTCAAATCGAATCCGGATTAACCGAGGTTTACTGTAGTAATTCCCTGACTGTTGCTGCCAGCGAAGCGTATTTTTTGTGATTGTTGCCATCATGGGCGCAATTTTGTCGTAAAATGTGGGGGGACAGCTTGATGTAAAACCAATGTAGTCATCGGGCCGATGCGAAAGCGAAGTTTTGTAAATACAGATTCCCAATCTTGTTTTTTACAGGTGATTTCAAAGCAACAACAATTACGCTTTGGTTTATCCCTACAAATGATGTAGATATTAATAAACTTAATTTTGTTGTTGGACATAGTACTGTAGTTCAGCTTGGTTGCACGACGATCAGACTATAATACAAATAAGCACAGCAAAATAGTAGAACACATCAATTGGGTTTTATCAGAGCTGTCCGTTGGAGTGCACAAAACGGTGAATCGCATTGGTCGCACGTGCATATCACTCTTAAGTAGAACGCATCGATTTTCATGCATTTTATAAGTGTGGATTACAGCGCGATTTGATGTCTTGTTTAAGTTGCTTGACGTTAAGAAGACGATAAATTGCAAGGTACGATATGTATATTGAAGGTATGGTAGCTAAATATTTTTCTTGCACATTTCTGCTCTTTAAAAATGCTACAAATTTTTAGCTACTGGGCTTCATGCATGCAGCCCCACCCCTGGCCAATTCTCCATTGATATCTTCTTAAACAGAAATCAAAATGAACAGTGGTGAATTGGCAAATAGTACCACGTTTCACCTGAAATAACACGAAAAGAATGTCCAGCAAAACTAGGTGTTACGTAGGCTCATAGGTGGCGGAACCAGGGGGACCGGATGGGTTTAGGCTCACCCACTTTTTTCTAGGAGGGCGCGGCCTTCCCACTTTTAAATTTCGAACTTTGCCTAAATAAGTTTAAGTAACACAATTCGTATTGGGTCCATTGTTGAAGTAAATTGTTTTTATTGCAAACGTTTCGATAACTCCTGTTATCATCATCAGTGCATAGCAATAGAACTGCTATGCACTAAATTGTTTTTGTGTACGACTAAGAACAACTAGTTACATTTATGTGCTCAAGTCTGTGTAGCGTATGATAGATAAGGTGATGTGTAGATAGGGGTCGTTGAGAGCTTATCAAATTTTGAATAAAATTGCTTGAACATGCTGACAAAAGTTAATGACATAAAATTTCAGTGCTTGCGATGTCACAGTTGCCAATTCAAATCACAAAAATTTTCTAGTCTTTTTGACGTGTACTTGTGCCCCCCGAACTTTGAAAATAGTTCCGCCACCCACGCGTAGGTTACCTGCAAAGCAAATTTTTCGCGCTTGGATGAAAGCATTGTTGCATTGTGGGTATAAATATCTTTGAATTTGCTGGTCATCCTTATGGTGGCATACAAGAAATAAAGCTAAATGTATAAGCTATCTTTAATTCCTAGTCAAGTCATTAAGTTTTGAGCTATAGGACAATATATAACCAGGTCCAAGGGCGTACGCAAGGGGGTTGGGGGGGTTGGGGCAGAAACTCCCCCCTTGAGATTGATATTTTACGAAAACTTTATTACCTGCGCAAAGGAGATTAAGTGTTTTCGCATACTTTTTGTTTGTTAATTTGTCAACTTATTGCAAATACCACGGAATGAATATGCATGCAAATTTCAAGGAACATTGTAAATGGGCCAAAAAGTAATATTTAGGTTTTGGTGGGAATGTGGGTTATCGTCTGCATCCAGAAACCATCTCACCCCTTTTTGCAGACCTTTCGTCCATTACGCATGTTTAAGATTGTGCTCCGCGATAGTTCACTTTATCTGAAACAATCAAGGGCGTACGCAAGGAGGGTTGGGGTCATGGGTGGCGGAACCTTTTTCAAAGTGGGGGGGCACAAGCGCACGTCGAAAAATAGTAGAACATTTTTGTGGTTTGAATTAGCAACTGTGACGTCACAAGCATTGAAATATGACATCATTGCATATACACACCATTTGAAGGTCTAAATTACACTAATTTAGACAAATTTCACAACTATGAAAAAGTATCAGTGAACCACATGAAATTCAAACTGGCCGTTGCATGGGCGACCCAGGTCATCAGCGTCACTCGGGCTCATCATACGATTTATTCTGACTGACTGAATAAAACTATTCGACGCTTGGGTCACTGAAATTTCTATTTTGTGCCATTCTGGCTGGCATTATCGTTGCTCTGTGACGTTACGTTATGTAACAATCAGTGAGAATTCTCGTGATAACTTTTCCATTGTTGAGTAACGTACGTCACAGAGCAACGATAGCGTCTGTAAGTCCTTACTAGGCTCATTCGTATTAGCCCGAGATGCTGGGCAATTTATCGTTTGTTTGAAATTATTCTCCAAATGGGAACTGTCCATTGAATTGAACTTCAAATCCAGTGTTCTATACCAGAGATCGGCAAACACCGAGCCGCGGCCCGGTGCCGGTCCGTGACGAAATTGTTACCGCGTCGTGAGGTACCAAGGCCGAATTGGTCATTAAGTGACTGAAACCACTGACATAAGGAATACACTGCGCGAACCGGTGCGCAGTGCGAAAAAGGTTGCCAACCCCTGTTCTATACAAGTCCATTGCTTCGAAAAACATTCAATCCGATATGAACTATGTTTTAAAAAATACTTAATTGCATAGGACAACTCGAACTCTGATGGATGAGCCCGAGTAAAGCGCGAGGCAGGGCCTACGAGAGGTACTAGAGGTACATTTTTTCCGGGCCCGAGAAGTACTGGTGCCCTGGAGGATGAAAGTAGGCATGCTAAGTTTTTCTGTAATCAAGCCCAAAATTACTAGTGTATAAGCTGGTTGCCAGTGTCACAATTAATATATTTCTAAATCTTGGCATGGTAGATGTTTTATCTACATTCTGTTTACTATAAAAACAAGCTATACAAGATCCAACGAGAAACCCAGAAGCTAGGGGGCCCAGGTATCGGTATTCGTACCCCAGGTAAAATTTTTCTCGAACGCCCTGGCGCGAGCGAACGAAGTCGTGAGAACGCCTGCTATAAACGATAGTTTTTTATTCAGACCACCTGCAGCATGAACGCGAAAGGCCAGACATGGAATGAAAATATATGAACAGTGACAAGGCCCAAAGAAAAGAGCCCGAGTTAACTTAGTGAAGTGGGACCGTGTGTGGTGGCACAAACATACAAAGCAAGCAAACACGCGTTGTCCGATATAAATCGTAATCGAAAACTCGGGCGAAGCTCGAGGAGCCCGTATGCCCGAGTAGCCACTGGGTTGTTAAAAACATCAAGAACACAGTTTTAAAAAACAGACCAAAATGACACGGAATTGATACCTGTTTTATACAGATTCAAAATCACAACTTTTCCACATCTTGAACACAGAAGTATCATGACAGAATACTCATTCTACAACTATACAAAGACAAGACAAAGCATACGTAGCAACTAACAAGTTGTCCGTAAGGATGCCAGTTGTGTTGCCAACGCAGAAATAAAATATAGCTATTTAACGTTGCCAATGCATAAAAAAAACACAATTAAAATTGATATGTCAAATACTGTATTTCATTTTGCGTATAAGATTCAGTAAAATTTCATTGTTTAGAATGATGTTGGAACGCTTGAAATTACCCCAATTTTTTAATGGTGTGGTACGAACTTTTCCTACACACAATCATCGTAAAAGCTGAGCCCAACACCGTCGTAAAAGCTGATTAAAATTCCACACAACAGAAGAATTAAAGCAGTGTTTGTTTAATTTTATTGAAAGTTCAAAATTCAATACGTCTAGCTTTCATTGAAGCAAATTCAGAAATTATATCGTCAAAAGATAATGTCTCGACTAAATCACTTTCAATGGACAGTATTGCTAGCG
>Ga0210059_1010977_pt1 | contig 13912 bp, 10 predicted proteins | sample Ectturendosymbi2_FD_188042 | JGI IMG/M metagenome (GOLD analysis project Ga0210059, IMG submission 188042) | Ecteinascidia turbinata endosymbiont from Florida, USA - Sample 2 (SPAdes) (version 2) | ecosystem: Host-associated > Tunicates > Ascidians > Unclassified | place: Key West, Florida... | reverse complement strand
AATCTGGTTGGCTCAATGCACGACGCGCCGACAGGCGCCGTGCACGAGACGCGATGATGATGATTCGTAGGAAATAGCATTGTGAATATCAATTTCGTGGATGCAAAAATCAACCAAACACCAAAAAAGCATGATGATTATTTCTGATTGATTGGGGGGACAGTTTGTAACCATTCTTTCACCCTAACGTTTTCAAAGAACCTCCTCTTTTAAGATGAATTTTTGTGTCATATGCATAGCCAGTTTTTCCATTACATCTTGCTGAAAATCTTAAATGGTTGTTTGCAGCCTTCATTCCGCATTTTACTGATTTCATTCCAATATTTACAGACTCCATCCAACGAAAGAAATTTTATACTGCCTCATCAAGAGAAAGAGTTTTACTGGTCATGCTTCAAAATTCTAGCTTAACCAACACTCCTGGGACAAAAATAGCCAAGCGTGAAATACTGTAGGGACATAAATGCCCTACTACAAGAAAAAATAACCAAAAACATAATGTAATTGTCATAGAACACAAAATAAGTGTGCTTATTAGCTCTCAACATGAAATAGAAGCAATTATACAGCATCAACAAGAATATTTTGTTAGCTTCACCGCCTAAAAAACAAAATCTTCTCAATTCTGACAGAAACTTCACCCAGATGCTCACAAAAACGTTCACATTTCAGTTCTTAGTCAAGCGTGACAAGCATAACGGGATGAATACAAATTGAATTCAACAGAATCTACACCAGTGATACTGATTTGTCCCTTCCCATCTTGATTTGGCCGCACAATCGGCAAAAGCTTATGTTTTAGGATGAAAACAACCGTTCAGTATTGAAAGGGTTAAATGGCAATCGACTGAACAGTGCGATTCACGAGAAACAGAACAAGTATCACGAAGACAAAACAGCCTTGTTGCAGTTCATTTTAAGTGAGCTTAATCGCACAGAGTGCACCCTTTGTCCAAACACCAGAGCACACTATGTCATTAATCCCGAAACTGCCACCTTCTTCCAGAAGTTCAGCACAGTTTTCACCGCCGCTAGGTTGTCCGGGATACCACGGAACACTATTAGCTGAACTGCCGTCAATCCATCTCCAACGTTCCTCACTCAACTTTAGGCCAATATAAATGCGTTCAACGCTTATGAACTTCATACTGGCTCTCAGAAATCTGAAAATGCAAAACGTAATTTTTTTCACATCATCACTGTTCAGAGTTTGTCAATCTGTTGATGATGATTGTTTTCCCGGGTAAACCTGGAGTCAAAAGGGTTGACAAAGCAAGAAGCAAGGAGAGGTTTTAACACGAAGAAATATTGCCTGAAGAACAATGCAATGCTTCTGAGTTTCAATTGAAATTTTTCTAACGTTGTTATTTTAATTTGCACATTCCACTGTACAATCGTGTTTCGATGCAACATTACTACCCTGATACAAATGAGATAAAGTCATATTTCTACCAAACTATTCACAGATTCTATAGCTATTACTATAATTCGCAGCAGCGCGAATTCATTTGTTAGGTTTAGGCCTTTTGGTTGATTCCTTTGACTCTTGGAGTCTTTTGCAGCCTGTGACAATTTTAACGCATTTTTTTCAGAATCAGCATTCACCTTAATACTTCCGTTTTTATGAACCCCTTTTCAGCCAGATGGCCTCCCAAAGTTTGGCAATAACTCTTGGATTCTTCGTATGTCATTTTCGCCACTCTTACATGGTATTTGTAGCCGTTGCCAGGAAATAGCCATTTACCTGGTATAAGAAAATAATTGTTGCGGCGTCACAGAAAATTTCCATGTTTTTTAAGGATTTGTATACAGGATGTAGCTGTCTACCACGTTGGCGTATGTGCACAAACGCAAGACATAACACAGGCAGCAAATAGGAAACAAGTCAAACGGTAGTCATATATAGGTTGATCACATTCCTGGCTCATATATGGCAAATTTTCCGAGTGATCTCCGTGATAAACGTTGACAAATTTGGGTTGTCAACACTTCGACTGGTTTCAACAGGGTCAGTGCTGTTGATATAGAAAGCATAGAACGCTTACGGTGAGTCTTATTTGCTTTAGACTATATCACCAAAACCAAACAACGTATATAGAGTAAGTTAAAATACTGTCAAAATGCTAAAATTTACAATGACCAACCACAGATGGTACTCAACACGAAAAAGAAAATGGTTGCAGGTGCAACAAATGAAAGAACCATGCAGCATCACCTGCTAAGAGTCAAGGTGCTGTTTGAAATGAACGAATGTGTCCAATATTACACAAATAATGAACTGCCACCCAAAGACGGTGCAAACGTAACCATATACGTTTTCAAAGGACGCCAATGTGTCCTTTCACTGGATATAACATATGTTTCAAAATCGGTTGCTACTCCTGCTGTTGGTGGAAGTATGTCTGTATTCTAACAACCAATTGACAACACCTCTTTCATAGCACCAACGTTATTTCGATAGTCTGCGCGGAGTAGTATGTTTCACACGATAATACTGGTTGAAATGAGAAATTGCCTTAATGTGCCAAGAGGTTTATACAAGTTTCACCATAAGAAAAATGTTGATGTGAAACCATCGCAACATGTTTGAAAATATTTTGGAAAAGAAACTTGTTTGAATATTCCGTGCGAAATACTGTGGAGGATGTTCTTTTCAAATGTTTGGTTGCACTTTATCTGTGCAAAATGTTCTTAAAAGCAGACTATTTGCAATTACGTTTTGGCAAAATTTTAATAGACTAGTTTCTGCGAAAATGCAACTATTTTATGCGAGGAATTACTAGTTTTCAAAACATAGAAATTGTTCACAGCAAAACGGCAATACGTCTTCCACTATGCATAGCCGTGCCGTTGCTCAAGACTTATATCCGCAGAAACATTGGCATGTTTGTGTTCAGTTTTTACTTTTTATAAAGAAAATTCATGTCTGTCTGTGGAAAAGGGACATGGATTACATTGCCAAACAAAGCGAATTAGTATTATTCATGTGATAGTTTTTGTGCTTGCGGATATTTGTTGGTGCCATTAAACCGAATTTAACATAATTTTTGGTCAAGAAGGCTGAAGATACCTGCATCAACCTGCCTTCGTCACATTCGCTTAATTAATCGTACCGAATGCTTAAGAGCCAATGCATCATTTAAACTTTACGAAATATGCAGTCTCATAGCCGAATGCGGGCAGGTTTTGAATTAAGATAAGGAAATGCATGTAAGACGATATCAAGCATTTTAAGCGTTCTTGAATCATTGAATTGAAGACTATTTAGACATTACAAAGGCAGGCAGCTCCTATTTGTTATGGACCTGACCTCAATTATATCTTAACAAACAATGTTGATGTGCAGTTAGCAGTCTGCTTTAACCTTGAGCCATTTAGTAAAATATGCGTAACGTTGGCTTCGTCCCTAAATATTTCCGAATGATTTGTTTGGAGTTAAGATATATATCACCTACGCCGATTCATTATAAACACTTGGTGAGACATGCAGATGGTAACATCCACAAATCAGTCGATTTTTGGTGATCTAACCCAGGGTTCACAAACATGTTGTCCGTTGGCCTTTTCAATCGGTACCAAAGAAGTAACTTTCAGTTTCGTCAAGTTTGGTGACCTCTGATCAAGATTTTCAAAAGTTTTTTTGTTGTTCAAAATCGTTTTAACTTGCGAGAATGTTGTGTATCTTCAAGACATTTAAAGCTACAAAATCTCATTTCAAGCTGGCGAGTTTGAAAAATCTTTATTTAATTGAAGTCATGAATGCATCGCATTGGGAATGTATGTCTAAGGTGTTTGTTCGACCATTACCACATTCATTATATCCTTGTATTGCTGGAGTTCATCTATCGCAATGTTTAATTGTTTGTTTTTCAAAAAGAAGGTTATTTTTACTTTGCGCATGGATGTTTTGCTAGCTGAAACAAAATATCAACCCTGAAACTAGACCGACCTCTTGGCAGTTTTGACAGCAAACTTTAGAATGAATTATGTTACTGCTCATTTGTTACTTGTCGAATGCATACGTTGGTCGAACACTGGGAAAATACCATATTTAAGTCTCTGAATCATCATTAAACTTATCAATATCTGCAATAAATGTATCACCCGAATTCATTTTTTCAAGGCAGCATCGCCGTTTTCCAATAAAAGAGAGGCAATTGCAATTGTTTCTCAGAAAGACGCCAGTCTGTGAATTTCTTGATTACTTGTGTGACGCTTACATTTCAGATCGTCAGACCATGATTCGCTGCTGTACGGTCATCACCTTTGTTTTAGTGAAACTTGCTACAAAACCTGGCTATTGTCCGCAACGGGAGAAATCGCAATATCTTATTCTGTTAGCAATGATGATTCATCGATTGTTGTAATCGTTACCATTTCAAGATAATCATTACATTTTGACCTTGAGTAAATTTTCTACTTGCTACTAACAAGCATCTCAAGAAAACATCACGACATGCTGCTTTTCGTTTTTTCGTTTAAATTCCGATCAACAAAAACAGGAATATTTGCACTTGATAGTTTGCAACGCACCAAATTGATATCATGGTGATGTCGTGCTGCAACGAAGATTTTGAAATTCATATTTCTGACATCTCTATCAAAGTACCTTTTTTTATTTTGAGCTGATTTGCATATTTAGACGTTTTCATGCAAATTATTATTTACGACTATTCATGATTTGATTTCATTTGGAATGTTTCAAAATATATAAAGCTGTATGAAATACATCGGATTGGCAATTCATATTTGCAGTGATAACGTATCACTTTTTTTGAAGGTGTGTTTCTTTCTACCATGAGACTTTCTCTATTCGTGCTTAAATCTCATTTGATGACGCACTTCCCCGGTTATTGTCCAATCGACAATAAATTATTTAACCTTCGAAAACGATGTGTAGTCATTTCGTTTCATTTCATGTTGAACAAAAATATTTTACTTGTTTTACAATATCCAACGGTGCAGAGAATAAAAAGCTACAAATGATTTTGCACTGCACTGGTCTGATTCAAGCTGATTATGATACAAGCAGACTTCATCAAAAACTTCAGTTTGCTTTGAATTGAAAGTAAAATTGTCGGTGTGAAATTAGTTTTACATTAACTCACTCTCGCAATTTTTCCCAACAAAGTCTTTCATGCATCTGCAGCCGTATCCGGTGATCAGATTAACGCATGTTCCGCCATTGACGCATGGATTGCTTGTGCATTCATCCATTTCTGAAATAACAACAAAATATTTATCTCGTTTGAGCATTGAACACTTTTCCAAATACCATTTTGATTTTGTAGTTCAAATAATTTTATAATATAAGAAAAACAAAAGTTAATAACAGATTATAGAAAACTTACTTTTGAGATTGAAAGAACGCTTTGCGTGTCCACTTGCTTGTGACGTAATGCCATTTGAAGTTACACTTTTGTACGAAGAGCTTCCAGGTCTTGTATAAATTGTTACCAAGCCTCCCTGCAAACCTGCGAAATTCCACCAGTTCTAAAAAAAAATGAAGTTAAAAAAGCCAGATACAACAAAGTGGTTAGTGCTTCAAATAGAGAAATAGCATTTTTTGGAAAAATAGCCAATAGTTTTCTATAAAAACGGTCTTCAAGATAGAAATGCAAATGACTCAAATTCATTACGATTAGGATTTTAATTTACGGGGGCTGTCAACGTATTATTCTTATTGTAGCTACGTTCACTGGTCACTTATTTCATTCCTTTTGAATAAAATAATAAAATATTATCTGATGGTGCAAATAAGCGCGAAGCGTACGTAACTTTCAAAATCAAAATCCTCTTTTTAATAAATATACTCAAGCAGCCAAGATGCTAAGTGTCAATCATTTCAACGCAACAGCTTCACCGACCTATGCGAGAAAATGAGGCCCATGGACTCAGTGAAAAAATTTAAATGCACTACATTTATGCAAAAAAGGGAGTTTTGATAATACTTTCGAAACTAATAAAACGTCAATATTGCGATAGGTATTGAGAGAAATTCAGTATGATTATTTGGCATTTTTTGCATCAGAGTACCAATACTGATGTTTCGTAACCATATATTCAATGAAACAAAACGTGTCTTTACTTTTATGTGGTTGGAAGAAACCACTTGCAGAAAGTTCTCGAGCCTATTAGAAACGTTTCTCGAGTAATATTTGTAAAAACCACGATCAAATAATGCATCAATACCTAGTAAACGCCATTATCCGTTACTTCCAGTTGTTATAGACGCAACATCTTATCTGTGGCAAATACTCAAGCATTTGGTCTCACTATCATGTCTTTATACTGTCCAAGTGAAAAGGAATGAAGACGATATTACCCTAGAAACAAAATGTCCTGAACTTTCCACAAGCATCGTCTTATTGACGGAATCAATCTGTCATGCTCGATCAAAACACAAAAGTGTATACTTCCCAAACAAAGTTTATTTTGTTATCAATTGTAAGCTATATTACATCAAAAACTCCTTAACCAGATGGAAAAACGCTGAGATCATTGTTGGCAGCGTCAGGAGGACGGAGGTGGTGATGAGTTTTACACTTAACGGCTTCAGCTATTTAAACATTTTGTGAAAAATTTGATTGCAATCAAAAAATTTTTTAACCATAAAGAAACACCACTCACGATATTTTTCAATATTTTTTAGTTTATCTTTGAAACTGCGAAGAGAACACTGCATTTTTCTAGGTTTGAAAAGTTTTAGATCGATAATTATTTGAAGCACAGTCAGCATTGGCGAAAATATGAATTTAGTGCTTTTAAGGCAAACAACAATGAACATGCTTAAAACTTTCTGTATATACATAAATGAACAACCTTCAAGGTAACTTGAGAATAGTAAATGGCTAAGCAGTAGAGGTGTAAAGCCTACCCAATCCACACGAACTTTTGAATATAAATTTCTAAAAGACTTTTTGTGAAGTGAATCGTTAAAAAGAAAGAATATTTAATTTCCTAAAAGTAACAAGTATTTTATATTTGGACGTATTAAAAGAACAGGGATAATGTTAATGAAACAGCAAATCAGTCACATACCTATGGCTCCCGCGTGCATTGCAGAAGCACAAACGGATGAGTTGTCCGAGTAAAGTTCATATCCGTATACGTTGTGTGAATGACAGTTTGGTGGACAATTTACTTCGTTCACATCGAACTCGGTGTTGCCCTTCGTGCTGCAAGTCACTGTTAGCAACAGAAAGCACCGTATCATTCTCATCTTTGCTTAACGTTTTAATGAATTGGGAATCAGCACCTAACTTTGGTTAATTTGAAAATTCTCATTGTGTTTTTTTTGGTGGTTTTATAATCCATGGATATCACAAAAATCTAGCATCCCACACACATGAAATTCTTTCTGAGAATGAAATGTTGCTCTTCCTCATATGTTCACCTGCAACTCTTGCTCTTTTTCAGTTTTGACTTGTCACTGAATGTAATTTTACACTCATTGTAAATAGCCACAAAATTAAAAAAATAACTCAAAACTGCATGGACCAAGCAAGCAGTATGTACGAAAGGATGAAGAAAATCATCTTCAATGTGCCTTAACAGAAAATGAAAATTGTTAGTGCGACTCACAGCCTCTCCAGATGAGACGAAATTATTTCGTCATGTCTTCTCATGTAAAAGACTCAGAGCAAGGCCTGGCATACACGAATCTCCACGCAGCGACAACTTCGCCGGATAACCCTTGTTTCCGCACAAGTTACTGGTCACATTGTCCTGTCTGTTTGTTCCACTGTATATTTGGACTGTTATTGCCATGATTTGATTACAACTAACATTTTTGTCGCGCAACTGTTGTTGAGCTCGTCAAGAAGCATCACGTTAGGGCTTTATTCAAGCAAATCACCTTCGCTTTGTGGTAGGTTGTGACACAAATTTCGGCAACCCAAGCAAAAAAAATCCAAAAGGTAAGCTTTGGTGGAATTTCAACTTGTTCTGGAGGACTCTCGGGAGACTTCGCTACAAGCAGGGTTGCCAGATGCGTTTTCTAAAATTACCGGCCATTTTGTCCACAGCGACACATCTTGGCTGCATTCGCAAAAGCATATGTAATGGCACTGAGTTCTCGAAAAGCATTTAAAAAAACACTTACTTGAGAATGCATCCATTGTTTCTTGTTCTTGTCTTTACAGTTTCATGAAGCCTCCACAATGATTGGTTTGAAAAATTAGCAGTGTATAAACGTACGCTTTGTGAGAATAGTTTATAGCCCTATGGTAAGCATTACCAAACTAACTTTTTTTCATTAAAAATGAAAACGATAACTGCAATCTTTATTGTGAACGGAAGCGTTTTTAAAAATAATGCACTTAGTAAAATTCTAATTTTGCCTGTTATAGATCAATTTCTGAATTGGACATTTTTCCGTTCAATTTGATGGCATTTTCTTTCCTGTGGTAGTATTACCTGTATGAACACCACAGCACAACCAATTATTTCTTGCGTGCTACATTCACTTCAGTTTGCAACAAACATTTTCTAGATCACCTGAAACTCTTCAAAAAATTCTCTATTTTGTTGATCACTAAGAATGCCTGAGACATTGACCTCTCGGTTGATTCGCCTGGCCCTTGCTTGAGCAAGTTATAGTCTGCTGACAACAAATGTGTCTATTCAGTGCAGCTCCCTTGACTGTGTAAGGTTCGCCAGTCTCTGCAATGTCACTGTCGTCTTGTCCATTTTCATGATTTTTCTGCATTCTGCCTGCAACAGCCTACGGCAGTAGTTCAGACAACAGCGACACATACGCAGGTTACACGGTTAATTTCCTAATGTAATGAAACGTTAATACAGATCACGTTTATGACGAGGAAGATGCTGAGAATGACTAAACAAATGAAGAGGGAAAACGGAGTGATAATGAGTGTTGTTAAATGAACTTCGCTGAAGGAACTGTCTTGACAAGACTCACTTCTAGAATCTTTCTAAATTGAGAGGTTATGCGTTAGTTCCTTTTGCAGTTACTGCAAGTTATTTGTTGTTAAACCACCGGCTTCAAGCACCGATTTTCTAAATACCGGCTTCTTTTCGGCCTTTGCAAAATTAGCAGGAAAATACTGGCCGGGCAGGTGAAATACCGGCCATCTGGCAACCCTAGCTTCAAGAGATCTGATACAGCTAGATATGTCAAAGACAGGAACAGTGATCTACTCTGCAATGAGAAGGACAAGTTCGGCAGTTCAAGAGAGTATTTGAATGATTTGTTGCACTGAATCACTCTCATGCAAAGAGAAAAACACGAGGTGCGTTTTTAGAAAACATACTAGGGCTGTCACGTTTGTCTCATGCGCTGTCAAAATATTGAAAGCTAAGAAGTCTGCAGAGCAGCTACCAAGTTTGGTAGAGAACTTTAGGGGGCACAACCTTTATTGTTTGCGTTTGGATAAGGTCAACATGCTCACTCAACCGCAGTGCGACCTTTTTGTAAAATTGACAAAAATGGGGGCAAATTTATGGAAATAATATATTTTGGGGAACATGGCGCAAGTTCCCCCTGGCTACGTACATGGTGTAGGTAGGCGATTATGAAAACACAGTAATTCTGAGAGCTCTTCTTAAATAGGCACAATAATGTTCGAAAATGTGATAATCAATTCAACGTTGGTCAGTTCCGAAATAAAATGTTCTGCTTCCAATAACCACAAGATTCTCACTAGAACCACCCACCAAACCACAAAGATCAATTCAAACACCAACCACAAGATCTCTTGCTAAATACTAGCAACGGCAACCGTGTTGTGTATATTGCAGGCTGTAGACCAGCACAGGAATTCGACTCATAAGAACTTGACAGGAATGTGTCACATTTTCGAGCGACATTTATGTTTACACTGATTCGGTTAATAAAAATTAACCAACACAATTATCAACAATCATCGTAATTCAATTTACATAGTAAACTTGCTACCAATGAAATTAGTGCAACTACATAATTTTTTATCACAAACTATTAGGGGGACAAAAGATATTGTGTGCGCCCCTCTCTAAGTGTTGGAGGGGACATGTCCCCTCGCTCACCCTTAAACTCGATCCCTGCTGCAGGGTACGACGAAATACGATGAAATGTCTGAACCCGTGAAAAGAGGATTTCATTGGTTAAATTGGGTGTACCAAGTTGCCTAGCAATCTTGAATGACATCAAAGAGTTGGCAAAATGGGATGACCATCGCCATACACAAGAAGGGTGACAGGAGAAAAGAGACCAAGTGCAAGACAATGTCGCTCTTTACCCTCCCATGAAAAGTCCGTGCCAAGTTCCCTGAAAGACAATCCTGCGAGATATATGAAACCAAGTTTTAGGATACCTTGTGTAGTTTTCGTTCTGGCTGAAGAATGTGAATTCAAAGCAAGCATCTCACTACCAAAAAACAACACTTTTGAACAGTTTTTCCTACCTAAGTACCAAGCATAGTGGCACGATCGATTGTTTAGTTTAAAATCAAATCTTACATTCAAAACATGAAATTCGGAAATTTTCAGCGCTTTCCAAATTTTGTAGACGTACATAGAATCTTTGTGCGGGAACCGTTCTCGCACAAAGATTTCATGCACGTCTAGAAAAGATTCGGGGAATTACATTGGAAGAACAAAAATATTTTTTCACATGAAATTTAAAAGGTGGGCTCTTCCTCACATGGGTTATGTTAAAATTTCCCGAGGATTTGGAACTCTGAGAAATATTTGGAAAAATACAAAATTGAAAAAAGTTGCGACACACTTTCCTCAGGATTTCGCACTTTGAGAAAATTTTCTGAAAATACCAAAAATAGGCAACAAATTTCCAAAAGGACTTTGTGGACTTTTCATCAGTATAGTTATCCATTTTTTCAAGGCCTATTAAAATGGGATGTCAACATCTGTGATTGTTCTTTAATAATATGTCATGCTATAACTTGTCACATGTTCCGCGTTGAAGAACGAGGCTGACAAACACTTGTAAATCCATAATCTCCGCTGGAAGGTAGTCAGAATGACAATTTATAAAGAATCAATGTCAGTGGAAGGTCGTTGGCAGGCGTACGAATCTGCAGCTAGCGGTACAAGCTCCTGACCAAAATTGCTGATTTCTCTAAATAGCAATATATCTTGGAAGGATGGAAACCTAAGCACCATAAGAATTCGACAAATTCTTACAATCACTTCCTATTGAAATTTTTAACTCATTTATCGCAAACAAAGCTTCAAACTGAAGGTACGATTCACGTTTCAGCAAAATCCCATTTATCAGACATCTTTTATTAATTGCGAATGTAGTAGTAAATACTTTAATAGTACTCAATTTGGAAATACCCGGTTTATACTGGTTACTACAAAACTATTTCAATAAAATGTGTTATTTTTTCGAATATGTATATATATACGTTGAAACAGTAGATATGATTGGTAACAAATTTTACAAAAATCTGCGCTGAAATGGTGTTTTGTTGTTTTTCAATCAATACCTACTGTCAAAACTGTAACCTATTTTCCTTGGTCCGCAAGCAGATGTTTGTACACCGAAGCTCGTACTTCCATTCGTGTATTTGAAACCCTTCGTGTGAAAGACACGGACGACTCCGCCGAAATCTGCACGAAAATACTGCGGTGGCATAACTTTTATTAGGAAGATCTCTACAACTCACAGGTGTGGCATCATGGAAATTATTAAACAGAAAATGTTCGATAAAATGTTTCAATGCACTCTGATTTTGACTCAGAAGCACCAATCGTATCGTAACAAAACCTCCTTATGAAGAACTAAAATTGAGGCAGACTTTCACTGAAGACAATTTCTCTGTTACCTAAATAAATTTTCATAGCACATTGCCCGGAGTTGCCAATGTCTGATTACATGATATGAGCATGCGATTCAGAAGATTTCTAAAATATTTACGATTAACGGGGTTTCAATTTGACAGCACAGAGTACACACTAGACTCTTGCGCGGGGCGGGTTAACCCGCACGGGTTGCGGGTACCCGCATTTGCGGGGGGTGCAGTTGAACTTGCTGCAGGGCGGGACGGGTGCGGGTTGTACTTGGTGCGGGTGCGGGAGGGCGCGGGTTGAGAAATTCTTTGTGCGGGAAACTGAATGTTGAGCCAAAGCACATGAACTCAATCAGCTCAAAAATCGCGAAACACGTGGATGTACAGTACTAGAGTTGTATGCCAGCATTACGCTCAGGATAGTAGGCCTGCAGCAATTATTTCATTATGATGTAACAACTCATTGTTGCGAAACATTAGTTCAGACTCTTGCCATGTGGTCGGGAAGTAAACATTTTCCAACTTTTTTTACAGCTTCTAACAGCTTCTGAACTACTCAGAATTTTGTGGTACGATGAGACGGTTGCAGGAATTTTATATTGAAACTTTTTCCTTCTTCACATGCAACTTTTATCAAGTAGGCCTATTGCGCAAAATGTAACAGTGTGATTTAAAAAACATGCTTGAGAACTATTTCAGTACAGTTCTGTTCTCTTTGATAACCGATTCGGACTGAACAATGACCTAAAAGCAATTGTAGAAATGACCCAGCCAAACAAACATCAGTCCAGAACTGCAGGCCAAATTGTCAAATTGCTAAGCAACTTCATGCACTGTTGAGCGAATCTTTAGCATCCTACGCAAACTGTTGGCAAATAATCGCCATTTCTCGGCAGATTTTGTTTGGAAATATTTAGCATTATGTGCAAATAAATCGCTTGAGTAAATCAGTGTCGTTTAAAATGCTTGTGCATAAATGCAACTTTTGTTAAAAAGAAATGCATATTTCTCACGATTTTATTGCAAGAAAATCTTGCCCTAGTAATGGGTTTTTAGTAGTTTTCGGACACGTGCGGGTGTGAGACCGAAAAAGTGCGGGGCGGGTTTAAATTTTGCGGGTGCGGGTCGAGAGCGGACGCAAAATTTCAACCCGCGCAGGACTCTAGTACACACCAAACGTTACAACACCCGGCAGATTTAGGTTGGTTTGTGACAAACGAGAACTTTGGAAAGTTTTAATTGCTAAGTTTTTGGTCAGGTAGCATGGAGACACTAGCTGAATGGGCATTGCAGTGGTTGCACGTTCCATAACCGTCACAAATGTTTTCTTCGTGACAAAGATAAGTGGAAAATATCATGGATCGCTCGACTTTCAGTAGCGACTACTACGTTGCCAACACAACAGATGGGCAGATCATATGGAATGGCTTTTGTGAAGGGCGGAATCTTTGATATAGGAATTTGGTCTTCGAATCTCCCTTGTTCCTTTATTCTGTGGGGACTTACAGCATGTTTGCAATGTCGATCGCTTGGCACGTGCTGACATTCTAATCGCTTTTCATAGTGATAAAGGGTATTTATACCAAACATCTGAATCATGCAAACCGTCCGTTAATTGCTTTACAGAAACGTACTTGATATTCTACCAGCATGTATTCCCGCAAGACATAAAGGCCCGTCTCCGTAGAGTCCAGTTCCACATAAGTTGTGAGTGGTGGTCATGCATCCTGGAGGGCAGATCACTGTACTTATTGAATATCCAAGTTCGGAGAATTTCGTTGCGCAGTTTACTGGAAATACATACAAAAATGTTTAGAATACGCTCATCCTTTCCAACATTCAGGCTGGCACTAAAAAAGGCAAATAGTTTTCCTTGGGTTCCCAAACCAAACAGTCACCGACGAATGCAAATCATCGTTACCCGTTTATGACAGAAAGACCTGAAGCAATTAAAAGCTCGGGGTATCTTGCAAGATTTTGCGAAATTACTGGACAGATCTCCTCTTCTATACTGTAACAATGTGATGTGATGATTCATAATTGTGATGATTCATAGTTGCGCATATATACATTCAAGTACTCAATCTCCCCGGACGTGACGCAGAAAAATAAATTAGCAACTGCTTTAATTGGACATCAATTTTATGCAAATATAT
>Ga0210059_1010976_pt1 | contig 13914 bp, 11 predicted proteins | sample Ectturendosymbi2_FD_188042 | JGI IMG/M metagenome (GOLD analysis project Ga0210059, IMG submission 188042) | Ecteinascidia turbinata endosymbiont from Florida, USA - Sample 2 (SPAdes) (version 2) | ecosystem: Host-associated > Tunicates > Ascidians > Unclassified | place: Key West, Florida... | reverse complement strand
CAATCACATGAAACGCAGCTTAAGTTCAAGTAATAACCATCGGAATAATTCTCGGGCAACGGCAATCTCAGATGGTTCTGGTGGCTCCACACCAAGGTGGAACCAAGCAAAGTGGGAGATTAGTCACTCCACCTGGTCTTTGGGTGACCTCTGGGCCGCTTTCCCTTGGGTGTAGCCAGCAGGACTTTCCTGTAGCAATCTGGAAAAAATCCCATCTCTGTCGCTTGCACTTAACGTAGTATTCTTTCAGTCATTACCCTAGATTCATGACCATAGGTGAGGGTAGGAATAAAGAACGATTTAGAAACAGAGCTTTGCAGTGTTTGAAAGCTCCCGTTTTGTGAACACAGAGCGATAAAGCTCACGCAGAACTACGTTTGCTTTACCAATTCGTGTATCAATCTCCTTGTTCCGCCTTCCGTCACTCGTGAATACCATCCCCGAGTACTTGAACTCTTCACCTGCTGCAGTGTATTGCCGCTTACTTGCAGGGTACATTGCCTTGCGTTTCTGGAGAGACATAATATCTTGTTGTATCTTTAGTACTAGCTTTCATTCCCATTTGGTCGCATGCAGCAGAAAATCGATGAAGTGCATGTTGAAGACCCTGTTGTGTGAAGATGCCAGCAGAACAACAGCGTCTGCTGAAAGTAAACGGTTGATCCTGCAGATTCCAACAGTGCATGGCACCCTTGTCGAATCGGCTGTGACTGTCTATCCAATTCATATAGAATATGAAGAAGAGTAGTGACAGCACACAACCTTGTCAGAGTCCAATACAACACACAAACTTCTGAGCAAGAATACAATGACTTGACGGCCAGTAACAGGCGGCCGTCAACACCGTTCTCCCGCGACATTCCCAATAGCTCTTCACGACGAACCCGGTGGTATGTTTTCTCGAGGTCGACAAAACATGTGTAGATGTCTTTGATATACCGGTACTCCCAAGATTTCGCCGTAATTTGCTGGAGAGTGAAAATTTGCTCTGCAGTGCTACTGCCGGGAAGAAAACCCCACTGGGTATCCTCCAGTTTTGATTCAATTTTCGCGCTATCTTTTTTCAAGGCGCTTGACCAAAGTGCATGCCAAGGAGAGAGATGCCCCGGTACTTAATGCATTCACACCTGTCTCCTTTTTTGTGTATGGAGTTGACTACCCCAGTTTGCCATGTTTCAGTGTCCTTTCAGAACACCAGACCACTTGAAACTCACAAGTCAACCAAAGAACTTCTGGATTCATAGCTTTGAAGATTTGGGGTCGGATTCATAGCAGCCTGCAGATAATTTAACAAAGCTTAAATAGAACAAAGAGTACTTTGAATAATCAACAAGCAAAAATGTATTTTCTTTGTACCTGTGCAGGTTTTTGCGTTTGTTGGAGTTACTTTAAATGCCGCCCATTCGCATTTCAAAGTCGCCGCTGTTGCCTGTTCACCAGAGTTCGGCTGTTAATTTGTGCAATCTCGTGGTGCTGCAGTGTGCGTTTGACGATGCGCTCACGTGGTTCCAGAAACATCTGCTCGATAGCACGGAAATTTCGCGCTGGGGTTCCAACTCAAGTTGCAGGAAGTCTTGCTTTTTCCCGCAGGTCCTCCCTCGACTGCGCAGGCCGAAGAAAAATCGGTGTCTTGGCAATTTCTTTTCTTTCTGCTCAAACTGCATCTAAAAAGTGGACAAGAAAACTGCGTGTCAAGGTATGTTGACGACAGTGACAAAGGAACTGTTCGGTTCAGCCCTGATTTTGACATGTTTTTGGTAATTCTCGATATGGTGCTTGAATGCCGTAAAAAATTGATCGACGCTGCTGGAATGAAGATTGGTTTCACCACAACGTAGTATATGTGGTTTCACCACAAAAGTCTAAAACACTGCCACAGAGCAGTTAAGTCGATTGCGGAAGCATGGCGTAAATTTTGCATTCGCAACACGCTTCATAGCAAGGCTATGGCTGGGAAATTCAAAGAAAAGGCAATCAGCATACGGTAGTGATGCTGATTTGCAACATACCGTAGTGAGTAGTTCCATAAAAACACACAAACAATTTGTATCTACCATATGGTATACTTTCTGTGTCATAACGTTGTGGCAAACCTACTTTGTTGAGTTACTTCGTGTTGTGGCCTTGTCAGATTCCTGTCGTGTCGTTCACTTTGTAGTTCAGTGTGATATGAAATTTTGTGTAAAGCTGTTTTTTGCTTAAACATATCCTGAATCAGCTTAAAAAGTGGTCCAAGGTTGCTTTAAGAAAAAATTAATTGCGTGTCGTCAACGAAGGCACAGCAGGAGCATGACATTTGGACACGAGATCCAATTCTTACAGTTGCGTACTGAGGTAAAAATCACCATCTCTTCGAGCGTGTGTGACATCGTTTCAAAGCGTTCCCAACCCACTTTAGTTTTGTGTGCAGTTGTTGCCAAGAATTTTAAGCCACATAAAAAGTCTCGATTCGGTCTGAAAACCTTTGCGGTGGCTTACCGTCTCGTTTTTTCAAATGGAAGTAGCGCACAACAATCGTTGCGCTTAACCATCATCTAACGCCAATTATAGATAGCATAAGGATTACTATGGCTTATCAAACGTGCTACCGCTGGATGTTTTGTTGTTGGTAGCGAGCCACCGACACGCTTTCCGCCTTGCACGAAAGCAACGCGTGGTTTGTTGCCGATGCGTTACGTCCTCATGCTTCTGTCCAACAGGTTGCTTCTGCGCAGCAACAGCTTCCAGTCGAGCGAATACGAAAAGCGAGTTTTGCTCAGGTTCGTTTCGTTGTTGTTTTCCGGCTTTTCTTCTAATTTCGTGCAAACGTCGCGCTTTGAAAAATGGATGAATGAAGGAAAGAAATACTGTACTCTCCCGTATCATTTATTTAGACAGCAGCTGGATTTACGTTAAGACTACCCGTTCAAGCGTAATTTCGCAATTGCTGTGTTCTGCTTGTATCGCGCTTGCAAGCCCTGTACAAATTTTGTTTCGACGGTGCAGGAGCTTGGAAGAAGACGTGTCACTGTCTCATCTCTTGTTGGATTTCGGAGTGGCCTTCACTGGCGAGTGCCTGGTGGAGTCGGTGCGCAACGGTCACTTGGACCTCATCGACAGGTAATCAAGGAAAGCAAACACCATTCGCTCAAGTCTCCGTGCCCGTGTCAAGCGAATTTTCTGACTTGCGAAATCGCTGACTTCGCACCATCTGCGCATCCTCAGAGTGATATTTCGGGTCATGCATTTCGCAGGCGGTGGGTGTTCACTCAGAGGTCAAAATTTGACCTTATTTATACGGTGAGAACTCACGATTAGGGTTAGGAAAAGAAAGTAATTCAAATGTTTTTCAGTGGCTAGTTATTCCCAAACTGTCGCTTATTGTGGACTATCTGACGTCTGATGAAGACGTTATTATTTTCGCAACAGGCATCAAAAAGTTAATCTCAAACGTTTGTTGCTTTACTTCGATAAGCAAAATAACTGACATACAAGAATAGATCAGAACTTTCGCTTGACACCAGGATGAGCGGCTGTGGTCATACGCATGTGTTCTTCGTTATCAGTCGCCGCTTTTGATGAAAACGCGTTGCGACAAAAGACGTTGCAGCAACCGGTTCATGTTGGGCTGCAAGAGCATAACGCGGATCCTTAAGCAATGCATGTACTTTTACCAACTTAGGTTCAAAGGCGACCAGGAAGTCTTGTTTTGCAAAGAAGTCGAAGAACTGCTGCGCGTTTCGACGACGGTCAAAAACTCGTCCAACAGAAACATGCGCCGTTGTCTTAAGGTCAGTATACGGACGCTGCCTTGTAGCAGAAATCTCAAGGACTGAGTTTTTGCCACTGTCTTATAATTTCCCTGGATGGAGGTGACCAAAGCTTGCACAACCTAAGTAAGGAAGTTTGAAATACCCAGTTAACTCCGGATAATTGTAGGGCATGGTGTTGTGTTTTCTTCAACTACCAGGCAGACGTCTTAAATGCGAATGGCTGCTGCGACAACGTACGCAGGCCGGTACCTGGCAACAAACAGCCTACGCGAATCAGTGTAATTTTTTCAAGGCAAGGGCTGATTCGTTATGACTAGGGCAACCAATTTTTTGACCTAAAAACTTAAAATTTTGACTTTATAATTTGCAAATTTTGACTTTATTTTGACCTATAAATTTTCTGCGTTGGCAACTGCAAAATAATTCATCCCTAGGTGTTGAGGTCAACCCAGAAGCATATTCATGCACTCCATGCTTCAAAATTTTGAAATATTTGATTGTTTAACTTTGGGGATGATATATTGATAAGTACATAAATGACTACAGTAGTGTCAAACCTGAGAACATCATAAACTTGAAACGTTATATGCATAATGGATTGAGCATTTACCAAACCAAGTACTGTAAGACCACGTTTCTTGCCTCACCATGCCTATGCTACATACTATTCAATCGTCCAGTAGTGGGCAAAACAGCATTACTACGCCAGAAGTCGCAACAAACCGACTATTACTACAGAATTGACCAGCCCGTGGTCTAAGTGCGTCCGCTTCGGTGCTGGTAGGCCGAGAGTTCGACTCTCGGCCGGGTCTTACCAAGACCTTGTAAATTGGTGCTGTAGCCTTCTTACCAGGCGCAAGGTGTGCGGAAGAGCTGTAGGGAACATACGCAGAATACAAAAGCAAACCGATTGAAATGGAACCAGAAATTGTACAAACTAAGTCGTGGCGCTACAAGACCATTGTAGTTATATAGCGCCAACAACAAAACCACCATATCAAAAAAAACTACAGAATTGCAACTAAACTTGCAAAAGCATATCAATATCTGTTGTTGTAGTTTCAATAAAGTATCGATGAAGAGAAAAAAAACTCTGCTGCAGGAAAATTTTGACCTAACGATAAATTTTGACCTAATGATAAATTTTGACTTTTTTTGACCTAATAACTTGGACTTCCCCCATGGTATGAGCGTGAAATTTGGTTTGTGGACGTTTCGTGAACTTTCAAAACGGCAGAAAATTTGTGACTTTATAGACTTTTGGTTGCCCTAGTTATGACTGAATTGCTCTGATCCATTCTCAATTAGACAAGCCCAACTGTTCACCTGAAGTCCACCCAAGAATGAAATCTCATTGCTGTTAGGCGTAGCATGAGCTTTGTTTCAGGTTTAGGAAATCGTTGATCGCCGTTACGCGAGCAAGCATCTGTTTAGTTGCTGCAAACCGAGCATTGACAGAAACTATGGTGCTGGGCTCCTGGAATTTGCTACAGTCACTAGTTCCGCAGTGCTCGTTACTGCTGCGCTACGTGTGCAGGCTAAGTGCTTGTGGACTCATGACGAGGGCATATAATCAAAACGGAAATATCGATTCATAGTTTAATCGCGGTCAAAATTGTTTTCCGCTCGTAAAGACCTTTCTCTAAAAAGGTGGTTGCATTTTTTTAAGCAATAGAAAATCTGACTGTATTGCAGATACTCCTGTAGATATTTTGTTTTGAAACCAAGCAGCAGTGCGCTGTTGAAGACCAGACGTTAAATGTATTTTCTAAGGTGGGGAATCGCAGAGAGCTTTTTGTTGTTTCTTGCCAGATTATGATCTCTGTGTTAATCGCGTTGTGACTTAGGTGTTGGCAGTGAGGCTTAACGCTACCTGTGAATTTGTGTTTTTACAACATGTTCAGATCATCAAAAGTCAGCGCGCTGGTTTCGACGACGAACGACGTCGTGTTGAAGCCGAGCTTTTCGGAGACGACGTTTCCGTCAATCAGAAAGCCCCAAAGCGTAAAAAGCATCGGTCGAAGCACAAGAAACCGCCCGTAGCCCCTCAAGTTTCTATCAATGGCGATGAAGCCAGCGGCAGCGGAGGAGGACCGGCCGAGTGCTGCGACCGAATTGAAACGAAAACTGCTGCTGCTGAAAACGGCGTCGACGACTCAGCAAATTGTGACGCGCCGTGTGATCGCGCTGACAGCAGTGGCGACAACATTGCTGAGTCCAAGTATAACAACGGCAAGGTACGAAAAAAGAAGTACAGGAGAAAAGCAGGTGTAAAACGGAAGGTCTCGCAAGAATCTACGCAGGACGAAGAAGACGAAGCACAGCAGGTTGTGTAGTAGTTTGTTGACGGCCATTGTAACGCGTTGAATAATTCTCGGGAAAATCTTGCTATTTATGCTAAATGATTTTTAAACGAATGTTCTTAATTAAACCGTAGTGTCGATATGATAATGAAATGCGTGGATATTAAAAGCGGCCAGCAGCTTTACCATTCAACTGATTGGGTAAGCATCCATTCATCTGTTTCGTGAAGTGCTTCAATATGCAATTTTTTATTAAAAATTCGAAGCGCGCTTCTGTTGCATTATTTCTAGAGCTGGTAGAAACTAGTCTTAGAAAATATTTTCTTGTGATGTCCGAAATGTGGATATAGCCCGTGCAGCGACAACCACGGCCCAAATTGTGCTGTTCTCTTCCTACCCAACAGTGACAGACCTTTTATCTGTCTTAGCGTACATTAGGTATCTGTCTTAGCGTACAAACAGACCTTTTATCTGTCTTAGCGTACAAACATTAGGCCACAGAAGCTGTTGAAATAATAAAAATGGCTCATACAGCGCAGTTTCCATCATCAAAAGCGTTGTTTTTGATCAAGTAATTTATTAAGCCGCTATAACGGTTTGTTCATATACGTTTAAAGAAGGTATTCTTTCGCGAATTTTCTGCAACCAGCACAGCTTTTAACCTTCCTACGCTCAGTCGCTGCAACGCATTGTTAATTCCAGCAAAACGTCACTTCGCCAACGGCGACGTTGCATCAGAACGGATGGAGCGAGATCGCGGTGGTGACTGCACGCCGGAGGCGCCAGAGCTCGACGTCGTCGGACTGCAGCACGGAGTCGCGGAAAAGCGTCCACTTCTCTCATCCGCTCGTCTTCTACGAGAACGGCCACAAGAAAAACAACCACCACCACCAGCCGATCCGGAACGGGGACGGCAAGCGAAAAGCCAGCAACTTGAAACAGCCGCGCGCGGACGACGTCGCGGATCTTTTGCTAACTGACGCGTACCGGACTACACCGCCTTGCGTCGCTAGCGATTTTATAGGAAGCAACATTTCTTTCGCCAACGGCATTTTCGAGTTTGACGACGGCAACATTCCGTGGCGAGCGGAGTCGCCTCGTTGGGCGCCAAGATTCGAGGATTTATCCGAAATGGATCCTGATTCGCTTAAAAAGATCACGTGGTCTGATGATGAGCATCGGTGCGAAGTTATTGCTTACATGTGTGACGACCAGAAACATCTTAATGTTGGGACCGGGTAAGCGCACTGTGTGTTGATGCAACGTCTTGTTGATGCATTAACTGCTCGCAGCTTTATCGCAGAATTTTTAATATCGTGTTCATCGGTTTCGAAATTTGTTGTAGTCTTAACATATGGGCTAATTGCCTTGGTCACGTATTAGTTCTATGTGGTAATGTCTGGCTTTAAGTTTAGCGAACATACGTTGGTTGGTCTGTCGATTCAGTTCTCGAAAGTCATCATATTTCTTAGTTCTGGTGTTTTTGTGCCGTAAGGTAGAGTTGCCTATATTCTTTTTTCACATGGTTGTGGCAAACTTGGTTTCACAAATATTCCGTGATTGTTGAGATCTGCCTGTTAAATTCGCTTACAATTTTTTTTCTTACAAGTTGCTGGGAATATTTTTACGAACGTGTGATCCAATTTTTTATTTTTTTTTGGTTGCCAACATCTCTGTGAACTGATTTAAACAATCACTCTAACCTCCTCTTTTGCGTCATTAGACCCGACTTCAGTCACGTATATCTGGGTTTGACCAGTAAGGGTCAAGAGGTGGCCATTAAAAAGATCAATTCAAAGCGAGCTCCGCTTTTGTCGCAAAAAGACCTCATGAAGAAATTGTTGGACTTGCCGCCGCACCACTTGGTCAACAAGTACTTCGCCGTCGTTCGGGAAAAAGCTCAGTGTTACTTGGTAAGCAACCTGAACACACATCTGTCTAAGTGTTAATCGCAGTCAGGAAAAACAGCAAATGAGGAATTCACTCCCTTCAAAAATGTTTACTTTCTGTTGGCTTTGAGTAGAGTTAACTTGACGTATACTATTGTTGTGGCAGTCAAATGCGGGACATCGTGGACCCTAGGACAGGGGTGCGCAACCTTCTCGCTCTTGACGACCGCATTGCATTTATTTTTAGGAATTACGGCCGCCTGTGAGTCAAAGATGTTTGTATTTTTTGCATTGCTTCTGATCCGGTCCCACACACTGAGCCCAGCCTGCTTCCACACGTGTCTGTTTGGCCGTTCTTTATGTGACATCTTAATACAACAGACAGAGTTTTTGTTAATGCACGGTCACCGTAACCAATATTTTTGATTACATGTGCACGGCCGCAGGTCTTGCACCACTGCCCTGCGTTAGTCAGCCGAATGCTCGTCGACAGTTTTTTTTTGTTAGTCTTCCTTTACTTTCGGTGTATATTTTTAAGGTCCCGCCAATTCTTCATTATGGTTAAATAGATTTGTTAGGTTAAGCACCTTTAACTCGTAAAACGTGAAAATCGAAAGTTTACACCGTGTTTGACGTTTCCCAGCCGAGCACGCGCTCTCGACCAGTTTTGCAGGTCGACGCTTATTGTCGGTGCTTGACGCAGATCTTACGATTTACGTCAGTTAAGCAGTGCATGTTGCTCTAAGTGTGTTTGCCACTCATTATGGCAGCAAAATAATATACCAGGGTTCCTGCCGAGACCTGAAAAAGTATGGAAAATTCTTTTTGGGTCTGTTAGTATGGAAAGAGGAAATAATTTTCCAGGCTTGATCTTTTGACATGCATTCTGATAATATTTTATTCTGGTACTTTTACTTTCATCGTAATAACTATGGGCATGTCATTCAGAAAAGTTAAGTCCAGAAATTTATATCCAAATTGCGTAGGAACCCTGGTATACCGTTTGCGCCTTTTGGCTTTTATGGTTTTGTATTTCAGTGAATCTGATACGCAAGCCGTGGTTGTTCCAGGTGCAAAGCGTGGGAGAGCACTCATTGGAGCAGATTTTTCGCCGCAAATTGTGCCCTGTTCCGCTCGAGCCAACGTCTGCTTGCCATCAAATGGCCTCCGCACTCTCCTTTCTGCACAAACACGACATCTTGCATATGTCGCTTAAGGTAGCATCGTGTTATGAATGTGGCGCAAAATTTCGTTGAAACGACGCAAGAATCCGCTTGTTGTGTTATTGGCGGTCACAGTTTGCATTACAAACACAAAGAAACTCAGCGGCTGTTAGTATTATATCGATAGCTGTTTGTGAATCTGGTGCTTGCTGCGAATATCGAGCGAAAGCGAGGTGCGGCGGGCTCGCGTCGATAATTCCCCGTTGGTTTCGTCTACTGCACTGTTGTTCGTCGTTGGGTCAGTTTTGGCCGACATTCGAGCGTAACCCGGATGTGGTTTTCCGTTATCCATTCATTTTAGCGCGCAAACTCTTTGTTCTGTCCTTGCAGCCTACCAACGTTCTGGTTGATCCTGACGGAGCTGTCCGCTTGACCGATTACGGCGTTCACAGACGGTGCGTGACGTCAGAGCAACGCAACGCTCAGAACGCGACAACGTCGTCTTCGTGCTGGATGGCGCGAGAGAGCTTGTCGACCGAGTCCGAAGCCACTTTCACAAAGCAGTCTGACGTAGCTGTGAGCGAGCAACTCCTGTATTGCTGTTCATACGAGTGATAAATCGCTCGGATGTTTGTTTGTTTTATTATCTCCTTTCCGCACAAAATACTTCCTGCTGCAGCGGTTTCTCATCGTAGCGATTGCACCGCGCAATGGAGTCATTCATTGTGTGTGTCTGCTCCCTTGCTGCTGCAGATATTTTTCAATTGCTATAATGTTGTTGTTTTTCTGTCACCCCAGCAGAGGTTGGGTCAAAAAAGTGTTCCGCAGCGAAAAGACTTTTGAGTCGCAACTTACATTGAAAGCTTTTTCAAGCTTTAATGGAGGAAATCAGTCATATCGTGCTCATCAGTTTCGAAATTTGTTGTTTCGGAAGTGGGATGTGAGAATAAAAAGTTTGGAAAACTCTGCTTTAAACGCATCAGGTCACTATGTGAGAAAAGGTACTTGGGAACAACTCAATCCTGCGTAGTGCGATCAGTTATGGGTTGTAGATGTGTGTTGTGTTTGTGGCTGAAGTCGAGTGGGGCAAGTTGTGATTGTGTGGATGTAGCAAAAAATGGCAAAAGCAATTTGGCAAAAACACGTAGTTTTCAAAGTTCAGACAAAAACTTTTTCAGTATCCATCCCTGTTCAAACGACTGTTCCAAGAGAGTTGTAGAGAAGATGAGTGCTTTGAAGTCCAGAAATCTGGTACGCGGCTTGAATTTCAGCTGCAACCAAGAGTAAAAGTCAAGTTAGCCTGAAATAAGATAGACAATGGTTTAGTTGGACATTATTTCTGACTCAAACATGGTCCGTCGCCCATTCTTGTTGAAGGTTCGCTCAGTTGCGTAGATGTTCTGTGAAATGCTGCCTTCAAAGCATTCAGCGGCAAAACTGCCGGCGCTTCACCGTCGTACATAATGCTGCTCGAGTTGATTTGGTGGACCTCCAAAGGCTTGTTTCTTTCCTATAAATAACTAATAACGCTGAAAAAGTTTTCATTTGCCTTATGTTGGATGAATACCTTTAACACTGCCTATGCAGGCGTGTTATTTTGTTGAAGGAAACTATTATGTGGCTTTGAGCAGTTGCTGTGCCCTTCAGACTGAACAGTGAAACAAGTTCTTTCAAGAGCGTGTGTTTGTTGTCTGCAGAGTCTGGGAATGCTGACGTTCTTCGTTCTGACGGGCGGAAGTCATCCTTTCGGCGATCCTGACACTCGACCTGGTGTTTGCATCAACAACATCATGAGGGGAGCGTGAGTCTCCTCTTGACATATATATTTTTGTTTGATTGGTTTTGCATCCTCCCGTTAATTTTCATCTTAATGCCAGCCGCTGCAGGCTGAAAAGTGTTTTTTCGCTTTCACGCTACACTTCATCTCAGGTAGAAAAAATTTAAATTATGGGCTGAAGAGCGGCTTCGAGGTGATTATCTTTCCTACGTTGGGTCCAGAACGAGCCCTTAATGCCTGTTTTTTTGAAGTTGCTAAAATCTTCGCACTAAAGTCAGTCATTTATGGTGATGGTGTTCTTGGTTGATGTACGTACTTAGATACAACCTGAAGGTGATTACCGACCCATTCGCTCACCACCTGGTCAGATGCTGCATATTGAAAGAAAGCGAGAAGCGGCCAACTGCTGAGGAGGTAAAAAAATAATTTCCTTTGTTTGTTCAAATATGTCAGCGGTGTTGATGCAGCTCCACCGCAGATAGTTTGTAACGTTGCAATGATCAGAGCACATGTTATCAGCCCCTGCAACTGCCTGCTTCTAATGGAAAACCAATGGCGACAAACCAAGGCTGTAGCAACAAAATGAAAGTTGGAAATTCTTGCGAGGTCGTAGTAAGAAAAGCATTGGTTTGTGCTTTCACAACCAGTTGCTCGTTCTGAAGATTATTTGCGCCCGGAATCAGACTGTTACACTTCAGTGCTGCTGTTGCAGGTTGCTGAGCATCCATTTTTCTGGGACAACGCAAAGAAAGAATCCTATCTCCTGTTGCTGAGCGAAGTAGTCTCATCTGACGGTTGCACCGAGAATGGGAGGTCTCCGCTGCGGGTTCTCGATTCTGTCGAAGAGGTGTGTGACGTCACAGCTTCTTCCACTATTGTTGTTGATGTTGTTGACAGTGGTGGTGGGGAAAGTCGGAGAGGAACGTTGTGTTTTTTCGAAAAGTGGTTCTCACACATGTGACTGAGTCGTTGTCACTAAGTTTTCCATCACTGGTGTTGTTCGTGTTAAAACATTAAAAAGCTGATAATGATCTAGATCCGGGTAGTTTTTGTAGTTGAAATTTTCCAGTGAGATTTTTCACTGTCGTGTGTTGGTGTTGTGTTGCATACAGTTGCGTGTGTTTGTAGCGTTTTGCAGCCAAGTTCATTATAACTGTGATGCGCAGGATGTGATGAACTCTTACGTGCAATCCAACCTGCTGGTTGACGTCACCACCGAGCAGACGTCGACAGTGAGGGGGATCCTCACCCTGCTTCGCGAATGCGTGTCTGACAGTGACCTGTTGTAAGTTACCGCTGGCATTTTTATTCTTCAGCTGTTGCCACGCAACCGAACCGTTTGCGCCATTTGTTTCAGTCTCATGACTGGTTCGGATTCAACAAACTGTCGCTAGTACTTCGACGTAAGCTTTTAAAGAAACTCCAGCACAGCGTTACTTAACATTTGTGGGTCACGGTCCCCCTAGTACATCCTAATGAAAGTTAAGCACCCCTTAAGAAGAAACGTTGTAATAAATAATCAAAATTAGGTTTCATGCATCGTAGCAGTAACCGAAATGTGTGCAAAGCCTATTAACCCTTTACATCACATTCACGGACCCCTTATTAGAGGTTCAAGGTCCTCAGGTTAAGAACCCCGGCCCTAGAAGGTGTTTGTCAAGTGTTTCCTGTTCTGCGCTGGGAGAATACCCACTCTTCTATGCGCGGTATTCTTACCTGGCGATGACGAGAGTCTTCGACAGAGTTTGATATTAAATATGTTCCGGTCGACTACGCGATGATACTCCCGTAGGGCTACGCTCCTTCAATCAATTCGACCGCATGCTACCAACGACTCTATAGCAGAGTCACCTGCTTGACACATGCTTGGCACAGCCTTTTGTACGCTGCAGTAAAAGAGTAAAGTATACGATGCATAATGCGGTAATGTGCAAGAAACTGTCTTTGATCATTCTTTGCATTTACTTTTATGTCAGTTATTTTTGTTAATGTTTCTCGACGAAAATCGTGTTATTATGTACCGCAGTGTGCGGCGCACCAAAGACGAGCAGCGACAAAACACCCCCACGCCTCCGCTGTATTTCTCTCACTGCTTCCCTGGCCTCCTCCTCCACACGTACACAGCGCTGAGCTTGGATTACCTGCGCGAAGAGCAGGCGAGCAGGACCGCATCGATGTCACCCCCATCTGCCGAAGACGACTCCCTCGTTTTCCTTGACAGGGAAGACTCGGGTGAGATCGCAGTTTTTGGGACTTTGTTTCTACAGTTTGTTTCGTTGCATCTTGCATGTTTTTATCATTTATCAAAATAAACGATAAAAACACTGATTTTTGGTTCCGCCCATCGGCATGCCTTCGCTGAAAAGAGAAAAACGGAAAAACACATACAGGCCCGCGCAGCTTGTATTGCGGAACTGATTCATTCACGTGCTCGTTTTTCCACTGTTGTGAAACTAACTGCGTGCGGAAAATGGCTTGAAAATGTGTGGGAACGCTGATAGTATTCCGGGTGCCATGTTTAACTATACACATACTACTAGGAAATAGCATCACAGAAGCAGTTGGGTTATTGGGAAGCGTTTTACGGTCGTTGTGTTTCAACCTCTTTTTCTGCGGGACCACAAATCGCCGATGGAGAGCCACACCATGTCAGCAATCAACCGGCATTCTGTGGTGTTCAAAAGGTTTAGTTTTTGCTTTCCACCGCTTGCAGTCACACCCGCCAACCCCCCGGTCTTAGCCTGGAACGCGGCCGCGAGGACGGATCTAGAAAGCGAGTTGACGGACGCCGCCGCCGCGGTGCTGTGCACGAAACCAGCGCCCGACGCTGACGGCGTCCCCGGCGAAAATGGCGCCGAGGAAGATGGCGCGACTTGTGCGAAGGAAACAGACGACGGTGGACCAGCGTCCGCCATCAGTGACGAAGTTACGCCCCCGTCGAACTGCCCGACGCCCTTGTGCGCCATCAGCGAGAACGACGTCGCTACCGTTGAAGTAACTTCTGAAGGAGACGACGCAAAAGAGTTTTTC
>Ga0210059_1010975_pt1 | contig 13914 bp, 7 predicted proteins | sample Ectturendosymbi2_FD_188042 | JGI IMG/M metagenome (GOLD analysis project Ga0210059, IMG submission 188042) | Ecteinascidia turbinata endosymbiont from Florida, USA - Sample 2 (SPAdes) (version 2) | ecosystem: Host-associated > Tunicates > Ascidians > Unclassified | place: Key West, Florida... | reverse complement strand
CGGAACTTCTTCCAATTTTTACGTAAAGAGGTCCCATCAGGTCCGTACCACAGGCCGCAAAGGGTGGATTCGGTGTAACCCTATGGGCTGGCAGGGGCGCCATCTGTTGCTTTCCAGCCCCAGCCTTTCCAGTACTTGCAAGCATCCCATGCACTTGGTTGTTGAACGTAAGCTTGTCTAAATATTTAGGCAACCTATTACTTTCAGATGTTAATGTCGAGCTTGTGACCACTGTATCTTGCACAAATTATGTACTTTGAACTATGACAAACATTTCGATTGCACCACTTAAGACATGACCACACGTAGATGTAACTCTTCGCACGATGTTCAATAAAGTAAAACCTGCGGCTTAGGTAAAAACAGGGGACTCGTTTTTCAATAACTGAGTTAGAAAATTTGTCGTTAATTTTATTGTTTTTAGAAATGCAACGACTGAGCTTTAGTTGTGATACAGTGGCATACTAAACAGGTCAGCAGTGGGTTTACGTTTTGAAAGCAGTCACACAATTTTGTCGACAAAGCTTAAAACTTGGTCTTAAAGCTGCTGCAACCTTATGAATAGGCAGCGGCAACAAATGGGCGAAAACTCCACACCTGTACGTCATGTGAATGCAAGCTTCATCCTTCGGATTTATTTCTTCCTACAACGTAGTTCGTACCAGAGCAGGGGTTCCCAGGCTTTCTCTGACCATGTACCCCCTCAGCATTTCGACAGATGAGCATGCACACCTAAAATTTCTTATGACAAAAAGGCTGAGTAGAATAACAAAAATCCTTTAATCTATTATACCATGAAGCAGTAGCGTGCACCTTCTTTTTTGAGAAACTTCTATCAGTTTCTTTTCTGCATCCTTTAAAAACTTTCGGCTAAATTGTTAAAAAACATTTCTGTACGTGATGACATCTGTACATACGCGCTCGCAAATATCTTCTTCCTATAATATATATACATTATTCGTCAAAATTGTACAACCTTGATGAAACGTGCAGAGAAATGACCAGGAATGAATAGTTAGACTCAGAGGCGAATTTTCATTTTCGGGGCCCTAGGCTATTTAAAATTGGGGGGCCTTCTGGAAGGTTTGCGACGACTGATGTCATACAAATTAGCACTACACGTGCTCGTTACATTCCCTGAGCAAGTTCTTCCAATTCATGAACATATTACTTTATTCTGAATCCCCTCGATATCATATCAGGAACAAAAGTAATCACAATGAAACTAACGGAAAAGGTAGCGGTGAAGCTATCTGACCGCACTCACATTACATATTAATTGAGTACCTCACTGGCCTCGTGTAATCTGAAAAATGGATTTAGGTGTTTTGTTCCACACATTATATGTAACAATAACCAGTTCTCAACACCATAAAAAGAGAATACTCATCATCATTCACTTCAATTCTTCTAGAGATCTTTTGTTGGTGGCATAGTAAAAAACGTACGTTGAACCAAAAAAAAAAACAAATATAAATGCTTATAGAAATGCTGGAAATTGTCCTTACTCCCAAAATTTTGGGGCCCCCCAAAATTGGGGGCCCTAGGCTTGAGCCTTGTCAGCTTAATGCTAAATCCGCGCCTGGTTAGACTACACCAAACGTAAAACAAGATTGATATAGACACCTCGGTTGGTTGTAAAAACAGTGTGAGTGGAGAAAGGTCTAACTGGGAGCTGTATAAGTTTAAGCTAAACACTTTCAGCTGACTTTTACGACTACTGTATAAATTTATTTCTTAAATTTCATTCACCACGAAGGATTCAATGCACGCCCGTAGCCACGAGGGCATTCGAGGGCAATTTCAGTTAAATTCTTTTTGTTCCCCCCAAATCTTCTTGTGCCCAGAAAAATTTGTTTCAAACATAAGGAAGACAAAAATCGTTCTTCCCTAAAATGCATTTTGCCCTCAACCCTTAAAACCTGGCTACGGACCTGATGCAATGGCTCAAAATTGCAGCAGTTTTCGCAAACTTGAGGCAATAGCAGAGCCACAGACAGCCGAAATTCTCAGGGAGGAAAATAACATTTTTGGGACTGTGGAAGATCTACAACTTTTGTTTCAAATCAGCACGCATCGAAGTGCGATCCAAAATTTAAAAATTTTGTTATATCATGCGGGAATAGGTATGGTGAAGTTCCTTATGCAGTTTGTTTGGTAGCAGAAACTACAGTCGGATTGAACATTCTCATGCTTGCATTCACAAGTCGTTTCCACAGCCAAACTTTTAATACTTCCTATTGCCACACACAAACAAGTGTGTGCAAACAGACCAATCCCTGACAGTTTTCTCAACCAATCTCTGACAATGATGGGCAGAACAATAAAAACGGATCATATGAAACTAAATAAAAATAAAAAAAGAACGGATCATATGAAACTAAAGCTGTAATCTTCTGAATATATGGCCGAGATGAGAGCAAAAATTATGCGATGATCAAATAAATAACATTACAATCATCCATTCAGCATTGTTTTGCATATGCAAGTGAAAGATATCCCAATAAATGCCATCGTATCGCACAAAGCGCAAACATGGCGAACTTAATTCATGCTGCTCGCTGTTTCGTGATCGTATGTGGTCAACGAAGTATGTGATCGTGATATTCCACCATCTTAAAAGTATTTTTTAAATGGTCTGACAGTTACTCCAATATCTAATTGAATGTAATCCCTTTGTGCTACGAGGATTGTTTGGTGTTTTACAACGCTACATTTTCAGGATCATTGATAACTGCATATCACAAAATTACCAAACGTGAAATTTTCACTGAACAGCAGCTTGTGTAGCAAAGGACGTAACAGCAACAACTTATTACATCATACTTACTGTCACATCATTTTAATATGACCAACTTTACAAACAGAAAATGTACACCAAATTGCATGAAGGACAGAGACAATATAAATTTTGCTTTATGGTCCGTCACCTTCAAGATTTAAGCCGAAAGTCCACCGTTATCACAACCACTCATTTAGATGATTTTTGTGATTAGCTCTCAAAGCGCAAAAAAACAATAAAGAACGACCCTTGAGTTACTGCAGCTGGTCGCAAAAACTTCCTCACAAAAGCGTTTAGCGCCATCTGTGCAATTTCGTTTGTTGTTTTACCGTAAGAAGCTCAAAAAACGTGACGAATTTTAACAATCAAGTCCCAGCATCCTCGTACCTCCATCACTTTTTGTATAGAAAAACGACACGTTGCTGCTTCTTTTCTATGAGTACTGGACTGATTGTTTGTAGCTCCCAAATAGCTTACATGATCAGAAAGTCCTAAGCATCTTGAAACTTCATCGTAATCGCAAAGTCTTCTTTATAAACGTGCCACGTCTTCTTTTTATGCGGGTTATCAATTTCTTCTCGTACAAGTGTGACTTCGTTTCCATCTATGAAGGATGTGTTGATCCAAAAATAGAAGGCGCAATTGTCATAGCCACGAGGTAGATTTTTCTATAAAATACGGAAACGTTGACTTCATAGCCAGTCACAAATTGAAACTGGTTAAACTCTTTGACGGCCGGTCTACGAATATATCGTATCTGGATTTCAACCTGAAACCAGCAGTTTTCGGTTGCCTTACCAACGCCATAGCTCCTCCACTGATTGCGCTAGAGAGCTGTTCATGGCTCAAACGGATCGGCCAGTCATCTAGTCTGCACTCGAAAAAAATTTTTTGGTTGGGGGTTGCGGATTTTTTGTGAGTGACGTCATAAGTGAAGTAGTTTTTGGGTCATTTTGACTCATGTTACCTGGTCTAAAATAAACAAATTAATTACTTATCCAATTAGCTAATTAGTCACACATTTTTATTACTTTACATCATAACTTTTGAACCTGAAACCCCAGCAGGTCATCCGAAGTATCAAAAGACTCGCATTGTAGCCTAGTTTGCAATAAAAACTTCAGCGCAATACTACCATCCAACGGATTGGGCCCAGGGTCAGGTGAATTGAGCCAAGGTGGCCTAAAATCCCTCCAAAAAACCCGCCCCCCGCAACCAAAAAATTTTTTTTCGAGTGTTGACTAGAAGACTTGCCGTGTCTTTTGAGCCTTTGAACAGCTCTCTACCACTTTCGGCACCCGAGTTACGCGCGCGCAAAGCCACGTGCGATCCGGTTGTTTTGGCACGAGAATCCCCGATTCCTACCGGGCGTCAATAAAAATCTACATCGCATGCCTTGAAAGCACACTGTGAAATAGAGAGGATGTTAACTAGTCAGCCAAGCATGAAGGACTTTGCAAGTTCTTTTAAGCTGAACATCTTCCACGGCTGCCTTACTTAAAGAAATTATTTACACTCGGGGCTGTTTTCCAATGCAATCACCATCATCGTTCTGTTGGTCCTGAACTGTTTGTAGGATAAATTTGCTCTATAAGGTTAACTGATGACTGCTGTCTGCCAAATATTGCCACTCTTGCTAGACGTACGGCCTCACCACTAGAGTAACAGATAAAAGCTGATGACGCGTCCAACTTACGGATGATGACGTAAATCGAAGCTTGACATCTCCCTGAAGCACCGGGCATGAGGTAATGTCACACGAAAGAGAGTTTTCTGACGGGTGATGCTGGACCTGAGCAGAAGAAAAGTTACATTTTGCAGCAACAAAGCATGTTTGTAAAATGTATATCTTGCAGTTAAGAAACAATAGCAAACTTTCCTTATAATAATGTAAAACCAGTATCGGAGGCCATTGTCACCCCTCATCCCCACAGTCATGCATGGACAACTCCTCGAACAAATCCACGACACTATAACCAGTGAACGTATATTAAAGAATTCAGGTTGTTTTGGTGTTTGACTTGCTGTTCTCAAGTTGTCTAGTCGGGTTAGCAATATGTGTAGGTAGGCATACCATATTTCTGTAATTGAAAACCGGGACGCTTCAGAACAAAGAGCCTTAACAGATAAATTATGTGGTTCATATCTTACTTGGAGCATAAAGCTATTTTGGATTCCTATAGTTAAGACACCAAGAAAAACTAAAATAATACATTTTGCTAAAAAACAAAACAATATTCAAGCATTTTTTCATTTGCACATTCGCCCAATACAATCATACTTTTCTGTAGAGTGTAGACAATACTTTCTTCAAGAAGTGTCTATTCAATTTTATTTTCTCGTAAAAATCGCAGCAGGAAAAGTCAGTATTAAATTTACAGGCAATAAGGACTTTCACATTCTGCTTCTACCAGGCCACATGTTATTCATGATGGCTGACTGAATGCCCAACAGGGACTCTTTGGTTGACTGACCGGGACGAGGGACAAAGCCTTTAAACCGGGACTGTCCCGGCTAAAACGGGACGTATGGTATGCCTAGTGTAGGAGAACTGTGCATCACAATATTTCTACAACGACCTTTTATCGAAATCAATAGATGCTAGGCGATGGCGTTCGAGTTTTGAGGATGCTGCAAGCATGGGAAAAAAATTCCAACGTTTTCCAGAAGCAAAACATTTCTAGAAATTGGTGATGAGCATAGACAGGGAATGCTGAAGAAATAGTAATAATAAAAAAAGTAATGTTGCATACTCATACGGACAGAACAAACGATATCCACATAGGAAGCATAACCTTGCTGTGATAATACAGCATAACTTCGCTGTAAATTGGACTTAGACAGAGACAAAGCGTGTAGACGGAGACAGTATGTTACAGTTACAAATTGATGTTAATTGGAGACAGGGGTAAGCATGAACAGGGGATTTTGCACATGCTTGCGCTTGCTAAACAAAGGGAAATCTATGGTTCAAAAACTTTTAACAACGTTTGCCAAAATGGCAAGCAATAACCGGAATGGCCAGCAGCAATACCAATGTTTGCATTTTTCAGAATTATTTATGCTCGACTACAAATCTTTCAGTGGTTCTGGTTTGTATCAAGAAAGGAGTGTTAATAATCGGGCTGATTTAATTAAATATATCGACCACGGAAGGCGAAAGCTCAAAATAGTTTGCCTTTTGTAAGTACTGCCCATTTCAATTCTCGGTATGCTGTAACTAACATTTCGTGACCGTTTCGAAGTTTTCAGAGTTGAAGTTTCTCCAGTTCTCTGCTGATAGAATTTCATTATCGCTGTTGTCTATCACAGGACTTACAAACTATGCCTTCCTCGAAAGCCTAAACTTCCCATTTTGTATTATGTCCGCACTAGCAGCTAGAAAGCTTTCACTGATACCACTTTAAATGAGAAAACTGTGAAATTAGTTGAAAATTGGACAACTTGCAGCTGTTTCAAAACACAATTTTCCAAGTGCTGGAAAACTCTAAGCCAGAACCACAAATTTACATGAAATTGTTGATTTCATTAAAATCTTTGGTTTCTGCGTTGTTGTCTTGGTACTACTTTGTAGGATTTCTAAGTTTTACTCAGTTTAAGCACTGCTGTATTTTAGCAGACCGCTATAAATAAGCCGCAAACATGAGTTTTGGTTGTACTTGTGAGAGGAAATATCTCATATGAAGACAGAGGCAACTAAGTAGCCTACTGTGCAGCCAGTCCAAATGCAAAAATGTACCATAAATACACGCAATGATCACCTATTGGTAAGGTTTAAGTTGCATTGGTCAGAAGGAACTTTCACACGTAGTTGACATCGCGATAGAGGTTGTAGAGAGTTTCAGAGCATCTTCCTCGCCAAAATTTGCTGTGTTCTTTACTGATTGATCACCACCATTACTGTAACTATCACTCTCCAATGATTTGCATGCCGTTGCGTTGAGATATTACACGTATTCAACCAAAGCATGAAAAGCTCCCGATTACAGTCGGCATAAAACAATGAAACATTTCAAAATTAACACATAGGTGTTTCCACGGTATGCCGTAGAGTGCCTGCATGTACTTACGAACCAAACGATTTCTATGCAGAAATCAAAACATGGCAAACTGAAAACTGTTGATAGCACAACAGAACGTTTTTGCACCTATGTTTCAGAAATCATAAGTAGGAGCTGCTGGAATAGCACAAGTCTTTGTTTGTATTTTTCAACAACAATCGGTGAAATCAGGACTTTCTTTAGGCTACTTATAAAAGACATACATGCACAACTAGGGTTGAGTGGAGCAAGAAGTGGCCCAGTATTTATTAACTCTACCACATAACCGACACAAGCCTGTTCGGATCGACTTCATTCGTTTCATTTCAACTTCTTCAAAAACAGAAGTGTGTACTTTTTAAGCGTGTCTGCAGTAGACAGTTGACTGTTTGTGTTGGACGCAGATGGTAATTCCTTAAAATTTAGGCTATCCAACCACAGCTGTTTCGAATTTCAGTTAGTATTGTTAAACAAGGTTTCTCAGCGATTTTTTTACTTCTTTAGCAAACAATCCATAATGCAGATTTTATACAGCTCCTGTTGTGCATGCCAAGAAAATTTGTGGAGTATAGCCGAGTAGTAAAATGCACTTACTTTGCAATTGTATTCCTCAGCAAACTTGCACATAAGCACTTCCTCCTTGTTGACTAAGATTTGCAGGGAAAGGTCAGAACCATTGCCACGTCCTACACCTGAAAATAGGAAGAAAAATTTTCGTACGAAAATGCGAAATAGGTGTTGAGAAAAATAGAACGCATGTTCAGATTATTCCTAGCATGCAAAATTTTCAGTTTTTCTGACGTTTGTATATTCATACACAAAAATTGCTTTCCGGTGAAGTACTGAGTCAATTACATGTAATTTACATAAAAACAATGATTTTACCTGCAATGGATTTAATTGCCACTGAAGATAAAGTCAGTCTTCGGTCTGGTGGTGCAATGCCACCGAATTCTTTTTTTATTCTTTCAAAATATTCGACGTAACGAATTTGCGACGCAGTCTCCACACCTTGGAAGGTCAAGCCCTCTTCCATATCAGTTCTTCTTGATCCAAAAAACTCTAAAACATCCTATGAAACAAAGGTCATATGAATTAAAATAGATTCCACGAATTATGAAGGTAATGTTCGTTTGACAGTAATTAAACTCAGAACTTAAGCTTCAGTTGAAAAAAATAGGACACATTTTGAGAAAAGTTAAGTTCAATTGCGCAACAAATCTTCTTTTAAACGATAGATTACCAACCAAATAGCATGAAGGGCTGCGAAACTGCTTCGACTTTTAAGGCTTTGAAACTGCGCAAGTTTCAAGTTGCTTCTATAATTCAAGGCATCAGTGTTTTTCCCTGCAGTCCACAATAAAACCCTCGGCTTTCTTTTTCATTATCTTGAAAAAAGACGCATTCCAACCCAATAAACGTAGTTTATGATCTGTGACCATCTCATGCATTTAAACATGACATTGGAAGGCCTAAGCTGAATCCGAGGATATAGGCCTACCACCAAATCAATTGAATATCAAAGTAACATATACTGCATGCGCTCTAGGATCTCAGGGAAGAAGTTAGTCAACTTTTATGGATTTTTGAGGTCTTGGACAAGAAAGTGCATCTGAAAAATCTGCTCAATTTTTACAGTATTCAGAAGCCAAATTGATAGAGGTGGCCAAGCTAAACACTATTGGCATCCATTGTGATTGAAAAATAATTAGCACATTTTTACGTTGGAATTTCAATAAAAGTCGAAAAAATTTAGCGTTAACTGCATCGCAAAAAAGTTAGGAGTGATGGTGACACAATTCTAACATGTAAATCCTTTTATACCTCGTCCAACTTACAACAAGAAGCACTCCAGACGATAGTACTGCTTTTCAACAGGAATGTCGGAGCTCCTTAGAGTGGGGTCGTTCCAAGGGGTGTAGAAGAGGCGTGCCTACCTGTGGTGGAACTGACGGGGTGAGAGGGGCGAAACGCCATCCCTGGCAAGCTAAATGTAAAAGTAGGGCCCCACTTAGCTTATATTTCGGCTTTAGTATTCTTTTAGTTTTCAGTAGGATGTTTTTTGCGTTTCTAGGAGTATTTTTCGGTAATTTAGGGTTCTAGTATAGCCATCCATATCCGGATTCAACATCATTTCTCACGTTTTTCCTGAGTGTTGGCTAGTGGACCCCCTGCAGTTTCCGGTGTACCCGTTTTACCTACGTTTTCCCCGTTGGCTCAAACTTCTAGTTGTGCCGCACTAGTGCTTACCTGGGCATTATGGGGCTAAAGCAAAATTTCACAAAATCAACGATGAATTTATTTTGTCAAAGGTGTGGCCATTCAAGAAAATATGTTACGAGCAATACAGCGCAAAGAAAGTTGAAGCCTAGAAAATTTTGTTGCACTTACTTTTGCGCAGTCAAACTGTCCGTCTTCGAGCAGCCAAGCACTAACTGCAGTGCCCGTTCGTCCTTTTCCTCCTTTGCAATGAATGGCAACTATGTTGTTTTCATCACACGACATCCACTCCTTGACGTCAGCAACGAACTTAAGCATGTCACTGGTCGCAAAAAGTAATTGTGACTAAACAATCATAAACCAAAAGTACCACGTTTTTCTGCTGTCACATGAAACGTATAAATTTTAAAAAATGTAATGCGCAGGGCAGATGGAAACTTGTAAGCCATCTTTACTTTATTCAAAACAAGCTATTGCCTCAGTCTCATCCCAAACCTCGCCAAGTGCCAGACTGAAGAAGAAAATGACGGACAGAAACCACATAGTAAGATTAACTTGCACAAAATTTGTAGAACAAAACGACCATATTATTCCGAAATGAAATTGCACGCACATGTCTAATAGCACTGCAGTCTTGTTGTTTGCACTAAGCATGTCAAAAAGTGATCATCTTGGTTTCTTGAACTGAAAGCGATAATATTTTCATCTAATCTTATAAAAGAGAAGTGCTAAACTTTTTCTTTGGCTTAAGAGGAATATAGCAATTCAGTTCAACTACGAGCAGTGACATCTGTACAGGGACTTGAAGGAACTTTTATCCCCAGTTTTAAACTTGACCCTGAGCTCCTTTGCTTTCTCTCACCTACAGAATTAAAATCCCTATTTGCAGTAAAACGCAATTAATATTTATTTATCGCTTCACACACTTTGTATATTCTAAAAAGCCTGTTGAAGCAGCGCAACGTTTCCTAAAATTAAAAACGACTGAAATGTGACCAACAGCGTTACACAGATGGTAGTAAGACACAAGATCACTTCTGTGAAAGTTTTATGCTCTTTTTTACATAAGTTCTATAGTTTACAGAAACATTCAAGAAAGCTTTAATCCATACCTGATGCTGGGTACATTGTGATCGTCAATCATCACGCGATAAACTCGCTTTTCAAAGAATGAAGTGTCATAGCTGCGTTCACCTGGTTTGAAATAAGAAGTTGTGCTTGTCTGGTGTCTAGATCTAGAACAGCATCGAAAGTACAGGCTACATTGCACCAAACTGTTTCAGACATAAAACGACGCCGAAACTTTCTCGCGAACTAGTCGGAAATTTTCAGCATCGTCAGCATCGTGATTGGTTATTTGTTTTCAGAAACTCTTGCAGTTTTGCTGCTAGCAGTAATATTAACATATTTAAACGGTGTTAACAGTAGCCTTTGATTTCATAATTGATGTGGTTAATGGCAACACTATATCTGCTACAACAGTCCAGTCATCCACTGACTGACTTTAGCACACTTCAAAGGCTCCCAACAACAGCTGAACCGTATGATGAGTGACTTTGCTTCAGTACCATTCTGTCTGCACGTTTCTCCATTTGAAATTCATGCTGCTCGTTTCCTAAAGTTTACACCAAATCTTACACTGACTGGTAAATTCAAAGCAAGCGAAAGAAAAGAGCTGCGCAAGCACCTTTGCAAAATGCAAATTGTTAGAGTCCAAAAGCAAAATTTTATGAAGTGACGCGTCCGTGAAGATAAATTGTGCGTTTAAGCTGCCTTGTGCTACGTTCTGTGATTCCGCCGGCTTCAATGCCATGTGCTACGTTCTGTTTCATCTGTTTGTATCAACCTGCGTTCTGCAGTGTGTGTGTTCGTACTATGCACTTCGTGTCTGCTCACAAACAAATAAATAAAAAAATAGGCCAGTGGTTCCTTTTTTGGCCCACGGACCATTTTTTCAAAAAATATCTGACAGATCACTTTGCTATACTGACACCTCATGAATAACTAGTCGAAACTGTATTGCACATAGGTCAGTGAACTCAAGGGTATGTTCAGTCTTAGTCCAAGGATTTATGGAACTACTTGTGGACCAGTAGAAGTTCCAGGTGGACCACCTGGACCAGGTTGAGAAACACTCATTTAAACAAACAAACCAATCTAACAAATCAGCGCGCACGTCATGCTGGAGCATGCGAGAGTTGGTTAGTTAATATGATGATCAAACGTCCAGAAGATTCCAAAAGCAATACTTGACATGTGTATTTCAACTGTAACAGCACAACAACCATTACAGCTTGGAAGTGGTGACCATTTAAAACACTGGCTGCTAAATGTGTAATCCATTTTTATTTCCACTAGACAACAAAGCAACAGCTTAAAATCTTGCAGTATGTGTTTATTTGCAAATACGGGCTGAAAAACGCTCTTTTGTAACCTATTTTCGCAGAGGCTTAATTGGAAGACTAAAAAGGTTTTGTGTACAGTGTCTATCAGAAAAAATGCTTTCTCAGCAAAGAATCAGACACTAAAGATCTTACAGAGTATATATTTCGCCTACAAAGTAGGCATCATCAGCTCTGCTAGGTGCATGAAGTGTAAATAAAAATAAATAAAACCCACAAACAGTAAAGTTAACAATGAAGAGAATCTAATTGAAAAATTGCAACCCCAGCTGCCCACTTTACATTGGAAATTTTTGTGTACGGAGTACATTTTTAGATATTTGTGAGTAAACCTGAAATATTGAAGCATAAACACTTTAAAACTACGTTGCATGATAAGAACTATTCAAACTCAAATATCTTGAAACTTTACAAGAGTCGTGTTTCAATTTCTATCGCGTCTCAATCGCTGTTCTCTGATCTGTATCTAACTCGCATGATTTTAAGTTGTCCAGTAACATTTACAAGAACAGTAGCAATAACTGTTTTTTCATTCATTTCCATGCCCGCCTTTTGTCTGGGGAGGGTCCCGGAGGCAGAAGCTCTAGGAGAACTCGAAAAACACGAGTGAAACGCATGTGCCAAAAACAAAAGCAAAATAAACACAGAACCATTCCCAATTGACATTGAGTTGAAACCATTTTCAACTGTCACTTCTCTAATTCCTACGCCTTTATTGTCTACGATTTTGACATAGATTTGGCAGCCTGTGAGCGTATCTGGCAAGACATCATCATTTCGTTGCTTTCTTCCTCCATCTGTGATAAAATTTCCTTATGCCCTTGTTGCAGTCTCTCATACTGCACAAAGAGAATTTTGAAGAAGCAGAACACTTTTTCAATAAACCCGTAAGAAAAGCTGGAACGTGTTCATTGTTCAGTGTGGATAAAGCACGCAAAAATCCGACTCATAAAACTAGCGTTTTGGCAGGAATTGCCCGAATAGACGTTTGTGAGGGTAACACGCGATCAAAGATTGTACGGCATAAAAAAACTAACTTACGCCACAGTAGGTTGTAAACAACACACCACATTAACAACTTACTGCAAAGGTTATAAATTTTGTATTTTCCTGGGTATTTTGTATTGAAAAACCGGCTCACATCTTGTATAGGATTTCGAAAGAAACTTTGAAATCCGCTGCTGGGAAATGACATTGCAATGACGCGCTCGGTGACGAATGTCAAGTCCAGATCGAACCCATCTTTCTGCAGAGCACAGTGATGCATTGATTGGTTGATTTACTGTTTTATATTACTCACCTAATAAACAGAAACAATACAAAAGTCTTTATGCAAATAAGTAGCCAATTGACAGTGGAAATTAGAATAAATGAAAACACAATGGCAAGAGGATTTATCAAATGTTAACGAAGATTGTCACTGTGTCATATAGGATTGGTGAAGGAGCATGGCGGTCATCTAGTCAACCAACTCCGTTTATTATTTATGGACAAGTGTTAGAAAACAACAGTTGGAAATAAACTACGAACAGTTAGAAAAACAAACAAACACAGAACATGGTAAGGACAAATTACAGATGACGAGAGTATGCCTATGCACACAAAGGTGTTGATCTAACTCAAATAAGGAATTTGGTGTGATCAAAAATTGGTAAACATATCATGAAAAATAACAAATAATTGATGAAGTATCAAAAAAGTAAAAAAACAAAAAACCTATAAAGTGTAATTGCAGTAAAGGAAACATTTCATCATTATGTAACAATCCAAATATTTGCTGCATATTCTGGGCCGGTGCAACCATCGCCTCGCAATTCCCAGCGAAGACAATTTTGTGCGAACACCAAGTCGTTTTCATTTAGCACAAAGTTTTGCGTACAGCATACGCAATGACGCATAAAAGGCTTTCAAACAGACGTGGCATGGGGTCAGTGCGAGGAAGGACAGGGCCCAGTTCATTCCTTCCGGGATGATTGGAGAGACCTTTCTCGGCTTTTTGGCTGGCACATAACCTGCAAGAACTCGCCAACCGATAGCAGTACAGAGCTTTACAAACCCTCTAAAGATGCGGAAAGTCTTTGTCATGTCGATTAAGAAAACACTGGGAAGTTTTGGGTTTGATCGTTTTTGGGGGGACGACACAACTGGGGCAAGTCATGGGTTTTTTGGATGACATCATCGGGGCTTGAGAGAAAGTTCAAGGGGCAAATTCTTTGTTTTTTTATTTTAAAATAGACTAGGCGAGAATCCGCATCTTTAGAGCCCGTGATTGGCTTTCTAGCGTTAGCGGTTGGCAAGTTATGGTCAGAAAATCAATAATTAATTAATTTGTTGTTTTTAGGCTATAACTTGCCAACCACTAACGCTAGAAAGCCAACCAACCGCTCCAAAGATGCGATTACTCCCTATTTTTTCAAATAAAAAAAACTATTTTTTTCAAATAAAAAAAAAAAAAAAAAAAAAATTCCCC
>Ga0210059_1010974_pt1 | contig 13915 bp, 5 predicted proteins | sample Ectturendosymbi2_FD_188042 | JGI IMG/M metagenome (GOLD analysis project Ga0210059, IMG submission 188042) | Ecteinascidia turbinata endosymbiont from Florida, USA - Sample 2 (SPAdes) (version 2) | ecosystem: Host-associated > Tunicates > Ascidians > Unclassified | place: Key West, Florida... | reverse complement strand
CATTTCTTGACAGATTTCATTCAAATTTTGCAGATGTTCATCATATGGGGTAATGACAATTTGAGTAAAATTTCAGGAAAATTGGGGAGGGTGCCTTGACCACTTCCTGAGAATTGACACGGAATGGCCCTGTGAGGTTTAAACTTCCTTTATGCTGTCATTATTGCAATACGTGTTAAGAACTAAAAAGCTACAATCATTGAATGAAGTCAGACTGAACAGAGCACAGTAAACAATTAAAATGGTTTAGTTCTGGCCTTCATAACAAAATTATCTGGGAATTCATTAAAATTTGTTTGCCTAAGTTTGTCATTTTTAATGCACCGTATGCTTAGTGTTGGACAACCTGTACTGGAACACTGTGATCCTTTAATTCAGTTTTATTTTTTTGCATCTTTAGAAAGACCTTTCTCCTGAGCAGTTTGTGACCATCACACTAAGAAATAAGACTCCGCGTGGTTGGATAGACCGACCAAGAACCACTAATCTAAGGCATCAGACGTCAGACCCAAACGCTGCTCGGTCCTTTTCTTGCTGTTTGTTTACTCTTTGTCTCCTTGGGTAGAGTTATGTGGTTGCCATTTGGCAAAGTGACTTTTGCTTATTATTTAAATGAATAAAATTAAAAACATAAATTGTTGACGAATGTTTATTTTTCGAACTGATCACATACACTAATGGCACCGGCTATTGACTCTATGCGTGCCACAGTGTGCTGGAGGGCTCCTTGGATCTTGAGGCCCTAGGCTTAGGTATACATTGCCTATTGGAAAATCCGGCCCAGAGTATACCCAACCTACGTGTGACTACTCAAAAACTAATTTCACAGTACTCTGTGTTTCGTACAACTTCACTGTCTGTTATGAAATAAAAACAAAACGCGCTCTTGGTTTACCGTAAGCGAAGATTTTGTTTACATAGAGCATTCAAGACCCTTATGTTGGCAATTCCAGCGAGTAAAACAGTGGAATTTAGCGCTTCTGTTTACTTGAAAAATAAACGCAATGTCGCAAACTAGAGTCGTTCAACAAGCTGTTGCTTATTGACAATCTACAACTGCGCATAGCAATTCTACACCCTCGTGGTAGTTCGGGGGTCCAAACATGAAATGGGGGGCACAGAGTTTAAATGGGGGGCACAGAGTTTAAATATAACTCATTTGATATTTTTGTGGCACTTCTTCAGCACTGACAGAAAAAGGGTTATTGAAAATAGCAAAACCCGTTTCCAGATATTTGAAATCAGCAAATCGTTCTTCGAATGCGTCGGAAATTTTTCGAATCCTCATGAAATCTCTGCAACCTCATGGTTTTCAACGGAAGAGGTTGCTACCATTGGTATAGCCTATTTATTAAGTCGCAATGTTGTGTTATGAGTATAAACAAAAAACGTAACTCTGCTATATGACATAATAATAAACGTATCTCTGTCAGACCTAATGCAAGCACAAACGGACATGACGCGGGCCACCAAACGGGTCATGGCGGGCCAGATTTGGCCCGCGGGCCGTCAGTTTCACACCCCTGCTCCAGAAACATCATCTTGTAACACAGCAGCATCGCACACCAAGAGCTGCTCAGCCACCAGCAGTACTATCGGACAATCAAAGCATACCTGAGTCATGCGGGGCAACGCGTCGATCAAACTGAGAGCTGCTACTACATCACGTAAAACCAACAGTTACCAGTGCACAGCGATGAATCTCACCTGCTGTAGCACAAAAACAAGACTTTAATGTATCGTCCCGCTTCAACGGTTTTGACGTAAGCAGGCCAATAGCACGAACGGCCGTCATATCTGATCCAGACAATATCTCCAGGCTTTATTCCTTGATGCGCTCTTTTGAACTTCAGCGGACTCTGCAAATGAAAAACGATCACGACAATGATTAAATCGAAGCAAATGCAGCAGCGTTGTAACTCCACGAAAGGGTGGTGCCGAAGCTGTTCTTATGCTCCTAGGCGTAATTCACATTCACTCATATTAACAGCGAAAGGTTACACTTACACGAAACAATCAAACCCTTTGGTCCAGAAATTTTGACAAATACCAAGTTTCAAGCACGTACTCTCCACAACGGGGGTAAGCAAGGAATCTACCGGCAAATAGGAATTCGATTTCACGTAATATCACGCATCCACAGTCCTGAAATTTGCAAGCAAAGCTTACGGGTGAAAAGTCGAAAGGCTAAAGCGTCTCTGCTCTTACTTTAGCCTTTCAACTTTTCACCCGTAAGCTTTGCTTGCAAATTTCAGGACTAAGGATGCGTAATTGTACGTGAAATCGATTTCCTATGAAAAATTTGCTGATGGATTCCTTGCTTACCCCCGTTGTGGGAGCACGTGTTTGGATACAAATATGTGCAAGCTTGAATCATCGCAGAAAGATGAAAGCAGAGCCCAGTCGGTTGATACCTCGAAAGCATACAGAAAAACTTGTTTTAACTGTCTAAAATACCAAGTTTAAAACGTTTTCCTGCTACTATGACACAACCACGAGATCACTTGATCCATTAACCGACTGATTTAAGCTCGTCACAAAGCAGCGGTCGAAGCGATAAACATAAACAAAAAAGACAGCTCATAAGCCTTTCGGTAAACACTGCTACCATCATCAGTACGGCGAAATATGAACTGCACTTAAGCTTGCTGCAAGCAGTGGTCGTTGACTTGAAACATAAAACGTAGACGATATTTTCGACAGAGCAAATTTTTGCGAACATCTTCAATTTTACAACAGGGTTAATTGAGAGTAAAGTAAGACATTCCAACGTTCCTAAATGCCATAAAAATTTTTGGGGATCATGATCCCTAGGCCCCCCTGGCTACGCCTGTGTTCGGAATGTGTTCTAAACGGCGCAGGTGACTGACGCAAGCGCCGTAGTTTCTTTGTGCCTTCGATTGCCTCAGATCGAGTTTTGCGTAAGAAGCTGATAATGGCACGAAATCTAGCAATTGCAACATGCGCGCACAATAGAGCTTGGCAAAATTTTGATCAGTTTTTCTTTGACGTTCTCCACTGTCATAGCAAACAAACAAAGGAATTAACCGCGAAAAGTCAACGCCTTGCTGTAGATGACGTTTTTACCTCTGATAATCTGCGGGGACTGTTCTTCATAAACTCTTTATATGCCAGCTTGGCTGCAATATAATGTACAAAAAATATTTATCGAGAAACAAATCAACAGCAAAACGAGTAACAAGTTCGCGAAGGTGTTAAATATCCATCAACACAACCGATGCGACAGCAGTATTCCTCCCACAAGCACGAGGAGCTAAGATCATGTATGAAAGATGAAGACGTACCCAAGTTTGCCACAGTTAAATTTTTCTTTTCATTCTCGGTTACATTTTGATTCCATATTTCTCTTTTTTCTCTTTAAAACATATGAACAAAAGGTCCATAATAGAAATAGATCCCCACAGCCACACTGCGCTCTTGACAAAAACGCTTGCTGGTCTGCTAAAATGGCACATTACAGGATAAATGGCATTCGCAGCATTTGTTCTTTTCGAATCAGTGGTCCTCTGCAATGCGGTGCGCCACCAAGACATAGTCGAAGCCAACAAATCTGGGTATGAAACCAGGCCACGGGCGTTCCTGCTTTCACGCACAGCCAAGAAGCAAAAACGACCCGGCTAGCTGATCATGCGCATTAATTCTGTTTAAACAGCGTTTAGTGGCTGCAGCTGAGAAGCACAGCAAATAAGTACGATTTACAAGAAACACTAACGTGGTTGGTGCCAGTCGGGCGATGCAGGTTTCTTGGAATGACTGATCGGAGTTGAGTCCATGTCTGAAAAAGCTAGAATTAAGTCGGAACGCTAACAGAAATAGGGAGAGTGTGCGTTATAATTCTGTTAACACGAAAATGTCACACGTCTTTAACACCCGTAAATTTTTTTTACGTGGCCAAATGCAGGTCACCCAGCTACCAGTAAGTAGCCTACAGTCATTGATATGAAAACGGAGCGTTTACCAAATTCATCCGGCTTCTTAACACAGAAAAGAGATGTGTCAAAGCACCACTTCACTACCACGTAACATTTTTCGCTCCAATCGCCAGTTGACCCATAAAATGCTTCTGTTCAAGTGCCTTTCAACAAACCAAGCGACTCAAAAGCCTACCAGCCAGTGGTGGACTTAGGGTTGGGGAGGCCCGAGGCAAGGCTGAAAAAGGGGCCTTTCTGATGACGTCATCAAACTCAGCCAACCATGATAAGACCTTTTGATCAAGCCTAGGAAGGAGATATGTGGGCCACCCAAAGATATGTTCCTAAGACTAAGGCATGACTGAAATAACAGAAAATGCAAACGGGTATTCCACTGGCGACTCCTACCACGGTGTTATGCACCTCTCTATGCCGCATTACTAGGGGTAATGGTAAGGGGACCGGGGTACAGCTAGCTTTAGTGTTAAAGTTTCGAATAGTGCTTAGGTTTAGTGCTAGTTCACTCGGCTAATCTTGGCGAGCTCTGTGTAGGGTTTATAAAAATTTACCAATGTTCATTAACAAAAAATGCAGTATTAAGCAAAGAAGACTATACTGTAATTTACAATAGACTTAATCAAAAAAGCAAATTCAGTTTGATACAGAATATTGGAGTACAAAACAGGTCTACACTTGAAGACAACGAAACACTTACGATTTTATATGCAGTACATATGCTCGTAAATCAGCGACCCTTTTTCCACACTTCATTCTCTGACAGTGAAAAAAAAATTCATTTGGTTGAAATTTTGCTCTTATCTGATAGGGTCTTCGCAGAACTTCTTGGAACAAATTTTAACCCGCAGTTTTCTAAGGTATTGAAGTTGGTTTAAAGCTTTTCCTAATTTACATATTAAAGATGCTGGTGGGGCCCCTTTGAAAGCAGAGTACTTACGCATTACAGTTGCTGTGGGAGTCCCTTTGAAAGCAGAGTACTTACACACTACAATTGTAACTGGGGACCCCTTTGAAAATGGAGTCCTTACACATTGCAGTTGCTGTTGGGGGCCTTTTTGAAAGCAATTTATTTAGACATTGCAGTTGCAGTTAGGACCAGACATGAGACCCTTACATCACAAGTGTAATCGATTACGATTACTTGCCACATGCTCGATGAAGATTACGAACAAACAAAATCACAATGTAATCGATTACGATTACATTGAAAGTAATCACGATTAAAATCGCGATTACATTTGTCTTGAAACATCTTCAGAAAGAAAACAAACCCATTTGCATGGCTCGATGTAAGTATATTTTCAGACAACATACGATATGAATGAATGCAATAAACGAAATTACCCATCTGTAAGGATTAGGCACCGGAAAAAAGAAAAATCACATTGATTGTTTAGTGAGATGTTTCGTGCAGTCAACAAACCAAAACCAGTAGCGTAACTAAAGGTTGTTTGAGCCATGGGGAGAAACTTAGCTGAAAGAGGCCTAGCGGCCTCTGCAGGGTATCTACTATTCAGCACTCAGAAAAAAAACTTGAGAATTGATGGTGAATCTGGGTGTGGGTGGCTATACTAAAACCCCAAATCAACGGAAAATACTCCGAAAAACGCGAAACGACGACAACCTATACTGAAAAATAAAAGAATACTAAAACCGAAATATAAGCACAGTAGGGGGCCTGGTTTCTAGATTTATCTTGCCAGGGTGGTCAATTCGCCCTGGTGCACTCCTGTCAGTTACTCCACTGCAACAAACATTTTGAATATTGATTAAACAAAATATTCAATGTTTAAAATCCTTGTTACAGTTGATAAACATCAACGCTTCAAATCTTTTATCAGTCAAACGACATCTATCAGGCTTGAACATTCGTCTCGCTGAAACGTCGTTTGTTAGTATAATTTCAAAATTGCTGACTATTTCTTAAAACTGCGGGTTACGATGTTTTTAGCTGCGTGATGACCTTTGGATCGTCTGCAGCCCAGCATTGCATTGTATAGCTTTTAATTTGAAATAAATAGTGAAGCCAATATAGCTGCACATCGGTCTATTGGACCAAACGTCAACGCCACAAAACCTCACTGGTTTCGTAGAGTTTATTTTGCCAGTGTCCGTGGATGATCTCTGTTGACATGCTAGTTATCAGTGTTGTGGAAAGGTGTTTTCGACTTGGATTAAACTGCCTTGTTCCTCTGAAAAAAGCTAACTTATATAAATTACTGTACTAATTATATGCATAGCCTACTCCAGCACTTACATTCATAGGTTCACTCTGAATATTATAAATAAAACCAACACCTCTCCTCGTGATGTATCTGCTATCTCTTCTGTTGCCGAAGTGTTGCCCGTTTTTAAGCAAAGCTCTTATTTTAGTTGCTACGTCTCACTACTTTACTTCTGGCGGCCAACAGGAAGGCCAGCTGGAACAAAGCGAGAATTAGCTACAAACGCTGTGCTTGCCGCTGGACTATCTGGATCTAACGTACACAGACGGGCAATATCCTCCCCTGAAACACAACCATAACAAAACGATGACACAGGAGGAAAACCAGCCACAAAACCGCGGTTCGTTGCACAGTCATATAGGATGAAGGTTTCCAGGCTTAATCGCGATAGTAATCATCGATTACGATTAAATTGGTAATGTCATTTTTGGTCAGTTCAAGCAATTACGATTACTCAAAAAAGGCAATCGATTACGATTACCACATGTCTGTTGGGGACCGCTTGAAAGCAGAGTACGTACGCATTACAGTTGCTCTTGGGGGCTCCCTTTCAACGCGAACTACTTACTTATGATCTGCTTTGGAGTGTTTTATATGAGCGGATAACACGTTTTTTACCAAAATGAGGAAAATTTACAGAACACCTCGAGGGAGGGCCCTCGTCTCCCCTCAAACACACCACTGCTACCAGCATGTCGCAAGAAACTCGTTCCAGAACGCTGTTGCCAAGTAGATTCAGTACTTTTCCACGAATTTCATCTTTCCCTTGGCTAATTTAGGCCATGGATGTACCTTATGATATGCGGTTTTGGACAGAACGTAAAACGTTTTGCGTCTTTGCAGCCTCCTTGATATATCTGTGATGGAGGAAGCTGCCGCTTGTTTATATTAACGACTGTTTTTGCGCAAAAAACAAACACATCACGATCACCTTTTTAGACACGAAAAAATGATGTATATTTCACTTGTAACGAGCAAAAATGGATTTATATGCTATCCCGTTGTAGCAAACGTTATACGACTCGAGCTATGACGCATTACCACCAATAACGAGGTATGATGAAAATAGTTTGTGCAGTTGATGTAACAAATGTGTCCATTTCCTCTCGAGAATAAGGTTAAATGTTTGGTGGGGGAGGAGGGAAAATTCGATGAAACTCCCTCTCCAGTCGCAGCACCTCCTTGGAGTGGTGCTAATTTATCCCAAATCCCAAGAGTATATCTCATGCGTATAAAAATGTTGTACAATAATGGAGGATCAAATTAGAAAACGCTTGCCGGATGATGTTTCGTAATATTCTGGTTCAGACAAATTGATGACGTTGTTTACTTGTCACTTCCTTTTTCACTGGAAATTACAAAAAAGCATGTGGCGTTCCAACAGAAGCAATGATTTTATCTGGAGATGTAGCAATACACTTTCTGGACTGCTTCCCCCATTGCCAAGCCTCGATCGTTCACCGATATTATGAGCAGCACTTGCAGCGGCACTTTGCAAATAGAAGTTTAATATGCTCTTTCTTCCCAGTTTCTTATCAAGCTATACCTGGAATGTGCTGCTGCATAGGGACACAAACAACTTAGAATGCCTTAGTTTGGAGAACTGATGTGCATATTGCTGAATACTAATATACCGACATTGCCGAAATCAACCGTTATCGTTTTGGATGAAATCAAACCAATGTTGCGGTTGTAATTTGAGCTCACACAGCACCACGCTAACCTAATACGCGTCAGGTTATTGGACCATAATTCTTTGACGGGGCAGTAGACCGTATATAATGTCTAAACATATTGCAACAACGGTTTATCCCAAAACTGAATGTACTTGGAAACGAGAGGCTTATTTTGAACACGATGGAGCTCCAGTTCATTATTCCCTCAGTGTGCAGGATTATCTTTGTGGCATTTTTCCTGACTGACAAGTGGATTGATCGTGGTTCTGTAACATCACCAGCATTCATCAAATGGCCTGCAAGAGGCCTGGCCTACATAAAGGATATCGTGTCTGAAAAACAACGTTATCACTCTGAGATGAAGGCAGCTGTTAGTACGGCATTTGTAACAACAGCCCCTGGTTGGCAAAGGAGTTGACCTGATTTCGCACCGATAAGCTTATGAAGTTCCACTAGACAGGAAATGTTTTCAGTAGTTTTCAATCAACATGCCAGCATTTTGGAAAACGTCAGAGCACTGCAATTTCGCTGCCTGTTTCAAGCGCTGTGTGTCCAAGCAAGGCTACCTAGAGAGAGAGACCTTGGTCCAATTACTTTGCCGACTTCCGCTTGTGAGACCTAAACAAAGCATAGCCTTGCCACCGTTAAATGTATGAAATCACAATGTTTGTGAACTTCTTTGTGATCGATAGAGAGCCGCTGCTGATTGCCAGGGTTGTCGCAACAGAATAAGCCCATTTCGGATCAATAGACCTTATGCGTGAAAATTACAAAAATACCCTGAAAATAAAAACAAATTTATGTCTCAGCCTAATTTTTTCCTCTGCATGTGCATCTACAATATTTGAAAACATCAAAGGATATGGATCTCCAACAGGCCGCCAAGCGCTGCAGGGGGAATTTCGGAATTTTTCGTGTCTTTTCTATACGTACTCCTCGATTTTATTGGGAAGGAGTTGTGTTTGGTTTTGAAACAAATAAAAAAATTAATGCGACACGGTCGTTTTTTCCGGGTTAGATGAGCTTGAGAATAATTTCTGAAAAACGCGCCTGTACTCCTAACACGTCTCAGCAAGCTTCGGTTATGGTGGGAACAATATTTGTCCAATTAGGACTTTGTTACCAACGGAGTAAGATTTTCTTTTTGTCGTGAGCAGGGCTAGGGGTAAGCGAAGGATATTGAAGACACGTTGCAGTTTAACAAAAGGCTTGCAGGAATTGGTCAGCCTACAAAGGGAGGAGAGATAGGTGTAAGGCCTTAAGATATCAATGGCAGTACTTCACTTATCTCTCGGGTCACTGAACATACATTAGCACGCCCCCCTCAAGCAAGTTCCCATCAGATCTATACAGCTTGCATTAGTAGCCTACAATGCGATGAAGCATCTAGTTACATTTTGGTAAAATGTAATTTTTGCAATTTCACTCTGTGGATGCCTCTGCCTTGAATGCCCAAGGCCGTCGCCAGCCCCTGCAATGTTTCTGAGCATTTCTTCGCCCTTGTGTTGTTACTCAGTGGTTTTCTGGGGTCGTGAACCATTTTGGAGGGGTCGCGAGTAGATATTTTATGCACACAGCAGTATTACATTCGCTTCATTCGAGTTTTAGATGGTTATTGGGTTATAGTGGGTTGCTATAATAGGTCGCGGTACAAAAAGGTTGAAAACCACAGTTCTTTCTAATTATGATATGGATCTTTTCATGACTAAACACGCAAATATACGACTCGAAATTACGTCGCTCTTGCATCGGTTTGCGTTTAAAGTACTCCGGAAGTGAAAAATCATGCTTGTATATTTTTTGATGAAATTTTAAGTTTGGCTGATTTAGCGAAAACTCAAAAATCTGTTAGTACCCTTTCGAAAACGAGCTCAAACTGCAGGCAATTCCATGATCTGACACGGTTTGTTGCGTGACAATAACGTTGGTAAAATGTCTTTGGCAAGAATGCGATCTGCAACGTGACCGTAAGACTTGGCTCCGAGTCTACCAACGCAACTCTATAGAGTTTTCCTAGTACTGTACGTTTTGCGGCCCTTCACGAGTAAATCTAACTTTTTTTGAAATGGTATTGCGCTGCGCGGGCAAAATAACATGCTCCTGTATCCACACGAGTCTGTCAGACACAGTTGCCAAGTAACATATCTTGGCTACATGGTACTGTTGTGTGATGCTAGAAATCGCACTGAGTCGAATTTTTAATCATATTTTTGTGAACGGTCTGCGTGTAACATCAGCAGAAGTAACTCCTTTCTCGTAATAAAACACTGGTTCACATTCCTTACCATGTGATACTAATTTTGCATTGAGCATGTGCACAGGCGATGATCTCAATCACTTGTGAGGCATCACACGTGGATCTTCTGCTTCCTTTGCAATACTGAACTTAGCTTCACATATCAAATAGAAAGGCCTAGACTTTAAAGCTAGCAGTGAAAGACAAAACAAAAAAGTTTTTTACAATATGACTTCTCAGAAAACATCATTGTCATCAAGCTTTGGCGCGAGCCTTGGCTCTAGTCTAGTAGCCCAACTTACTGAGAACTGTTCGTAATGCTCTTGCTGTCTGCCCGATCTTGACTGGCCTTAGCCAATAGTTTCGGCATTGTTAACTGGCTGACAAACCGCGGAAGTTACACACTAATTTCCTTTAAAGTTTAGAGACGTGAAGCAGCCTCTCTCCGCTACAAAACAGACATTAGTCAGAAAGTCAGTGCTGCCAAGGACTGCTATAAGATTCCACAGGCAGATTCCGGACAAAAACTAGCTAGGAACAACGAAAAATTGTAGTCTTGAATTATTTTGGTGAACGACCACAGCCGTCAGCACATTTTTATTTTCGGCATGACAAATTGAAAACTAGTGTTGCACCTGTCGAAGCCGCCGGCTGAATTTTAAACTTACGAAGTCAGGGGTGCAAAATTTTCAGTAAACGTTAGCGCGCAGAAATTTTAAAAAACGCGCACATATAAGCTTTGCCATAGAGTATTCATATGCACAAAGTATAAAATGTAAACAACTTAGGAAAGAAAATGTGCAATTTATTTCTTACCTCTACTTATTTACAACCAAATTAACGTTGGCCATCTTCTTCCACATATTTACAGAAAAGAATAAGGTTGGCTTTTTTCTTTCACATATTCAGATAAAATGAGGTTGGCTATCTAATGCTTCTGCCCGCAAATCCGCACTCCAAGTTTTTGGTCACGCGGCGCGACCGCATTTTTGCATCTCCTGTACCAAGTCTTTACTTACATCAAAATTCGAGCGGTAAAACACTAAATACACGGAAACTAAGCAACTTGAGCAACCTTTTTGCACCGTTGGATAACAAACAATATTTACAGTAAACCTAAAAATAAAATTAGCAATATTTCCACAGCTGAGACACTTTTAGCAGGGGGAACATAGGACTGCTGTGGTAGAACAGCTTAGAGTGGCACACAGCGCAACTGCTGATGGCAACTTAGAATGTACGGGTGCAACCGACAAGCAGAACATCCCATGCAGGATAATCACAAAAACGCTTGTCACTTGCTGGTGTAAGTACCAAGGCAGCAGCTTGTTGACGTAGCAGAGATGTCAAGTAACTTTTTTCTTTAGGAACCCTTTAAGGACCGCAAAGCCACTATCATGGCTCGAATATGAACTTGTCGACCGATAGAACTAGACAGCTGTTCAAACCCTCTAAGAAAGCAACGTCTCCTAGCTTCGATTTTAAAAATTCCGGCTCATTTGGGGCTTGAACTTTTTTTGATGTGACGTCACGACTGGGGGAGGTCAAGGAATTTGTGGATGACGTCATTAGGGCCTAAGAAATCCCTAGGAGATTAACTAAATAATGAACCCTTTCTGTTGTAGTAGCTTGTGTGCAGTCTTCAAATGGCTGCATTTTGTCATTTCAGTTTTTCTCTTTCACTTGAAACTTCTTAAATTTATTATTGACTGATGCCAACAATAGGGCTGGCTGAGTAGTTGACCCATTTATAAGGTCTTCTGACAACTCTTTTTGTCTTGAATATAGTTTTCAAGTCCTAAATTTCTTTTTTTTTCGATATGCAAACAATTTTTCTGCCGTTTAGCGTTTTGCTATTTTTATTGTATTTCTGCTACTCATGGTTTGAGATACAAAAATGCACAAATAAACTTACCTACTAATCATTGGCATAGGGTTGCTCGGAGCAGGAACGCTTAAACAGAATGGTCGAGTAAGATTTCTGCCAGCATTGTCTAGCTAGGTGAAAGATTGCTTAGCTAAAGCTCTCAAAGAACAATATAGCCACAATTATTGAAAACATTATTTTCGTCAGTGAACCCTCCTAGAATTTTACTAAAATGTATCGAAGTTAAATGAGGGCAATGTCAAACGTGTGAAAATGACAGAAATAGCTTAATGTGGTAACTGTGTTTCAACCAATCAAGCAAATGAGATATCTTTACGGCGATTCTGTTTCAAAGCGCGACCAAACTTTCGGAGTACATTTTTCAGTTCAGGTACAAATTTATTAGTTTCAAGATTCATCCAAGTACATAAAAGGATACACAGGGTGTCCACAACGTCTGGGTATATAGGGGTTTTCACTATCTATTTTATTTGTTTAGGTTATTTTTCCTCCCCGTAGGATTTATTTAAAAGATGATTGCTCTGTCCCAAGAAAACGAATCGAGTTGGTACTGCTAAGTGGACGATAAGCCAGACTTCATGTGTTTTTTACCATGTACCCAGACTTTGTAGACACCCTGTATGTAATGCACGCTTTAAGCTATTTCACTCACGCCTCGCATGCATTTTGCATCTACAGCTGAAAACTATTCCACCAAAACACTTCTACTTTCCAGCGAGCTGAAGCCACGTTTAGTGAAAAGGCTGTGTTAAACAGAATGGAATGCCGTTCAAAATTGAAATCAATTCTCCCGAAAGCAGTTGTTCAATCATTGGCGCATTTTATCGTCTTACATCTCACATTTAAAAGCAGAGACCGTGTCGCTGCAGGCATCAAAAATCACGTTTGTTAGAGCAGAAGTATATGCAGGGTTTCTTAACCTGATGTTTCACTTTCAACATCACTGTGTGTATCAGAGATGAGCATTGGACGGGACTTGGTTGGACTGGATTAGGACTATAACGAATTTTTTTGGACTTGGGTTAGATCCGGACTGTAAATCGCTTAAAAAATTTAGGATCAGGACCGGATTTGGACTGAGTCAATGGAAAAGAATTGCGGCATTTTTGTTGTTGGAAAGCTGTATTTTGTTAATTTTTTGGAGTTTACATTTAACAATTTTTGGATTACGTTTGGACTTGGATTGAGTTTTAAAAATTCAGGACTGGATCTGCATCGTAAAATATGAAAGTCCGCTCATCTCTGGTGTATAAGACTCAGCGGTCAGACCACCACAGAGAAAATTACATATTCGTGTAAGTATAAGACCGAGGTCGATGCCTCGAGAGCTGAACATTTCTTGGCTGGCAATAGAAATAGAAAACTTTTTTGTTCTGCGACCCATTTCAAAAAAGTTTTTTAGGCGACCCTTGATGGAGAGTCTACAATGATACGTGTAAACGTCACATAAGTTTACAAAAACATTTATATCTGATTTGTCAAGTCAATTTGTTTCGCGACCCCAAAATTACATTCTGCCACCCCATTTGGGGTCACGACCCCATACTGAGAAGCCCTGACCTACTGTATGTTCATGTGCGGCTTACATTAATTTTTTAGCAACACATCGTGCGGCTTACATTCCAGGGCGGCTAACAATCGAGTAAATACGGTAATTGTCTAGCTCAGGGGTGTCAAACTCGTTTTAGTTCCAGGGCCACTTCAGGCATATTTAATCTAAAGCGGGCCGGACCAGTGAAATCATTACATAACATCCTGTTATAAGTAATGCCAACTTCCGACTGTTTTTATAACTTTAATGCAAAAATTTCAAGCTTATCTGAAAATGATTATTAGCACATTTAAGGACAACCTTTCCAAACTCTACAACAACATGACGTTTCTTGAGAAAAGTCTGTTCAATTTTACGAGATATTAACAAGATTTATCATTAATGACTT
>Ga0210059_1010973_pt1 | contig 13915 bp, 10 predicted proteins | sample Ectturendosymbi2_FD_188042 | JGI IMG/M metagenome (GOLD analysis project Ga0210059, IMG submission 188042) | Ecteinascidia turbinata endosymbiont from Florida, USA - Sample 2 (SPAdes) (version 2) | ecosystem: Host-associated > Tunicates > Ascidians > Unclassified | place: Key West, Florida... | reverse complement strand
GATCCGAAAAGCCCGGCCTGACTTACAACTCTGCACCATGTCAAAAGTTTCATTCTAAGAGTTCTACTGTACTTGCATAACGACACGAAAATATATTTGAGATTAAATCAAAATGCACAACGGTGAATTGGCAAAAAAGTACTGTACAAGTTTCACCTTTGACACGAAAAGAATTTCCAACAAAGCTAGGTGTGTTGTACTTGTAAAGCAAATGTTTCCCACTTGGATGAAAACGTTGCTGCATTGTGGGTTTAGTTAAACTCAAAGAACCAATGCATTCGACACAAACACAAAGTGTAAGAGTCAAGGAAAAAAATATTTTTTATTTGTTGGTCACCATTGTAGCGACATTACAAGAAGTGAGGATAAATGTATATTTTATCCTTATTTCCAAGTCAAGTCCCTACGTTTTGAGCTAAAGGTCAATATACAGCTAGGTGAATACTGTAGGCTGCTTCTCCAACGTTTTGATTGAAACCCTGTTCACTAATAAGTTGAAGACAGTCTTTTGCAAAACTGCTCATCCCAAAACTAAGCCTCCACAATAGTGCTGCTTTTTGTCTTCGGAAAAAGCTTCGCAGAGATTTGCCTGAAAATCTAACTTTCTACAGTAATTTATATGCACTAGCATCAATAAATTATACGCTGTCTGTTTCTGAATACGTGACAACCAACGTTACAGCAAAGCCATTTACATTTCTGCGCAAAACAAATAATGATTGTACTGTGGTCTCTCACACGTGCAGCTGTAATACTCTCACTGTTACAAGAAAATAACTTTTCTAACAGTATACCACACAGGGTAAAATGTCGGACAAAAGCAGTTAATCATCTTTCACGGTCACTAGAAACTTGAAAAATGCTAAAAACTATTTTATCGAAGCTAAAATTTATAAACTAACAGAATCAGTGATACCACACCAAACTCTGTTTCAACATGAACTTGCCTATGTATAACCTACCATCTAACTTGAAAAGCTCTTTACACAAAACGTGCTAAACATCACTTTTATTTTTGAAACCTCTCCAAATACACAACCTAAAGAGAAAAAAGTGGGCGGACATGGCATATTATATCCCCCCACCTGAAAAAGTGGGGGGACACGGGGGACGTGTCCCCCACCAAATTGCGCCCATGTAACCAATCATGACTTTGGTCCAGATTAAAAACTACACTAGCCCAAATTGCACGGATCGCCCCCAAGTGAATATACACTGTGTTGAAAACTTTTTCACCGTTCACGATTTTTGAGCAACTTGCGCTTGCCCTGAAAAAACAGAGTTGCCCAGAAATTTTCACTGTATTGAATATACTTTTTGAATTCAGGATTTTTAACAAATTGCTCTTGCCCTGAAAAACAGAGTTGCCTTGGAATTTTTCACTGTATTGAATATATTTTTACCATTCAGGAGTTTTGAGCAACTTGCATGCGCTTGCCCTGAAAAACAGAGGGTGCCCTGAATTCACAGTACTGATTATATATTTTTTATCATTCAGGATTTTTGAGCAACTAGCGCTTTCCCTGAAAAACAGAGTTGCCCTAGAATTTTTCACTGCATTGAATATACTATTCACATTTAGGATTTTTGAGCAACTTTGTGCTTGCCCTGAAAAACAGAGTTTCCCCTGAAATTTTTCACTGTATTGAATATATTTTTTACCATTCAGAATTTTTTAGCAACTTGCGCTTTCTCTGAAAAACAGAGTTTCCCTGATATTTTTCACTGTATTGAATGTATTTTTTACCATTCACGATTTTTGAGCAACTTTGTGCTTGCCCTGAAAAACAGAGTTGCCCTGGAATTTTTCACTGTATTGAATATACCTTTCACATTCAGGAGTTTTGAGCAATTTACATGCGCTTGTCCTGAAAAATAGAGGGTGCCCTGAATTCACAGTACTGATTATGTATTTTTTACCATTCAGGATTTTTGAGCAACTTTGTGCTTGCCCTGAAAAACAGAGTTGCCCTAGAATTTTTCACTGTATTGAATATACTTTTTACATTCAGGAGTTTTGAGCAACTTGCATGCGCTTCCCTGAAAAACAGAGGGTCCCCTGAATTCACAGTACCGAATATATATATTTATATTATTATTCAGAATTTTTGAGCAATTTGCGCTTTCCCTGAAAAACGGAGTTGCCCTGGAATTTTTCACTGTATTGAAAAATTTTTTATCATTTAGGATATTTGAGCAACTTGCGCTTGCCCTGAAAAACAGAGTTGCCCCGAAATGTTTCGCTGTGTGGAATATAATTTTACATTCAGAATTTTTGAGCAATTTGTGCTTACCCTGAAAAACAGAGTTGCCCTGATATTTTTCACTGTATTTGAACATGTATTTTTTATCATTCAGGATTTTTGAGCAACTTGCGCTTGCCCTGAAAAATAGAGTTGCCCTGATATTTTTCACTGTATTGAACATGTATTTTTTATTATTCAGGAGTTTTGAGTAACTTGCGCTTGCCCTGAAAAACAGAGGGTACCCTGGAATTTTTCACTGCATGGAATATACTTTTTACATTCAGGAGTTTTGAGCAACTTGCATGCGCTTGCCCTGAAAAACAAAGGGTGCCCTGATATTTTTCACTGTATTGGACATGTATTTTTTATCATTCAGGATTTTTGAGCAACTAGCGCTTGCCCTGAAAAACAGAGTTGCCCAGAAATTTTTACTGTATGGAATATACTTTTTACATTCAGAATTTTTGAACAACTTGCGCTTGCCCTGAAAAAACAGAGGGTGCCCTGAATTCACTATATCGAATGTATTTTTTTTTTTATTCAGGATTTTTGAGCAACTTGCGCTTGCCCTGAAAAACGGAGGGTGCCCTGAAATTTTTCGCTGTATTGAATAGATTTTTTATTATTCTGCTGTTTTGAGTAACCTGCGCTTGCCCTGAAAACAGAGTTGCCCTGGAATTTTTCACTGTATTGAATATACTTTTTACATTCAGAATTTTTGAGCATCTTGGGCTTGCCTTGAAAAACAGAGGGTGCTCTGAATTTACTGTATTGAATGTATATTTTTTATTATTCAGGATTTTTGAGCAACTTGCGCTTGCCCTGAAAAACAGAGTTGCCCTGGAATTTTTCACTGTACTGAAATATATTTTATTATTCAGGATATTTGAGCAACTTGCGGTTGCCCTGAAAGCAGAGTTTGCCCTGAAATTTTTCAAGCCAGGGTGGGCGGCCGCCCCCCGACTCCCCGCCTCGTACGCCTATGACTACACGGTTTTAGTGTCCAAAGGACAATGAACTGAAACCTTAACCACCCATGGATCTTCCTATTTCAAAACTTATTCGACCATACCGCCTCGCATGACCCGGTTCGAATAAACTGGTCACTTTGTCGCTAAACTGGTCACTTTGTCGCTAAACTGGCATTGATCTGGTAGCCTAACCGATAGGTTCCAAGTCTGCCATGCCGAGGGTTGAGGGTTCGCCTTTTGACTTGGCGCTTTACGTTTTCGTAAGTGAATGCTTGCACGTTTCAATTCGCGGGACCAGTTTTTCTTTACTTTTTTCAAAACTTTCCAAACTTTTCCTTTAGTGGTTAGGTTTAGGGGTTGGCGTTAGGTTAGTGTTCGGTTAGCGTGTTAGCTTAGTGTTACCTTAGTGTTAGCTTTAGGTTAGGGTTAAGTCAACGTTAGCTTGGGGTTAGCTTAGGGTTAGGTTAGCTCAGCTAAGCAATAGGTTACTAGGGCTACGATTGGGGTTAAGTTTACCTTTTGTGTTTACTATGTTTCTACAAAGCCTACTGCATTTTCCTCTTGTGTTGCTGTCACGTTACAAGAGATGGATGAATAAGGTTTCAAATTTAAAGATCCATCGATGGTTCTGTAGCCACTGCCTTGTTACTTGGCTTTTGAGGTTACGGTATATTACGGGCCACGGGTCGTTCCGGGCCGGAAAATAATTTGTGGTTTAGCATAAACAGTCCGGGCCGGGCGGTTCATTGCTACCTCCGGGCGGGCCGGGCTGCAAATGTGCTGGCCCGTGCCGTCTCTAATTCAGAGACAACTGCGATATCAATATTGTGCAGCAAACAAGCTGCGAGCCTCTTTTTCCCGATGTTTAAATCCAGTTAAAAACGTACTTTTTCGTTCCTGTTGTGCGCCCATGTATGCATCACAATTATGGTGTAATTTCAGGAAGCCATGCATGCAGAGATTGCGTGCGGCATATAATTTTGGATGCAGAGCTCTATACAACCTGCCCTGGAGAGCGAGTGTTAGTAGCCACCAGGTTCAATGTAACATTCCTACCTTTGAGGCTCTGTTACGAAAATACACGTACCTGTTTCTCGAAAGATGCAGAAAATCTAACGACATATGGTTACGTGCTTTGATGCAGTCAGACTGTTTTTATTCGTCCCTATTCTTTGAACACTATAATCGCATTTTACTCTGTGAATGAGTGATCGAACTTTGCTGGATCCGTTTGATTGATGGCGTGTCATGCCACAATGCTTTCGCATTTTACCTCGTCTCGACCAATTTAGGAATTGGCGTCCTATTCCGCAGTAGTTTTGTAACAAGTGTTACGTGTGAGCTAACTTTAGTGTTAAGAATGTGTCTGTAACCCTATGGCTCTGTCTTCAATGCAGTTGCAAAAAGTGTCTGTAACCCTGTGATTCCGTCGACTTCAATGCCTTGTACTACGTGCTTTTTTGTCTGTTTTTATCGATCTGCGTTCTGCATAATGTGTGTGTTCACACTATGGACTTCGTGTCTGCTCACAAACAAATAAATAAAAAAAAGATATTTGAGTTGACTTACAAACTGAACATCCCTGTAGACATAACTGTCGAAATTCAGGTCACAAAATTGCTGACCTAGAACTTCTCACTGAGCGTCTATGATGCTAGATAATACCTAGGTTAATACATGTGGCCTTTTAAATTATATCGTTTTTTTGATGAGATCAGTCAATAAATTTGCAGCAGCAAGGCAAGAAAACCTTGTCTTTGAAGTTGGATAATTTCTGGTACAGCGTTACAAACTGACCTGTTGCAGCTAAAGTGTTGTTAGTCGGGGTGATGAAGCAGCAAAAATTCTGTCAGCTTTCTGGACTTTGCAACATAACTTTGAAGTTGCTGTTGTGCTTTCTGTTTACGTTTTTGAGTACCAGATTTCATAATTACTCCTATTTCGTATATTTATGTTGCAGATATTAGTATTTCGTTGTCAAAACTGCAATCTGTACTGCATAATCGACATTACAAAGATCACTAAGTAAAAAGATGGGATACACACCAAAAATTTTGATTGATAACGTTAGTGTCAAACTGCCACGTAGAGCGTTCACAATACTCAGAAAACTCGAGAAATGATAGTGAATCTGGATGTGGATGGACGACTCCTGATAATGACTGCGCATTGCTTTAACCAGCGGTTCCAAAACTTTTTCGAGCGCGACTGAAATCTGAGTTGGTGAACATCTTGCGACCCAAGCCTCAAACAGCGTATGTTAACATGACAAAAATGTTGATTGTATGGATGATTTTTGGCAGTAGGTAGCTAAGTTCATTTTCAATGTCAGCATTTTACTCTTTTCTTAAGTATCCACGTTACACTACAAACAGACACAGACAAGTCTGAAAAATTACAACTCAGGTTCAGGTTTTGAGCGTCTTGGCGCGACCTATTTTCTGACCTCTGCGAAATCGCAACCCTTGTTTGGGTCGCGACCCATATTGTGGGAACGACTGGTTTAACGCTTAAACCTGTTTTAATTTGTAGATTTGTGCCACTTCATCGCATACTTCAAGGGGGTGTAAAGTGCGCGACGCAGACGATAACTGCCGTACCCGCTGGGATGCAGTGGCGTAGCTAGAGTGTGGGGTGCCCGGGGCGGTCCTTGAGTTTGCCGCCCCCAAGCCCATAAAAATACATATTGCTGGCTCTTAAAGCTTTGTATTCAGTATATATTAACTAGTTGTGCACTATTATAATATTACAGTGCTCTCACATGCTCAAATATGGTATGCTTTAAATACACACCAAAAACTCAAACATTCTAAGTAACAGTTAAACAAAAAGCAAAAAATGACATATAGGGAAATATAGTAAAAAAGTGTAAAAAATTAAGACCATCTTTATTTCTGAAACGAAAACTACAATTTTCTACACACTAACTTTTCTTGCCTTTTTGTTGGCAAATTCTTCAATGGCAATGTCAAAATTTATTTTATCTGTCAATTGTTGCTCTATAGACAGTGTAGCAAGATTTCTCAACTGCAAGGCGCTCATACTAGATCTTAAGTAATTCTTGATCAGTTTTAGTTTCGAAAAACTCCCCTCACAGGTAGCAACACTAACGGCAATTGTGACGAAAATCCGCAGCATTATTACTATATTTGGAACAGAGTTCCCAAGGTTATACTTTTGAATAAACTGCAAACGTCAAGGGGGACCTTCTTTCTATACTGTGAACTGTACTTCGGCCACATCGAATAACTGTGATGTGACAATAACGTTCTTTAATTGCACAACAATGAACAACAAGCGACGCAAAAACTATCAATATTTATTTTCCGGCTATCAACTGCACTCAACCTCCTGTACAACTAACTGGCCGACTTGGAATCTGAATGCAACACGGTGATCTAAAAATTTTCCAAATGACGCATCAACGTACTGAGCAAGAAATCATTTCTCCTAAAAAAACGAGGAACCCTCACGGAACACTCAAAACTCACGTAACCCCACTACCGTATTTTTTGGACCATAAGGTTCACTTAAAATCCTTTAATTTTCTCAAAAATCGAAAGTGCGCCTTATATTGTGGTGCGCCTAATGTATGAATCTGGTTGTGCTTTCTCATCTAGAACCAATTTTATGTGGTAAACGGTGCTATTTATTTGATTGTTAGTTATGAATTTTTGTAAACATATCACCTTGTTTAGTAATAAACCAACAACAATTGCAATGAGCAACATCCGAGAGTAGCTAGCACATACCCTACCACAGATCGTATTACTGTGCGGGGGCTCCTGGCTACATTGGCGCACACCTAGTCAAACATGCGCACAACTTTCATTTTATTATATTTGTGTTTAGCGGATGAGGCATATGTGACAGATTAAACTCCCAGTGGCGACTCAGGCACTCGGGATTTATTGGGAAAGAGTTGAATACAGTTTGGCTTATCTCAGTTTTGCTTCATTTAATGCGACTTATAATCCGGTGCGCCTTATGGTCCCGAAAATACGGTACATATTTTGCGGAACACTAGGGTTCCACGGAACCCCTGTTGAAGAATACTGAGCTAGATTGTATTTTTCCACACACACGGAAATCCATTTTGACGAGCACAAATCCAACTACATATTTATTAGATTTATACAGAAATAATGTTTTTTAGACCCAACAATGCGATTTTACTCGCAAGTACAAAACTTAAGAGCTTTTACAAAAGCTTAGAGCTCACCACAGCCACACGTTTGCCCACAGTCATCCACCATGCTCCTACTAAGTTCTATAACGTCATATAAGGACTACGATCAAACGTCATCAACGACCCGACACTCGATTAATCAACCGTGTGGTGAATCAGTAAAATTTGACATCAAGTGAGTTGATAAGCGTGTTGCAGCTTCATGTAAAAAAAGCCTATTGATACAACATCTTTGATATACGATTGTTTATTGTTGTGGCTAAGATAACAACCGCAATACACATGCCATAGTTTAAATTACTCAAAATCAGAAGCGTCTTTCAACGGCGGGTAGTGTCCCGACATTAAAACCACTTTTATTTCAATACAGTCTTTGCAGGTTTATAGCCTACAGCGCCATAGCCCATAGTGCCGCCCCCATAAAAGTGCCGCCAAGGGCGGACCGTCCCCCCCGCCCCCCCTTAGATACGCCACTGCTGGGATGGCCAGAAAACGAGCTTATCACCTTCAGCCGAGATGCTAATCAACACTGCTGGTTGAACTTCTAGCGGTGAATTGCAGACAGCTTTGTTAGATTGGTTTACAAAGCAAAAAAAAGTTGTAGTGTCACTACACAACTTTCTCCCTATTCCAATCTCAAGGTCACCGTCTAATCTCAAGGAAAAAGTACACGGCAGCTTTCAGACATAAACGTTCACAACTGCGTCACACAGTCCAAAGTAGTAGTGCAATCGCCACAAAATGCGGGAAACTTTCCACAATTACGGGCGATTATTACATCACACACAGTATGCAAGTTCGAGATGATGTATTGCACATTGCACGCCGCTGCAACGACTTCGGTTTTGCGATTCAATTGATGACTGCTAGTTTGCTAAACATTGCACTATTTCAGCATTTAAAATGTCAAGACCAACGGATTTCCAAAACTTGGAAGTCTCTAAGAGGGGGGCCCATTTTTTACATTTAGCTTTCCAGGGGGGGCGGCGGGCACCCCTGCCCCTCCGTCAGTTACGCCACTGCTTACAGGCTTTCTGTGATCGGGCATCCTCTGCTTGCGGTCGAAATCAGCGAAGCCTCACATTTTGAACAAAGATCAAAATTTTCATCATTGATGCTGTCGGCAATGTCGAAGTACATCATACGATAATAATTTTTCGTGGAATTGAATGCACATGGCCTTGAGGCAGATTGCAGTTATTTAGGAGGTCTCCGCACTCTCGGAATACGGGATCCGTTAGTTGTAACTCCTGCGCTTGCTGCACGGTTCCCAAAATGAGGAAAATGCAGGATCAGATCGAAATCGCTGAAAAGCACTACGTGATACTTCAGCACTTTTTTGGCAATATTTTATCAAGCATGCGTAGCACCAAGAGACCGAAAATGTCTTAAATTTTTATGGTGGCCAGGAGGTAATTTTTGCAAGGACTCTCTACCACACAAGATGAAAGTTCGTCTCTTTGGCGCTGCATCATCGCCAAGATGCGCTGCCTTTTTCTACGACGAGCGGCCGAGGATTGTTGCGCCGGCTGTTAAACGTAATTTTTAAGCAGACGAGAATGTTAAGATGGCTAAAAGGCTAGTTGATGGACTACGTCAACGGAGGGAAAACTGCGTCTCGCTAGCCGCATGTGGCTCCCTGACATATTCAGTGTGGCTCATGCAGTTGAATAGCAGTATCTCAAACTTACGATGTTGTTGCCTCGTATTTAATGTTTGTTTCATTTATCAGTGTGTTTACGCGAGTTCGTACTACAAGGTTAGTTACCAGGGAATCTAAGCAGTCTGATAGCAAAGACGGTGAACGTACAGATCCAGTTAGGCTCCGAAAGTTTCCCGAACATAATTAAAATTTTTCAAACAGGCATATTGTCAAAAATATTCTATCATTTTCCCAACGTCAGAATGGCAACGAATGCTCTTCGCTAAGAGGCAATTGCAGACCACAAAGTGGAGGAATACGGAAGCAATTTGCATTGACACTAAAAACTGATTTTGCGGCTCGCTGTTGTTTTTGGTTTTCTGCAAATGACTCTACCATTGAACGAGTTCGCCCACCCATGGACTATGTTCTCTACTGCCTAAAGCTGTATTTCACCTTACAAAGAGGTTGTCTTATAGTCCTGAGGTTCTGAGGACAGTGGGATAGAATGAACTTGGATTATAGGATTACAGTTTCAATGAAGAGCGTGTTCTTGGAGTTAGTGAAATGTATCTTCGGACGGATTCCGCCTCTCTGTTGCGATCAGTGTTGCCACTGCTGTTTTTCTTTCACTAGATCTGTTTTTTTTTCTGTTTTATCTGGGGTTCTGCGGTTTTTATTGAAAATCTGGGTTTTTTTGACTCTGGTCAAATTTTAGAAATGTATGTTGTATCACTGTATTTTCCATTCAAGAATACAGTAATTTCACATGCGTAATGTGAAGAGTCAGTAGCCAGTACAGTTGAGTAGGGCTAGGCTTAACGAAATTGTTTGAAATCTAATGTTCTACAGATTAAGCACTCACTAGACGTAGGTCAGCACTCTGATCTATCGCTGATGTGTTAAGGGCTGCTTGCATAGGTGGCGGAACAGGGGGAGCCGCATAGGCCTAGGCCCCCATTTTTTAATTTCGAATTTTGCTTAAATAAGTTTGAGTAACACAATCAGGATTTGGTCCATTGTTAAAGTAAATCGTTTAAATTTTACCATAATTTGGGCAGCATCATTTGTAATACATTATTATTTGTCATTTGGCAATGAAACTGGCAGAATTTCGTAAATGTTTGGCAGAATAACATGCACAATCTGATCACCCTTTTCGCGTTTGCTTACCGCATTGGTGCTGTCGAACAGTGTTGCCAGATGGTGTAATACTAAACCATTTTTTACAAAGATGCTGTAATTTTACATGCATGTTTGTAGGGAAAATGTCGTGCCACTGCATCGAAAAATTATTTTAATGTGGTGTATTTTCAAGCGTTTCAACACCATACTATATAGTAAATTTTTGCTGAATCTTATACGCAAAATGAAATATTTGACAGATCAACTTCAACTATTTTTTGTTTTTGCACTATCAACACCAAATAGCTATATTTTATTTTTGCATTGCAACTTTGCAACTTGCTAGACGGGTTTACAGCCCGAGTCTTCGATTACACTTTATATTGAAGAACGCGAGCTTGCTTGCTTTGTATATCTGTGCCACCACCCACGGTCCCAATTCACTAAGTTGTTTACTCGGGCTATTTTCATTAAGCCTTATCACTGTTCACATACAGTACTTTCGTTCCATGTCTAGCCTTTCGTGTCCATGTTGCAAGTGACCTGAATGAAACAATATCGTTCGTAGTAGGTGTTCTCTCGACTTCGTTCGCTCGTGCCTTACTCGGGCTTATCCGTTAGAGCCCGAGCTGCCCTATGCAATAAAGTTATTTTCAAAAATACAATTAATACCAGACTAAATTTTTTTTGAAGCAATGGATTTGTATAGAACAATGATGAGCAAACTGCGGCTGGTGAGCCGCATCCGGTTCGCCGACATGTTTTGTGCGGCTCTGCTAGCTGAATAGCAATATCTCAAAATAATAGTGAGTTGTCGCTTAATATTTAAGGTTTGTATCATTTCTCAATGTGTTTACACGAATTCGTAAGGTTAGTTGCCAGGGAGTCTACGTGATTTCATGTACTTTTTTTATGTAAAACATTTTCTGCAAAACTTCCATTCTTTACCGAACCCTATTTGCATTGACACTACAAACTGATTTTGCGGCTCGCTGGTGTTTTTGGTTTTCTGCAAAAACTCTGCCATTCAGCAAGTTTACCCACACCTGATATAGAACACTGGATAAGAAGTCCAATCCAGTGGACAGTTCCCATTCCAAGAATAATTTCAAACGAACAATAAATTGTCCAGTAACTCGGACTAGTATGAATGAGCGTAGTAAGCAAAGGACTAGCTGGCGTTATCATTCCTTTTTGACGAACGTTTCTCAACAGTGGAGAAGTTATCATGAGAACTTCTCATTTACTGTTGCGTAACTAGCGTCATAGCAACGATAGTGCCAGCGAGAATGAAAGCAAATGGAAATTTCAGTGACACAAACTTCGAACGGTTGCAATCAACTAGCATAAAGCGCGTGATGAGCGCGAGTGACGCTGTTGACTTGGAGTCACTCCTGTAACAGTCGATTTGAATTTCAGGTGGCTCACAGATACGTTTTCATAGTGGTGTAATTGTGTCTGACATAGTGTAATTTTGACCTTCATATGGTGTAGCAGCTGAAGGTGAATCTGGCAACAAAGTCTCTCTTACCCCTATCGGATGATATAATATAAAGACGTTCCTTAGCTTTGTGCATGTTGTACTTGTACTTACTTGTGAATGAATTTTGTGCAAGATTAAGAACAACTGGTTGCATTTATGTGCTTAAGTCAGTGTAGCGTAGGTAGATAGGGTGCACTGTAGATAGAGGGCGTTGAGTGGGCTTATAAAACATTGCATAAAATTGCTTAAACATGATGAAAAAAAGTTGATGACGTCATACTTCAATGCTTGTGACGTAACAGTTGCCAATTCAAACCACATAATTTTTCTACATTTTTTACTTGGAGTTATGCCCCCACTTTGAAAAAGGTTCTGCCACCCATGGCTGCTTGTGCATGATTTTGGAATGCTTTTTTGTTATGAATGAAGATGCTGTGGTTGAGAATCTGTTCATTGTTTTACAGGAACATTGTGATAGGTATGAATATAAAATTTTTAATGTTGAATTGGTAGTCAAATATTGCAATGAATGCTATGATTTGGGTAAAAAGAAAGCTGTACGATCTTGAATGTATCATGTACATGTTTCAATTGTGTGTTTAAGTGAAAGTAAATGAAAACATTAAACGTTTTTCAGAAAAGATCTAACCAACTTTTTATGTTACTTCATACATTTGATTCCTGCTAGCTTACTTGTAAATTGTCAGTATGTTTAAAAATAGACTTGAACTTGTTAAAAATCTGATGCAAAAAGTGCATGTTACCTTAATTTTTATGTGCAAGAACTACCGCTAGCTTACATTTCAAGTTTAGTTTTGACTTTTTTTAACATTTTGCATGTCTGTGTTTTTTATTATTTTCTGGGGTTTTCTCAAGGTAAATTCTGGTTTTTTTTTCATAACAGAGTGGCAACACTGGTTGTGATGCCAATGAAGCCGCAAACCAAAGAGAATTGTCCACTATTAATTCGTTGTTTTATCCGCTTCGGTTTGTATATCTCCTCGCCATCTACAAGCGCGTTGGCGTTTGCATTGTACCAGATACTACGTTATACGGAACTAGCATGGGACGAACCATTGTCTGCACAAGATTTAAAGAGATGGGGAAAATGGTTATCATGCCTTCCACAATTACACAGGGTTTCAGTGAAATGCAACTTAAACTTAAAGCTTGTGTGAGCATAATCAAACGTATCAACTACACATTTTGCTGACGCTTCCAAACTTTCTTTTACAAGATCGGTTGACAGAGAAAACCGTGTCACCAGCACCCTGGTGATGTCCAATTCACATCTAGTCCCGTAGTGAGTGATTTCAATTCCTCGCTTGAAACCGATGGCAGCGATTTTGGCTGTAAAATTGGTAAGAACGGTGAAGAAAGTGTTGTCTTTGGAAGTGTTTTGGACAGACTCATCTGTTGTGCTTCAGAGATATGCGACGGTTCCCGTTCTTTGTATCAGGTCCTCTGAGTTACACCGAGAATACTACGTGTACTGGTAATTGGAGGCACGTTCCTGCGAAGCTGAATCCGTCTGATTTTGGTGTCAAGAGCTTGTAAGAGATTTGTTTACGGACGTCTTGATCAATGCTATTGGACGCTTCATAGCTCGCCGAGGATGTGTGCCGCATGCTTATTCAGACAATGGCACTAATCCCGTTGGTGCCGAACCGCGTTTTACGCGAAGTGATGTCAGCGTGAAATCAGAATCAGGTGAAAAGGTTATCTGCCTCAACAGGAGATTCAATGGAGTTTTAAACCCTCCCCGTCCAAACCACATGGATGGCGCGTGGGACCAAGGTCCGTTCGTTGAGGTCTTGTGTGCTTAACCAATGAAACGCCCGATTTCAGATGACCAATTGCATACCTTCCTTCTGGAAGCCGAAGCTATGAACTCGCGACCACTCAGGGAGAGCTCCCATTGCCCATTGTTAAAGGTAACGGAGGTCTTTTCTGACGTATATGTCGTAGTTCGAGTCGCAACGGTGAAGTGAAAGGGGGAGAGGTTAGGTGACCTTGTCATAAACTGTGCTCACAGCCACAACGATACAGTCAAGCGAAAATATCTTGTGGTTACAACATCTTATCTTGTGGTTATGACATATAATGGTATACGTGTAGAATGCGATTGTATTGAACTTGTGTGTCGCACTGGGTCATGAACAGGGGTGAAATTGGGCCGGAGCGGTCCGGAGCTGCGACCCAAAGTTATTCACAAAGGCGGAGCTCGAGCTCCGGCAGTTGTTTGAGCCAGCAAAAGCA
>Ga0210059_1010972_pt1 | contig 13916 bp, 9 predicted proteins | sample Ectturendosymbi2_FD_188042 | JGI IMG/M metagenome (GOLD analysis project Ga0210059, IMG submission 188042) | Ecteinascidia turbinata endosymbiont from Florida, USA - Sample 2 (SPAdes) (version 2) | ecosystem: Host-associated > Tunicates > Ascidians > Unclassified | place: Key West, Florida... | reverse complement strand
TAGTCTCGGGTTCATCAAGTCTGCAATGGCGATTTTCTTTCTAAATCGGCTGCAAATGACAAATTTTATGTGGTAAACGGTGCTATTTATTTAATTGCTAGTTAAAATTTTTGTAAACAGACCATCGTGTTACGTGATAAACCAACAACAATTGCAATCAACAGCGTCCGAGAGTAGCTATATCACCTACCACAGGTCCTATTACTCAGCAGGGCTCCAGACTAGACTGGCGCACACCGAATCAACGCGTGCAGAACTTTTATTTTGTTCTATTCTTGTCTAGCGGATTAGACATGTGTGACAGATTCAATTCCCTCGTATGTAATGACAGATCAAACTCCCATTGGCGACTCGGGCACTCGGGAGTTATTGTGAATGAGTTGAATGCAGCGACTTATCCACGTTTTGCTTTATTTAATGCGCCTTATAATCCAGTGCGCCTTAAGTATGAAAAACGAACAGCTAATATCCAAAATTTGATATCACGCCTTATAATTCGAAGCGCCTTATGGTCCGAAAAATACGGTACTATGATTATTGTCACAACGGCCATGCATTCACAATAAGGTGAATGGGAATGCAGCGATTGATGGCAGGGAGGAACGAAACCTAAAAAGATTAAGAAGCAGTGGTCTAGTGAGTAGTGACTAGTAGTCGCTAGCGGTGTAGGCTGCAGTGCGATCTTCTGTCAGTTAAAAACTATTGCCTACAAAGCATCTTAGCTACAAGGAGCTTTTCGGAATTCGGGCTTTACAAGCGTTAATGACCAGGCTTGACCACTTCATAGCAGAAAACAGTATCCGTCGTCCCATTTATTATGCTTTTAATGGAAATTTCGATAGAAAATATGTTTTTGTTTTTGTGTTGTTTTATCATTAATTGATTGCATGCTTCAATTTCCTACCTTTTCAAAGGGGTAATTGAAATCCAAAAGGTTCTTCTCGGGGGTGACAGCATTAAATAGGTTAAGGACCACGAATTTAGACTGAGCCGGATGGTAAACAGGTAGATGATCGATAACTAATATAACAGGCACCAAATTTCAGTGATTATCTCTCAAAGCACAATTAACAACGTAACAACTTCAAAAATTCACAAGGACATGGCGCTCAGAAAAATATCTCGATACTAGCTCCGGCGTTTCTCCTGTTGCCCGACATCCGTCGCCCATGTGTGTGCGAAGTAAATATTTGTTACCCTGACTGACACAAAACAAAAATTCGATAACAATCTTTCAAGCCGAACCAGTCGAAAAGACGTTAGGTTGATAATTACTGTTTGTTAGCCACTGCTTGACTGCGTTCTTCAAACCGGGCACTCACAACTATGAACAAATATTTTAACAAAGAAATGGCAAACATGTGTTACAAACAGGCTCGTAACCAGAGGTCACAAGGGGGCTTCGCACCCCCTGCAAAATTTTCGCCCACCTGGAAATATGTGTTGGACATAGATTAATGCTATTGGACATAGTTTAAAAAGTTTGACCCCTTTTAGAAAACCCTTCACCCCACCTGGTGTCCCAAGCTGGTTACGGGGCTGGTAAAAACGAGCCCGCTTTTTATGTGCAATACCTTACATCTATGGCTGGTCTTAGTAAAAAGCCATTGCACCACGTCAAGGTGCCAGCCATCGCAATGGTTTCTTTTTTTAGAAGAAAACTCCAATCAAACACAGATCATGTGCTTGATTCGAGTAAAGAAACTGTCGAATCACCGAAGTGATTCGTATGGTGTCGACTTTGGGCAGACAGAAAGGAACGCAGAATATTTTAATTTGATGCTGTAACCTAAAAATCGAAGATATTTGAAGTTTGAGCTCATGTGCACAGCAGTTATGCGCCAGGCATATTAAAAAACATACACAGCAGTACACATTTAAAGCAATAAGAGGTACACTTAAAACGCAATAATCAAGTTCAGTGATGACAGAACATACAAAAACACAAAAGTTGGGCAATGAAATGCGATGAGTAGAAATTGCAAGCTACAGCAAAAATTTTTTTTTTTGTTTTCTTATTTTTTATTTTTTTAGTTTTTGATTTTTCATTTTTTTAGTTTTTTTGGGTTTTTCATTTTTGTTTTTTTCTTTGTTTTTCGTTGTTTCGTTTTTTTAGTTCTTGATTTTCATTTTTTTAGTTTTTTTTGGGTTTTTCATTTTTGTTTTTTCTTTGTTTTTTGTTTTTTCGTTTTTTTGTAGTTTTTGATTTATTTTTTTGTTTTTTTCTTTGTTTTTCGTTTTTTTTTCTTTTTTTTTCTTAGATTTTTTCCTCAAACTTCAAACAACTTGAATTGGCTGAAAAATAGTTACTGGTTGAAACAAAAATTTCTTACCCCCGGTGATCACAACCACTGCTGTGTGATCATTATCTGTGAAACAAACTTTGTTTGAACCTTCATTCAAATTCTGGTCACATGCACTTTTAACACTTATGTTAACTATGCGTTTCCCAATCTGCTTCTGCTGGTTAGGTCTACCCTCCTATTCTTTACATGGCTGCGAGGATCACTCGCATGCTCTCATGCGCTCCAGACTGCCTGAGCCACAAAGTCGACACCAAGCTCAGATAGCGAAGTGTTTTGTAGTCTCTTGCTTTTTTCTTTTTCACGTGATTTGAACGCCCTTTCTTGCGTAAGAGCAAATCAACCATTGTTCTTTTCCCTTGACGTATGTTTTGGGCTCCAATACAGCTTTGATACGGGAGGACACTTTGTGGCAATATATCTCAAGGAATGGTTACTTTCCTTGCAGTTATGCTGAGAAACCGTCGCCACAGCTTAGCTTCTGCTCTCATTACCAAGATATTCTGCAAAAGAACAAAAGAAAGTACGTTCGATTATCCTGAGGAATGCTTGTTTGGCAAACTTCATTCATTCAGCATTTGTTGTTGTTCAAAACATGATGCACGCCTTTGTGTCTACAACAAATGTTTTATTCTTTTCACTGTAAAGGCAGTATTCAAAGAAATATTGCTCATAATGCTTTGGTGAAAAACGGTTCAGAAAAAGTCAGATTTCTCAATTCAGCAACGTGTTAAATAAGCTTCAGCCTTCGTCGTTCAGCGCTTATCCACACGATGTAGAAGACTAAAAAACGCGTGTGTTTGAAGATGCAGGGAGTAAATTTTTTTACAGCTGCCGCTGTCGTAGGACTTTCATATAAAGTCACAGATAAGGATCAAATTTTGAGTTCCACTGAAAGAGATTTGCGCAGCAGGTGCAAAAAGGAATCGTTTTGAACATGTCCCAGCAAAGAAACGTTTTCTAGCGCACAGCTGATCGCTGGCTTTTCATCAGCCTCCACGTTTTCTAGCGCACAGCTGATCGCTGGCTTTTCATCAGCCTCCTCGTGCTGACGTGAAATCGACTGGTTGCGCAAAAGGTCGAAACACAACTTTCCATGGTGGGGAATTACCCTAGACAAAACCATAGCGTTTCGTAACACGTTGTAGCATTGGTTGAAAGATTGTGACTCCGGGTGAAGAGATTGTGAAATTGTTCAAGTTCAGTTCGCATTCTTACCCAACGAAGGTTTTCCATTGTTTTAGTTACAGTTACATTACGGCAATTCATTCGCCTTTGTTAGATTCAGCCAACTGTATGGACGTAGGCATGGTGAACGCAAACACAGGCTGCGGCTTCTTATACCATCCTGATTTCTGGATTTGCATATGAGCCACTCTCACGAAATGTCCTTCGCGCGGAGAACTGAGGATCAATTGCAGATTCTAAAGTACGATTACACTGGTTTCAGTTATTATATATGTCCGAAATGTGAAAAACATTGGTCAAAGATCCTATCTAAACAATCCAAGCGGCCTTTCAGTGGTATTTGGCGCGACTATGTCTTAAATAAGTTTACACATTTCAATTACTTGATGACAAGACTTTTCGTGCGTGTTAAAACGAACCTCGTGGGAAGTTCTGCTTCACTTTACACATTTACGACTCGTGACAATAGAACATATCCCCACTAAAAACACAGTTTAGTTACCACAGTAGCAAGACCTCTTACTTGCAATGGACAAGGAACGTTGACGTCTAACCAACAGCTGACAAAGAGATATTCCATCCACGCAATGTTTTTTGGTTTGTGGACCAAAGTACGTTGGTTCAAATGCTGCTTTTCAAAGAGATTGCGCAGGTGGCTAATATTGTTTCGCAATCTTACAAAAGGAAATGTCGTAGTGTAACGTGTCATCCCACGCTTGTCACATCAACGTTACCGACAGAATTGACTAATTTAATGAAATGATGAAACGACATGCTGCGAAAAACCAACAATTAGATGCTGCAAACATTTGTGCCATTCCTTACGTGCTGTCGACGAGTAACCGTAGGCTGGCGTCTAAAATTTTGAAACCAAGCAATTGGTGCTCTTGCATGTGGACGATCAGTTCAAACCATAGAGGTAAGCCGCGCATTTTAGCATCACTTTGTGACAACCACAACCAGCAATCGCTTGTTCGCTGATGCTTTCATTAAAAAGCAGTGATGTAATGAGACTTCGTCGGTGTACGGTTTGTGACGTTCACATAATGATCCATAATGTTCGGAACCTTAGCATTTTCAAGATTTGACCTCAAAGCATTTAGTGGTGTCGTAATCAATGCTTTTCATGTTATAAAACTGTTATGACATTCGAAAAGTTTTTTGGATTAAAAACAAAAAATCAACCAAAAACAATGCACACAAACAAAAATGAAGCAAAATTTCATCACTGCCAACACGTTACAAACCCAAATTTCCGGCATGTACAGCAGAAATAACAAACTTACGTTTTGCACTGAATTGAATTTATTTTACGACTTACGTGGAATTTCTTTATGCAAAGTGCGTTCTACGTCTTTCAGAAATCATTGGCATCACGGAAATTGCTACGTGTGTTATAATATTAGTTACTTGCGTAATTACACAAGCTAACTGAAAAGCACAATTTGGTAAATACTGGAACAGTGACAAGAAATAAATAGCATGGCATAATTAGAGCAACATGGGTAAGATTATTATCCTCTAAAAATCTGCTTATCATCCTCTAAAAATTATTGTCCTCTAAAAATCTGCTTATTATCCTCCAAAAATTGTTATCCTCTAAAAATCTGCACGTCCGTGCTGCCCGCTTCTAAAACTCCTGTTAATCAAAAAACCTATCATCTTAACACCCTGCACCTTTACCCAGCGCAAACTCGAAAACGAACAAAAAAAGAGTTACCGAATTCATATACCAAGCTGTTGAACTACCGACATCCGATTGTTCGATTTTTACAGAAAACGAGGGCTTGTTCCAGATCAAAGTCATTATAACCAACCACGAATTTGGTCCATATTACACACTACACTAGCCCAAGTTGCACGGATCGTCTCCAAATGAATATACACTGTATTCAAAGTTTTTTCACCGTTCACGATTTTTGCGCTTGCCCTAACAAAACAGAGTTGCCCTGAAACTTTTCACTGTATTGAATATACAGTACTTTTTACACTCAGATTTTTTGAGCAACTTGCACTTGCCCTGAAAAAACAGAAATGCCCTGAAATTTTTCACTGTATTGAATATATTTTTCACATTCAGAAGTTTTGAGCAACTTGCGCTTGCCTTGAAAAACAGAGTTGCCCTGAAATTTTTCACTGTATTGAAATATATTTTATCATTTCAGGATTTTTGAGCAACTAACGCTTGCCCTGAAATTTTTCACTGTATTGAATATATTTTTCACATTCAGGAGTTTTGAGCAACTTGCGCTTGCCCTGAAAAACAGAGTTGCCCTGGATTTTTCACTGTATTGAAATATATTTTATCATTCAGGATTTTTGAGCAACTAACGCTTGCCCTGAAAAACAGAGGGTGCCCTGAAATTTTTCAAACCCGGGGGTCGACAGCCCCGCCTCCCGACCCCCCGCCTCGTACGCCTATACTTGTGTATCAGGTAGATAACTTGGTTTCTAAAGAGACAAACTGTGCAATGGTGTGTAGTTCGATCGAATTGCCTTCAGAAAAACAAACAGCATCATTTTACCCATTTTGTTCTCAACAACAGTTTAACTTCAAAGCTGCTTCTTGCGAGTCTAGCAGTGTTTGCCTCTGATTTTTGGCATTCGCGTCAAGACCCCGTAATGTTTTGGTCGACCAGGCGCGGATTTACCATTAGGCTAAAAAGGCTTAAGCCTAGGGCCCCCGATTCAATTTCCAGCATTTCTGTAAGCATTATATTTGTATTTTTTTGGTTCAAGGCACGTTTTTTTATTATGCCACTAACAAAAGAGTTCTATATAAGACTGAGCGCGAAGGATTGAAGTGAATGCTGATGAGCATTCTCTTTTTCTGCCGTTGCAAATGGTTAATGTTACATATAATGTGTGGAACAAAATGCCTGAATCCATATTTCAGATTACACGGGCCAGTGAGGTACTCAATAAATATGTAATGGGATTGTGGTCAGATAATTTCACCGCTGCCTTTTGCGTTAAATTCATTGTGACTGTTTTGTTCCTGACAGTGCCGTTGCACCCCAACTCTGCCCCCCAAAATGCTTACAGCAGCCCCCAATGGTTATTTCTGAAGAAATATTTCGACATTACGGCACATCCCGAGGCCAAATGGCCTTCACAACAAAATGTCCTAATTTTTGTTTTTTATTTCACTATTTTTTTAGTTCCAATTGCGGACACAATTTCGACAGAACCGTCGCTAGAAAGTCTTCAGTGCCATCTAGAATCTGTTTGGTTAAAAAATGGGATGCGTCCTATAATCAAAATTCCATTGCTCAAATGGTCTATTAACGCCAATAATGCTGGCGTTTCAACAGCGTTCCTAACCCAACTACACTGTATGGCCGAAACATGATTTAGTGAAGGCTTCGACATGAAGGTACCCTGGTAAAATGGCAGGGTCAGGAGAATCAAGAAATGAAAATAACAGAAATGGCAACCTTAAAATTATTGAAGTGGAATTGAAAAAGCAAGGAGGGTATGCCTTGCGGTTCCCTTTCAAAACAGACCTGTTCATAACAGACCACTCACAACCGACCACTCAAAACAGACCACGTTCGTTACATACCGGTTCATAACAGACCCGTTCATAACAGACCACGTTCATAACAGACCACGTTCATAACAGACCCGTTCATAACAGACCGCCTTCATAACAGACCATGTTCAAAACAGACCACGTTCATAACAGACCAGTTCATAACAGACCATGTTCATAACAGACCACATTTGAAAACAGACAACGTACAAAAGAGACCAGTTCATAGCAGACCCATTCATAACAGATCATGTTCAAAACAGATCCGTTCATAGCAGATCTCGTTCATAACAGACCATGTTCATAACAGCCCCGTTCATAACAGACCGTGATCGCAACAGACCCGTGCAAAGCAGACCATGATCCTAACAGCCCCGTTCATAACAGACCCGTTCATAACAGACTCGTTCATAACAGACCACGTTCATAACAGACCACGTTCATAACAGACCACTATTTGAACAGACCGCAATTGAAAACAAAACCACGTTCACAGCAGAAAATCTTCATAACCAGGGCTTTGAGTAGTCAGATCACTTGAAATTTTTTTCAAAGTCATTTTGTCGTTTTTTTTTATATTATAGATACGGTAGCCTACTTTCAGCAAGCTCTCACGTATGGGCAAGCCAGACTATGCTAATGTTTGAAATTAAAAACTAAACAATACTTATTGATGGAACAAATGTAGACGTTAGTTTTTTTGAATCAGGTTACATTGTTTAATCTTCATTCTTAAATTTTCAGTGTAATCAACAAATCAATAATGAACAATTTCACAACTGTTTAAGAACTTGCAAGCACACCGGAATATAATCAAGGACAACAAAATGTTTTTTAAGTATCGAGGACATAACAAGTTTTGATAGTAAATTCAAGGAAATTTCTTGGCGCCTAAGCACGTCTGGCAACCTTACCAGGGCCTGAATGTGGGGGAAAAGGATATAGGCCGACTTTTCTCAGACCACTGTTGCAACAGGTCCCCCGCTATGAAATCAGTTGTTTGGTCCTTGTTCTCTGTTTCGTTTGAAATCTGCCATGGTACATGGAGAAGCGATAAAACAAGTTATTTCTTATCAGCAATTCTTGCCGCCAATTAGTATATACTGGCGGCAAGAATTGTTGATATAACAACACAAATGAAATATAATAAAAATATATCATTCATACGAGTGTAGGAAATTAAATTCAAGAACCTGATAAAGGGCACTTGCCAATATACCTAAAGTTCCTTGTCACACCCAGCAAAACCATCAGCCGCATTTCAACGCAATGTTACCTCCCTGCAACTAGCCATTTAAAACAATTAGGGAACACTTGTGATGCGGCGTGGTTTCCGGAGCTTCCTCCCTTTCTTGTTCCATTGGCGCGAAAATTATTCGTGTGTGTTGCTCAGTTAGCGCAGGAGTGTAGCAATGGCTTTTTCGATATCTAAATCGCAAAAAGGTTCTGAGGTGTTCTGCTTAAACGGTCACCAGTATTTATTCATGCGAAAAAGTGGTGACAGCAAAATATGGTGGCGATGCCGTCAGTATTGGAAATGTAAATGCAAGTCAACTCTAGCTACAGAAGATGAGAGAATTGTGGAGGCACCTACTGAACACAGCCACCCTGGAGATCCAGTAGCTGTGATGGCCGACAAGTTTAGAGCTCAGTTGAGACAAGTAGCATCCACTACGAATACCTCCACTCGTAACGTTATTGGACAGCAGGTAGCTGATGCTTCAAACGAGCTTTTACAACGCTTGCCAAGAAAATCAGCTTTAGAACAAACAGTGAAAAGAAAGCGTAGGCGAACTGAGGAACCACTGGCTAATCCTGTATCACTTAATTTTGACATGCCGCGAAGTATCAGCATATAGTTCTTTACGATTCTGGTCCAGAAGACCCTCGGAGAATTTTAGCGTTAGGACACACTGATCTAGTTCCATTTTTAGGTGGAGACCTTCTTTTCGGTGATAGGACATTTGATGTGACACCTCTAATGTTTTTTTCAGCTGTACACTATACACTGCCAAGTTGGTGCTAGCTTTCCTCCGTGTGTCTACTTTCTTGAAACCCCGCATACCTAACAAAACTGAGGAGACGTATTCCAGAATGATTGAAATTTTAAAGATTATAGCACCTTTCGTTGCTCCTCAAAAAGTTTTGGTTGACGTTTGAGCAAGCAGCTGTCAATGCATACACAAGCGGATTCCCACAAGCTCACATAAAAGGCTGTTTTTTTTTATTTGTCCCAGAGTATTTTACGCAAGGTCAATAGTTTGGGACTCAAACAGTCATACGAAAATGATTTAAACTTTCACGTTCAAGTGAGATTTTTCTGCTTTGCGTTTTGTTCCCATTGGCGACATCCCAGCCGTTTTCAGTCAGCTAGCTGATACATTCCCAGATGATAATGCGTCTCATGCCCTTTTGCAATATTTTTGCAACACATATGTTGGGGGCACCGATGTTGGAAACAGACGAAGATTGCCAGTGTTTAGTTCGTTGCTTTGGAATCATTTCGATGATGCCTTGCTTCAGGCACCCAAAACAACTAATTGCTGTGAAGGTTTCCATCACGCACTCCAAGCAATGTTTCAATGTAAACATCCCACTATGTGAAAACTGTTTGATGGTCTACTGAATGATATTGGAATCCATCACTTAACTGTTCAAAATGTCAACACAGGAAATGTGGATTTTTCAAAGAGAAAGTATGCCATAATAGCTGAGCGACTGGCGCAGAAAGTAGCATTGTATATCCACGAACCAGACAAACTGCATTACCTGCGAGCTATTGCGCATATGCAGGTTCCTCGATGATAGCTGTTGGAACGACGAAGATGAAATGACTTTGAGGAAAGGCATTTGCTTTGTTAGAGCCTGAAAAAAACTACAAAGACGGCAGTCTTGGTTTGGATTTCGATAGTGGTGGACAATTTCGATTAAATGATTTTCTTTTGCCCCCAGGAAGCATGATTAAATTACATATCCATAAAGTACCTTTAGCATTACTCAGCCAAATTCCCTAAAACTTTTTACTGACCCTGAATTGGCTCCCTACTTTATTATTTTAGAGATGCAAGTGATGATGGCATCGCTAAACAACAAAAATATTTTTCGCAGGTTTACTGTTGTTGCAAACAAACTCAAGATTTAAAAAATTTCTTTTCGCTTTTTCTTTGTTTCTTTAATTTCCACTGCTTTTCTTAAAATGGGTGATGATTCCTTCGCACGTTCACTGATGTTTCAAAGCATAACTAAGAGCGTGTGTTGTGTCTAAGTGACAGAACGCCGCATCTTCTAAGTGGGCTACTTGTACGTACGACAACACTGCGAGGCAAACGGTCACTTTATATGAAGAAGTGGTGTTAAAAACTAAAAATCCGTCAAGGTTTTGCCAACAAACAACAGTGGTTTCTCCAGGACAAGGAAATGCTGGCAAACGACGGGGCTGATATCGGTTGCTCACCAACTTATCGCCTCTCCGAATATGCTAAACGAAAAAGCAGGATTATGCCTCATAAACGGTTTAACTTTGAAGTACAGTAAACACAACTGACCATGTTCAGGTAATGTTAAAGGCAACTCATTTGCGGCAAATCCTGTTTTTTTGTTCATAGATATGAGTTTGTTTGCGCCCCGGTTCACAAACAAATGCCATTGATTTCGTATGAGTGTCAAGGCATCGTGTGATTGAGGTGTTGATGAGGAAGCTAAGTTCTTTTGTTTGCTTTGTTGCCTTGCAACTTGATTGTACTGTACAAGTTTCTTCTTTCGTTTAAATGTAACAGCCTATGCCATGACGTGTTGTGACATTGTTTGCATTTCAACAGGAAAGTTTTACTAAGAAGACAGAAATTAATTGAGTTTCACTACGTAATCATAGGAAAAATTGTCCTGAATACGTGCATATGAACATATAGCAAATAAATGTCCACGAAATCCCCTTACGACTCACGTTCAGGGCCGGACTTACCTATAGGCATATAGGCTTAAGCCTAGGACCTCAAGATCCAAGGGGGCCTTCAGCAAACTGTGGTACGCATAGCGTCAATTGCCGGTATGTGATCAGCTCGACAATTATTCGTCAAAATTTTATACTTCAATTATTCGTGAAATTTAGTTTTTTTCACGTATTCAGATTCCGCGTTGATAACGCCAGGGTCTTCCAAAGAATTTCCATAAATCTCAATATGACCGTTGGTCAAGCCACATGCCGACTATTACGTCGATTATCTCAATGCACGTTGGCTGCGTCCTGTTTCGTTACGTATGAATCAGGCGAAAGGACCTGTGACTGTTTGTGTTTGCAATGCACCTATTCAAAGCTTAAAAGTTGGACTGCAGATATTAGCTGTGTGTACTACACGTTGTGTAGGGCTAGCAGCATTATCCTACAACAAAAATAAAAACATATTTGCTTTTAAACAATTCTGCAGTTTTGTTAGCGTTTCTATTACGTAAAGCTCGTTTGATATTCTTAGATGCGATTTTTTCATTTAAATTTCCTTCAACAAAGTCATTCAGAAATCCAATTGCTAATGAGTACTTGCGCAAGCTTGTGCTTCTCCCATGCTAAACAAATCAGAGAAGATCTTATTGAGCTTGAACAGCAAGCAAAAGTCAATTTGCCAACTTGCAACCACAGATCTCTTACCCAAGGAGACAAAGAAAAGGGAGAAGATGACAAAAGCGCGTTAGGGTCTACTGCCTCAGAGCAGTGGTTCTTAGTTTATCCAACCCTGCGGACCCTTATTTCTTAGCTTGATGGTTACTACAGCAACTGCTCAGGAGGAAGGTCTTTTTCAAGATTCAAAAGAGTTAAAACTGAATTAAAGGGAAGCAATGTTCCAAGAGAGGTTGCCCACACTAAGTAATCGGTGCATTAAAAGTGCCAAACTTAGGCAAAAAATGTTAATGAATTCGTAGATTATTTTTTATGCAGAAAGCCAGACCAAAAATCGTTTTTACTTGTTTACTGTGCTCTGTTCAGTCTTACTTGATTCAATGTATCTTTTTGTACATTTTTCAATAATGACAGCATAAAGGAAGTTTAAAACACTCCCGTCGCCACGAGAAGCATTCCCTCCAATTTGAAATATGAAACACTAATCAGTGGAGATTTTATCAAATTTTCGGAATGTCAAGTCCCCATGAGCAAATGTGAAACCCCTATAGTGAAGACTTTCTGGCGACGGTTCTGGTTTAAATCTCACATGCTTTCGCGCGACCGTTTGGTTGCGACTTGCGTTCGATGCTTAGCAGTTTGAAAAAAAAATAACAAACGCGCGAACCGTGAACCTACCAGTTGTAACCATTTGGGTGCGTTTTTACTTGACGTGTTTTGCACGTGTGTGTGAGATTTACATTCGTGGTGAGCGGGTCGCAACGTGGTCCACACGTTGTGCTTTAACGTCTTTATGCCGGAACACATATGTGCAAGATGTTTGTTTTTCTTCGAGCACAAATAAGAAAAATCATATATGCCACTTAACTTGATGATCCTGCTCCCGCCAGCCAAGTACGATTGCAACACTTCCGTGCCATTGAACATTTTTGCGTTGAAGGCAACAACAAGCGCAGTGATCGTGGGGCACTCAAGTAATCATTTAGAATTTTTATTGACCGTACTTTCAGAGCATTCACATCGTCATTTTCGGCGTAGCTTGAACTGAATTGCGCTTTTCCATTTTTCCTCGTAACAGTGCGATAGGGGGTCTCACAAGTGGAAAAGCCTTGGGCCTACCATCAGCTAAATCCGGCCGTGCTTACATTACTCAGTATATTACAACAGAAGTCTCAGTTAAATGTTAGTCTGTTGTTTGTGCTCTGCGGAGTAAGCTTGCTTGTGATATCAGTGGCGTACGCAGAAAAGTTTCATGGGGGGTTTCATTTAGTGGCATATGGTGGTCATTTGCATTTGGTGTCCGCTGTTTCTGACATAATTTGACGCCATATTCATGTTTCCAAACCAACGTTTTGGCGAAGTTTGTTGACACAATGTGCATATTTTTCTACACCCATTCATTTATTTTATGTGTCACTGAATTTATTACAAACTATCAGCGCTCCAAGCTAGGCTATCGTAGGAAAATAATCTCAACGCTACGACACAGCAGTTCATAACTGCAAAAATAACAGGCTGCGCGTTAAAACAGGGAAGTAAAATACTCATCAATGCTTCAGAGCAATTTATAACTGCAAAATGAGGTTGCGCTAATGTCTTGTCGAATACTAGCAGTCAAGCATAGAAAGTGTGCGTCTGGCCTGGCTGGCGCACACCCCGGCTTGCAAGATCGAATTTCGTTCAAGTACACCTGAATTGAGGGTGCGCATAAAGTACGCAAAAAAACTTGATTTTTTGTTATGTATAGACATCCAGCAAACGTTTAGTTTTTTTTTCCCTGCTGAGACATTATCAAATGTCTGAATGCTTCTATGTTAACATCTGCTGTTTGAGCTCGTGCAACAGTTCGGTCATGTTGGAGAAATTGGTAAAGTAGCCAATGCGGTCAGCGCATGCGCTGATCAGTCACAGCAGACGAAATAAAGACAATTGTTTCGGATAAAGCGAACAATCGCGGAACGCAACGCAAGGTCTGCAGCAGGGCAGTAGAAGAGTTAAGAGCAATGTAAACTTTGAAATACAAAAAAATCATTATCAATAATGCTTGTTTCTGTTCAGCGACAACGTTACTTCAAAAATAACAGAAATTATAGAAAACTCTTCTGAAGTTTGAGTGTGCGAACAGCTGCAAAAATACTGTGTGTTTCAAGTCGATCTTGGTAAACCATTGTCGTGCACTCGCCTGCGAATTCTACTAAACACTATCTGCAGAAAGCCAGGCTTTAATTCACTAAGGACACCGCTCAATCATGGAGCTGAACAAGCGAGCAATGAAACT
>Ga0210059_1010971_pt1 | contig 13916 bp, 5 predicted proteins | sample Ectturendosymbi2_FD_188042 | JGI IMG/M metagenome (GOLD analysis project Ga0210059, IMG submission 188042) | Ecteinascidia turbinata endosymbiont from Florida, USA - Sample 2 (SPAdes) (version 2) | ecosystem: Host-associated > Tunicates > Ascidians > Unclassified | place: Key West, Florida... | reverse complement strand
TTGACGATTTAAAAAGTCAATACATAAATCGAGTTTGACAAACAAATTGGGATTTGTCTCACTCTAGGTTTCCTTTTCAACATTTAAAGTCATCGTGTACAAACATGATGAAGTACAAAGTTGCCATGCAAAATAAGTGACCAAAATCTGTGGGAAACCTAAACTAGCAACCTTCTTTAAAAGAGCTTACAAAATCTTGTCACGATCCAACCTTACATAAAACATGCGTTCTGAACTGAGTATTTCCTTTTAGTTACAGAATGTCTGAATAGAAAGTACTGTTATTACAAATTAGCTACTTGAGGTCTGTAAGATTAGAAAACACCACAAATGTATTGCGTCTGTGTCGCTGGGTTCGAGAGCGTTTTGAAGATGAATATTATGCCAAGCTTATTGGTAAGTTTTAATATTCGTGTGCATATTTTCTGTGAAATAAATAGCGAAACCAACAAAAACTATACTTCTGTTATGATTCAATTATCTAGATAGGAAATCAGAAGCTTTAGGGAGACCAAGCGAACATTAGCTTTCGTGAATGTCGTCCTGGTTACATCTAAGATCGAACCCATGAAGAAACTTGCGGATGTAACTAAATGCGGCTCTCTAGATTCTGTATGGTCTAGAAATCCGTTATATTTTGGCGCCTCAACGTGGTTATTGGAAATTTTAACAATTTCTGATAACGTTTTCAAAGGCTTCTGATGCTTCATCTCAATTATGCAATGCACTACATTAAAATTCAACATACTTTGAACCATTACAAGCCCTTTAAAAATCATTTTATTTTTTAGCCTACTTAAGCTTCTAACGCGGTTCCTAGCAAAAACATTAAAAACTGCAATTGACTTGCTTTTTATTAATTTCAAAGAAATTAATTTCTTCAGATGTTGTCTATTTAATTTTACTGACTTATCTCGTTTTTGCTTTACAGGTTTTCGGACTCTCAAATCATCATCTCGGCGCAGGGCGGCCGTCTTGCGATCAGGAAGTAGCTAAGTCACCCTAATTTATATTAATTTTTTTAACCTAACAGGAGTATTACAGCAATATTCACACTAGTTCACAACAAGGCACACAAGCCAAAACCAAAAAATTCCATTTCCTTCAAAAACGAGCAGAACAGCAAGCTTGGTGCAGCGAAGCTTCCTCTACTGTCAATTTTTGGATGTTCAGCCTAACGTTCAGCAACAAGCAGCAGACATACTCGTTTCGATGTCAAAGCCTAACGCTCAGAGCGTCCATTTTACCGTGCCTACTTTTCTAGTTTCCGAAGTTAAACCACCGCGACACAGACATATTTTCCAACTCTTCAATCACTTTTTTGGCGCAAATGGACGATCTAATCACCTGCAAGTGGATAAGTAATTTTCACTTTTCCAGACACATGTTTCTCTAGAACAAAATTGATTTTTTACGGCAATAATTAAACACAAATAGCATTCTTCTCATTTAACATAGGTTTTCGTTAGTTTTCAATCTACTGAATATTTTTCATATTTAAAATTCTGTCATCTTTAATCTCCAACTATAATATACAATTTCTCAGCACGTGGATTTAGGGCAATGGTCTGTACTGCGAAGACTGCAGTGTATATATTTTTTCTCATATAAAATATCTACGGATGTTAAATTTTTTGCTGTCAAAATTGGCCACTAAGGAAGACAAGCCACTCTGATCATCTTTTCTCACCCGCTGCACTCATATTAGCAGTATTTATTTTTTAAAAATTTTACCAACCTCTGACACCATTTTTTTTGCAACAAAGGCACTGCACGTGCATATTTAAACTACCATTAAACAAGGGTCATTTAAAGTAGGCAATCATCGCACGATTTTTTTGATCTCCTCACTGTCTGGCACAGGGCTGTGCTAACCTGCTGCGTTCAAAAATGCTTAATAACCGCCGCAGCGGTCGCGTACAGATGGACTGTAAAATTAACTTAAATATTTTTCATGCCTTTTGGGTCTGTCTGAAAATTAAATAACACCTTTTTCGACTCACTAGGTCGCCTTCAGCTGGACCCAGAGTGTGGACGTGGGCGTACGGGCCTTTACGAGCCGCCGCTCGTGCCAGGAGTGTCGGGACCCAGTGCGCTGATGTCAGGCGGGAGTCGCGACCAGTCGAACGGCGATAACAGGGCTACGCGCTACTGGTGCGAAAACTTTCGTTTAGTAAATGGGGCAAACTCTTCTTCAACAAAAACTACGCGCTCATACACTTTCAAATAGTCTACGACATTTCAAAAAACAATTCTTAACATAAAAAAAAACTTTTTTAAATAACTATTACCTTTTGCGGAATTTATAATTAATTTTAAAAATTATGCCACCCACATCTCAACCCCAACAGCAGTGGCAATCCAGCTTTGCAAAAAAAGCACATGCCAACGAATCTTTCACATCGAAGTATAACTTTACACAGATTTTATCTGTAATCCAAACTGCCACAGTCTTTTGTGAATATATTTTAATAAATTCTATTTCACAGCGCCCTTCGTTTAAACTAGGGCTTGCATGCCTTGCATCGCAACAGCTTTCTGAATCTACTTTATGTCATTGTTTCAATGATTTTAAACGAAGTGCAGGCAATGTTTTTCTTTAATGGGTTTGATTTCAATGAAAAAAAATACTTTTTTTCGGCGGCGGTTTCTCACTGCCGATGTTCGCGTTTCTTTCAACAATTTGGACACCATTGCTGTAACTCACAGCAACAACTACGATTCACATTTAATTTGATTCACATACTTGGGACGTTTCTGCATTTTTTCAACCTGTCCATTTCCTCGATGAGTGCATCACTCTCAACCTTATGTCCACACAAGATAGTACATTCATACAGTTCGAAGATTCGGACTACCAATGTGAGTTCACCATTAAGATTTCCAGTCATAGTTTATGTTCAGACATACATGAGGCAGCAAAGCTATACTTCAAAAGCACTCAGATAACTGACGCTGGTTGACAAGAAACTTGAGATACAGTTACACCCAGAACTAATGTTCACATTCATTGACAGGACGCAGAAACGCAGTTTTATTTACAAGGCGAATTGCTTGAACAGCAGACCTGCCCCGTGACAAATGTTGCTTTCTTCAACCAAATTGCCAAGATTCCGCATCAGAACAGGATAGTTATATATGCGTTTTGACACAGACAGGAATCATCACATTTTCATGGATATATACTCATTTTTGGATATCTTCGGATGAAACAATTATTTCTTTTCTGCACCGCGTCAACAGATAAGTACCTACTTTTTATCATATCACGTTTCCATTCTCTTCATATGATTTTCGTGCCACATTAACTTTACAACTAACAAACGATAAACTTTCTATCATTCTCAACTAAATAGAATAAAAATACATTTTTTTCATCACTAAATGATGAACCACAGATTCCATGGTTGTTAACACTAAGACCCTTGAACTTTCCCTGTGACATAATAAATCTTTTCGGCCAAGATATGGTGACTCGAGATGACGTGATTATTATCGCATTCTGAGTAGCCCGCATTGCTTCGCATCTCTTGTTTACACAATTGACAAAATTTTTCAGCGTCAATAGCCAACACGAAAAACATCCCGCGATTCGTAATGCTTGCGTTTCCTGAAGTTTTGTTTTGACTGCGCGTATAGCGAACCCGGTCGGGACCGGGCTTTGGGAAGTGTGCTTGCATCTTTCACGAATCACTGTCTCACGAACGAACAGTGGTGCACAGTGTTTTCATCACTTTATTGTGAACTTTTTACATTGATCACACATAACCTTTCTGCTTAAACGCATCTTTCAAAGTAACTACATTAACCTACACGTTGTTTGAAACATAGTCCTTTCTTCCAACTTTCATTTTTGTGACACTTTTCAAATCACACGCCGAATAGCTCTTAAAATTTCCTAAGCCATCCTTCACAGGCGAGCGTCTCAATCTTTAAAAAATGACCTTTGTGGACAGACACATACTTGAACATCCAAATATAAGAAATCTGCCTTAAGATTACATCATCGGTCATACCCTTGAACGCATCTTTTCCAAAATCTTTCTCAGCATGTGTCCAAAACTTACTGATACGCTCTTGCTTTGCACATTCAGAACACAATTTTCTAGAAACCGCATGAAAATTATCATGTTCCATTCAGACAAAGACATTTTCCCTTCACCATACGATTTTAAATCTCTTATCGCATTAGATACGAGCACAAACTAATTTTTTACTCAGTCTGGCACTTGAACGTTTGATAGCGGATCAGCAAGTGACGTAGATTTTTTCAGTTGTTTTGAATTTTCGTCTTGGCTAAAACCAACACCTTTAACCTTCCCCTTAAGTTGCATTGCAAAAACAAACACAAAACCAAAATAACAACTTTTTCTCAGAATTACAGTCTAAATAAACTGTTTGTGTGAAGCGTTGCAATATTAACGTCGCAACCTAACTCAAACATTTCACGTTTACGCGACATCCAGACGACTTCACATAAACACTTTTAGTCTCAATAGCGACATCACTAAACGTCACTAAATCGTTTCGATTTTTTCACGACTTATTTCTGCTCAGCAGTTCAGCCGCTCTCGGCGCTGTTGCAACTTCACATTCTCTTGACAGAGCTAATTTTTTTCAGTTGCTTAAACTTTTGTCCTTACTTAGGCACGTCCTGTAACATGGTTGTCAATGGAACACTTACTGGTCAGTTATCGGTTCAACAGTTTTTCATCTATCTTTTGATTTAATTCATTTTAAGGTACATCTAAGCACAGCGTAGCATCCGACAACTATGAAGTTTTAAACCACGTCTATCCCGCTAACCACTCTACCACATGTCAGCCAAAATTTCTGGTGTGCCAAATAGACTGCTAGGTAACTACACAAAAGCCACAGCCTAGCTAAGTGATATAACATCAATTCTATGCAATCTTAATATTCTACATTCTGACCATTATTTCCTCAACTTTGCATTCATTGTTAGAGTCATATTCGATAACGTAAGACGCTCAAACAAACCTCACAGCGAATCATTTTTCACGCAGAGAACTACGCAACCTGCGATAAAAATCGTAGCTATGGCATGTTTGCGAAACAATTTAAAAACAAGCCAGTGCTCTATGCCTAATGGTTCTGCGAACTTCATTTATTAGCCTCCATTACAGCCAATGAACCTTTTCATGCACCACGAAATATCGATGACATTTCGAAACGCTCACTAATAACATCTATCAATATAGCACAATCCAGGCTATTTCTATTCAAAGTCCATACTACATCAGACGCTACCTACCACTACAAATAAATCTTAGTCTTTTACAATGCTTCTTATGCGAATGAATGGCAAACATTGCCTTCATAGCATTTTTATGACTTTTCATTTTAGCAGATGCCCAAAATATCTGACACCGTCACTTTTATATTTTTTGAAAACCAGTAAAAATCACAATAATTTTTTCTAAACTCGCAAATCCCTAGAATGACAACTGATTTCTCATTCACTGCACGAAACCATTGCACCCCTGACATAGACGATAAACCAACTCTCCTTTCAACGTCTCTTGAGTCACACTTCAACATCTCTAGAATCTCTACTCGCAAGGCGTTCTGCTTATCTTTTTACGGGACCAAACCATATTCTAAAATCACGCTATTTTCAACTAATGACAAACACGAGAAGTGCAAAAAATGCCTTCATTTCATAAACCTTAATGCATGAATGTTATATCTCAAATTCAAAACTCACATTTTTTTTTGCAAAATGCTTCTTCACTACTGCGGTCACATTTCTATTTTCTAATTCATATCCACCCCTTCGGTGTTCAAGTGGCCAGCGGAACACTATGATACACGAACAAAACACACTATATCTTTTTCATCAGACACACACCTAGGATTTACTTGTGTCACATGTTGTTTTTCACATTGATACCATAATACTAAACGATTTTTATAAAAAACAACAGCTCTCAATTACGTTACCTCTCTGAAGCTTACATATTTTGTTAAATTCCACCATTTCACGATCTCACAGACAATATTCTTTGTCAGTGCTGAAAACCACACTGCCTCAAGAACTTAACCTTCATACCTTAAACATAACACTGTCCATTGCGTACAGGCGCTCAACACATAGCACAGACCCAGTTACCAGCTCATAGCAATCACCAGAACAGTTCACGATTTTCAGTCTCTTACGCACATTTCAACTGCACAAGGTTCTAGTCAAGCACAGACGCTGCAGCCTGATGGAAGCGAAAGCAGAGAAAAACAAAAGCTGTCCCGAGTTGGCCAGCATTCCACTTTTCAACGAGCTGTCAGCAAAGCCTTAGTGGTGGCAGTTCATACAATGTTCCATTCAGGTATGTTGCAAACCAGAAAGCGCTCTGCACCGCATATCAAGTCAGATTTCAAACGTGACTTTCTTTTTGCTCCAAATTGGATCGCGATACAGGCTAGCAGTCTCTCAAACTAAGTTACTACGGTTTGAACACATAAACAAACCTGCGTTTGAGTTAGCATACGACAATCAACGTTCTTTTCGCATAAATCTTCATGTCGGTATCAAAAATAACTGTTGCACATCACTCTTAAATTACAACACGTCAATAAAACAGAGACCTGGCCATTTTTGATATTTTTTTTCAAACACGGTTACACCTTCTTCTGCCTTTTTCCACCACTCTCCATCATTACCCCATCGCAAACGCAGGCAGTAGTGAAATTATCCCAAGTCATGCACCAGATTTATGACCAGCATCATCCTTGAGCGATTGCAGTAAAAAACACATTCTTACACAAGCTATGACAATACACCAATTCACGTACAGGTAGCACAGTTTGACGACAAAAAAACACGTTTCACTTTATCAAGCGACGATCAGCTATCAGCCAAACCATTTTAGGAAGAGCACGTATATTAGCAGTTATCACGTACTACTATATAATGACCTCAAACCTTCTTTTTTTCAGATTTACATGAACTGACTTAGAAACCTACCTTTATTTTTTTTCTCCAGCTTCCCATGGGGATACAAAAAGCCTTTTTTTATCCACTTACGGACATTCCTAAGTTCGTTAGCACAAAAAAACTATCGAGTCATTACATTCCCTTTGTCAATGAACGTCATAAAACGGCAGTCAACGTCCTGTACCCTCAAAATACCACTTTTGAATCTAGTTAGTCAATCCTTTAACGACACACTTTCTCATAATCCTATGCATCAGTCTAAAAACTTTTTCTCTGAAAAGTATTTCTAAAACAATCGGACAAATTATAACCATGGTATAACCATGACATTCTGAGGCCAAATCTCTGCCCAATGAAGTCTCAACCACTTACAGTCCTTACCTCTTTTCAAACTTTTAGTAATGACCATATAAATTACCATAGTCATCTGCAACAAATAAGCGGATCACTCACACCACAGACACGAAATGCACAACCTAAGCATTTTTTAGTGGATCACACACCGATAGCGCCACCTAACGCTAAAAGTGGCGACATTAGAAACTACTGCTCCTCCTCTACTAAGGTGGAGGTAGACTACCTAATACCACGCTTTATATTAAAGGCTTCACGTAGAAACGCCATCTAAGCAACCCCGTAAAGCAAATTTTATTCTTTACAACTCGCTTTTGCACATCTTGTGCAATAATCACAATACACCACCGCAGCATTTGTGACTTAATCCAGCATGAAGCACAATGTATTTTTTCTATATTGACCGGTACCTTACAAATATCTTACTAATTCTACGTTCATCAGCTAACCTGCATGATATATGCTAAGTTTTACAAAATAGTGGCAACCCGATGTTTTCATGTAGAGCTACGCATACCACATTAAATGCCAACTTGGAAATTTACAACAAAGCGCATTACACAGTCACGTTTGTATAGTAACTTGATGCGCAAGACACTTTCTTTTCAACCTATAAAGATTAAATTATCTGTGGAACACACTAGTTATGATTTATGACCGGTAACTACACAAATAAGGCATGTTTTCAAAAACGTTGCACATAAAAAGATGAAATGTTTAAGACCAAATCTATAGGCTTCCACAACCCAAAGAATTGCATTTTCTCCGCGAATTTGCGCTTCCCTACGCCTATGGCTTTTGAAGGAATGACAGCGAAAGAAGATACAACCCTCCAACAGAGCATATTTCAAGACAGGACCACTGAATGCCTGCAAAAACAGCTTTATTCGTCAAATTAACCTTAGCAGCGGAAAAGCAAATTTCCAAGGAATAAACAGTACATTTTTTTGACACTTCTAAATAAATATATTCACCTTCTAAAACGGAAATTGCCATGCTAATTAATAAATAATCACACATTTCTTTATTTTTTTCAGGACCTTACAAGTTGCTCCATAATGATATTCTTTTTCCCTACGAAGAAAATGACAATTTTTACAGCTTCCAATGTTTCTGCCAGAGAATGTTCTGTCTTCCTATGTACAGATTTCAGCACATTTAACGTGACACATAAACTTCTCAAACAAGTATCTGATAGCATAAGACACATGTTTCGGTGAAAACAACCTCGGATCTCCAAAATTAATTCTGCAAACCAAAAAGTTTCTTTTTTAAAACATAGTATATAAACTTTTGCTACGGAGTACTGGTGTTTTTTGAATCACTAATACTGTGAGTTGTGAGTCACCTAAAAAGCTAAATTTTCCACAGCCTGTGGGTGTCACAATGTTTGTTTTTAAACAATTCAATACCTTCCTTGAAGTGTTTCGCATCGTTGGGCATTGTTTGCACATTTGTTGCCCACGCAAATGCAACTCTCACAGCCACCAGCCTTGTCATCTTGCATTAATTAAATCTAAATCTAGCACGTGTCAAGTTAGTAAAATAGCATCATGAAATACAAGATATTTTTCAGACTCACCTAGGGTATCATTTTTTCAACGTCTGCAACCCTTACAACGAAGAGCAACCGTTGGTACCGTTGCTTCATTTCAAAAGCGCACCACCAACATTAGAAAGTTCGCTAGTCGTCTTCACATTAGCGCCACCTTCCGACAACCACCAAACAAGTGCTGGATCTTGTAAAACTACTTCACATCAAGTTTTTTTTCTGACTTAAGAACTTGCATTTCTCCTTATTTCAAGTTTGGGAAAACTTCAGTACATACTTGATCTCAATTTATCTGTGTCTACGAACTTACAGGTGTCATCATTATGACTGCAAAATAAATTGCATCTATTGTAAAATAAGCACACAGGTAGAGTGACTGATTTTCAATAAATTTAATATTTTTTTTGCAGAACCTTTTCACATGCATACAGTTACTATCCCATGCATAAATTTCTTTTCACATAATTGATAACCGTCCATTTAAAAACATTTCTCAAACATTTTCAGTTATTTTACATAAAATTTATAAAAACCGGAGCACGCTATCTCTTGGTCGCCAGCAAAAATCGCTGTAGTGCTCGGCAGAAAATTTGCCACAGGCACAGCTCTAGCCTATGGACTTTATAAATTTTTCTTTGCAGGTTCTACAAGCATGGAAAGCTCACCACTCTACGCACAAGTTTCTCTAAGTGTTATCAATAATCGCACCTTTTCATAAAAAGCATCTTCTTGAGCAACCTTGTACAAATTGTCTACAAAACAACTTCGAAATCATTCTTAAATTGTACAACATTTCTTTCCAACAGACATTCTTCTCTGCATGAAATGTTAGTAACCAAACAACAATTTCAAATGCCGAAATCAAAACTCTTCAAGCATTTGCCACTAACACGCAAAAACGTTGAATCCCTGCATCAATTGTCTCCTTCGCTGCCAACGAACGCTAATCCAGTGGTCATACAACAAACAAACATTAAGGATATATCAGCACCTATTGCAAATGATCTAACGCATTCGGCTGACAATACTGAAACACAACCAATATTGATTCTACCTGACAGAATTACTGACAACCCTATTAAAAAGTTTTCAACATTTGTAAAGAAGCCAAATGACAATCTTTCAGGAACGCTTTCAGCACCACCAATTAAATATGGTTCAAAGATCTCTGGGCCACAAAACCTACCTTATCAAAGACAAGACCCGCAACACACTTCTAGTCATTCACAAGCTGCTGACATTCCGGAATCGCTCACTGCACAAGTCAATTCTAGACCACAGAACATAGACCTACAAACACGCAAACAACGAAGACATCGATATCGACTTTGTTATAACTGCCGTCAAACGACTCATTTCAAATCACGTTGCCCTCAATCATTACAAAACACACATCAAGGAAAGTAATTCTACCGCACAGTCTACGAAACCCTTTCGTTACATACTAAGAACGACGTTAGAAACATTTTCCCACAACTCAACATGTTCGACTGCACAAGTTACAACTTCCAGTAATTGACGGTTCATTGACCAATGCACGTTTAATCACTCATATCTGCAAACATTCTTCAAGTTTCTTTTTTGCTTTTCAGAAATCTGAATAATTCAGCCATGACTAATGACATAACTGACACTAATTTTTCTGAATTAAATGAACAACCTGCTGAACCATTAGCAGTGGCAAAACCGAGTGCGCAAACGCTCACCTCACATGCACATGATAGCATTATGAACACACCTCAACAGGAAGAAAATTTACAAATGGAAACATCATCTCCCCGAGCCCATGAAAACAGTGAAGAACCATCTCATGACCTATCGACAGTCAGGAACTTCATCTACACAATAATAACATTGTTACAAGAATTTCTTACATCTTTGAATGAAAAGGGAGACACGAACACACCTCCACACATTACGAAACAAAAGACAAATAGACAACCAAAACACAGCAACTCTAAGGAAACGTCAAACCATCATCTTCTTCACGAAATCTACAAAGCAACAGAAATAATTGCTAAACAACATCAATTTCAAGCACATGACAAGACATCACAAAATAATCATCCTCGGTCCACAGAAACACTTCCTCAATCTCTCCCGCAACAAATTCACAATTTACAGCAACAAATCGGAAAAATTCACCGATTCCAAACGAGTCAAAGATCTCAACAAAACTCTCATCGCAAACCTGAAACTCGTTCATGTTACAGATGTGGAAAACATGGCCATGTAGCACGGTTCTGCAGATCCTGGCCTTTACCAACAAAAATACTTCCAATAAATCAACGACCACATCTTTTCAAAAAACAAAGCTTCATTCGACAGCCGCACCACCAACAGCTACGCAACATAGGTTACAATCCATCAGAATACGACCCCCTAAATAATTGTCAACTATCGCCTCTGTGCTCAAGAAAAATCTCCTCTCCAGATACTACAACACTTCCACATAAAACTAATACTAAACAAACCTCTTCACAAATATCAAATTTGGAAACAGAAAATTAACCAGAAAACCTGAAAAACGAACTACACTACTCGCGAGGTAAGTTAACAGTTGTCAGTTGTGGTCCTACAATCTTACATTATATCAACTCCTTACAGAATCAATTTTATTTTTCTTTGACAGTTTCATAGGCTTATTTACTCTTTTGCTTGCTCGTTACTTTTCGCATAGAGGCAAAGCCATAAACGAAGAGACCAGCTGCGACATGACACACATCCCAATGTTTCATTACACATTCTCACATGTCGCATTCCCGTCCGTTTCGTCTTACAGGTACCTACATCAAGATTCGACGGAAGAGCGGAAAGACTAGTGGAAATAGAGCTCAATATTTAATTTGATTTTTCAACTTCGTATGAGACCCTTGAGTCGGTCCATATCCACTAGCCCGGGAGGAAGCCTTTCCTGTACAACAGGAACAATACAAGCTTAGTATAGTTTTTCCAACTTACATAATCCCTGGCATATACGTCATCCTCCATTAAAATTATTCATTTGGTGACATTTCAGAAAATATTGTGATGACCTTTCATCATGTTTTTCATAAAAAACTTCTAGAAAGGGGGAGAGATAGATGCTATTTAAAAAGCATCTATATTTTAAATAAAATTTCTTTAGGTATCTTGCTAATATTACAACAGGGTCACACAGAACATGTTTTGCGAAAATTGAATTTCACATAGGAAAAAGAAACAAAAAGTTTATAAAAATCAACACTGATTGAAACAACCGATAGATTTTTGAGACAAAAAAAACTTTACAATATTATATTGCCATAAAAACATCTTCGGAAATATCAATTGTTGTATTTAACAACAATACCGGATGTAATACTGAGCAATACTTCCCTATCAATTAAACCACGATTGCCTGTTAAAGAGGCGACAAAAATCTTGAGAAGAATCAGCTCAGCAATTACAGATATGCATAATGCACAATATGTAGAACAAAAACAACAAAAAAATTGCTATAACAACCACAGCAAAAAGAATATTTGTGCAATAAAATTCAGTGAACCACAATACAAATTTACACTGGGTTCTTCACAATTTGTGAACTCTCTCAGATATTGAAGAAAATAAGCCTTCAATTGCATATTCAAATGCTTGTTTTCTACCTAATAATTATACAAATTATGGAAACTCAACTAGAATATTTGAAAACCCGAGAACACAAAGACAGGTCACTCTTGCAGTAGTTGAACTTGTCTCGGTTCTCGTGGGTGCTTTAATAGCGAACATAATAGAAACACAAATGCACACTTATAACGAAATGACCAACAAAACACACTAGAAGATTTAGAAAATAAGTTCACTCTTCAACTAAATCAAGTTGAAGACCAAGTCTCTGAACTTCAAGTTCAACAATTGGAATTAGCAAAAGCTATTGCTACACTCTCTCGAATCACAGCAAATTTAGCAAACAGACAACAACGATTTGAAACTAATATACTAACGTTCAACAGACAACCATTGCAAAAACAGATCGTCACGACTAAAAGGTCTATTGAAAATAGAAACAGAAATTTAATTAAACAGAATTTCAAAAAAATGGGTCAAGAACAATCCCTGAATAATAATAAATTAATCACTATGATTAAACTAACATCAAGACAACATGGAAATACTACGAAATTGAAGATAAGATCAGCACAACCTTGGTTACGAATATACAACTGCACCCATACATTTGGAAAAAATACGATGAATGTCATGAAGACAAGATATCTGCCTATTGACTATTTACCTTTCATGAAACACTTCAACGGAATTTTCAAATTATACTTGACTATCACTCTTGGAAGTTTCATCACTACTAAATTATTTGTTCTCATGGGAATTCTCAGTACGAATCAGCCATGAATAAATCAACTTCAGCCAAAGAAAAACAACTCATCTACAACAAAGATAAAAGAAGAAAAACGAAGAAGAAAAGACACAACGTCAAAATATCTTCAAAATAAAAGTCAAGAATCTGTTGACATATGGAAATACCAAACAACTACTTCAGTCATAATTCAGAACAGTTCACATCTGACTACGAATCAACATCTAAATATACAACAATAGAAGAAGAAGAACAACTTCTTCAAGCAAAGGAGGAAAAACAACTTACAAAAAAAATGGAAAACCTCCAAGAAACAAGAATAGTCCCTCAGAAGCAAACCTAAGAAAAATAAATTGATTCGACAATCAATTTCATTATGTGAGGGAGGAATGTAGCAGACACATTTTTAATGGTCTGTACATGTTTAATGTTGATACGATAAAAGGAAACAGTGTCAAAGGAATCAGGCAACAAAGACAAGAAAAACCAGCCCAAAGGGTATAAACAGTCAAGCATGAAAAACGTGACACGCAAACGTTACTTTAAACGTGCTGAATATTAACAGAACCTCATTCTGGTCTCAACACTGGAGGCGCTGCTGAACGCTATCATGTGACCACACACCTATCATGTGATTACATAACTGTCATGTGACCTTATCAAGTGACTTAGTCTAAAAATAGTAACATCATCGGGCTAAAAATAGACCCTATATAAAGAAA
>Ga0210059_1010970_pt1 | contig 13917 bp, 8 predicted proteins | sample Ectturendosymbi2_FD_188042 | JGI IMG/M metagenome (GOLD analysis project Ga0210059, IMG submission 188042) | Ecteinascidia turbinata endosymbiont from Florida, USA - Sample 2 (SPAdes) (version 2) | ecosystem: Host-associated > Tunicates > Ascidians > Unclassified | place: Key West, Florida... | reverse complement strand
TGCAGCAAAAAGTTTGCTGACATGGAAAGTCTGCTTGAGTGCAGAAACGCTAAAATCAATGCAATGCTGTGGTAATGCCAGAGCCCACAAGTTGTTGGTTAGGGCCCCTTTATGACACCGTTGTTACTTCACTAGGTTGTGGCGAATTTTATTGATTATGTTTATCTATAGACCAAAAAATGTCGCTGAGTTTGCTAATAAAGAGCTAGAGTTCCACTTCACTAAAATCACATGCATGTTTCATCGTAAGGTGGCTATTCCTAAAACTTGAAACACTGACTCCAAGTGCCAGATTGTCAGAGCCCTTTTACTACTGAAGCTTTTACCAGGTTTTTTTTGAAAGAAAATGTTAGGTGCCCGGTATGGATTTGTAGGGACCCGATTTCTCTAATTCCAGGGACCCGATTTTCAATTTTAGGGACCCGAATCGGCAAAGAGTGAATCAAACATCAAAAGGCAGCAACAACCTGGCCTTCGAATCCACGACGAACCTCGATTTGCACAACTTACGAAATTCAGAAACATCTTGAATCTTCTACATTACAGTTTGTGGTGCTTTAGCAGACTTATTTCAGTTTGATGTTTTGTCATTTTGCAAACAATTTTACTGATACTTTGAATACTTCTGCCATGGAAACGTCATATGCTTGTCATTTGTTGCGTGCAATCATCATATTTCCAGGTTTTGGTGCTGTTGCTTGTCACCCATTCATGTAAAGACAACAAGATCAAGGACACAAGGTGTCTGTGGTTTTGATAGAACACATCTTCATTGACATATTTGACTCATTTAACAAAAATCAACCCTACGTACCAGGGTTGCGGAGTCGGTGTCGCTAGGAGTCGGAGGTTTTTGTTTGAGTCGGGGTCAGATTGCTAAGAACACTAGGAGTTGGAGTCGGATATTTTTTGTCCGATTCAGACTCTGTAAATCCACAAAATTATTTTTTATATATAGTATACTCTACCCGGCTCAGGAAAGCCAGCTTGGCCTAAGTCAGTTTTCAACTAAATCTTAAAAAGACTTATGACACACTTATTAACCTGGTTACTTCAGTAGCTGATTTTTTCGGAGCATTCTGTCGAGCAGTCCTAACGAAATATGCATAAGTTTTGTATAGAAAGGGGGATTGCGGCCAAGATGCGTGGCTTCCTCACGTGTGGCGCAAAAGCTGTGCTGTTGTAGAACATCTGGTTTCCTATGCTATTTTTTCTGACTGACGGGCAATCTTGGTAACAGCGTCCCATGAGGTAATTCACCGATAAGACAAGCTGAGTCGACACGGGTGACTCATAATTAACCTCGGTTGCACCTGTAAAAGGAATTTTACCGTTTTGGCAAGAGTCACCTTGCTTGCCTCCCACGGAATAAATTTTTATTTTGAAAAAAATATATATTTCCAAATACCACAGTTTTGCTTTTTCTAGTCAGGTGAGGTTACAAATGATTGCTGAGTTGTTGAAAAATGCGCCTGTGTTCCTGAAACCTACACTTGCCATTTTGGTTGGTGTTACCCATACACTCAGGTTTGAATTATTACCTGAACAGGTTTTTAAATAAATATATTAATTCGAAGCTCATGTATCTAGCGATAACAACAAAATGCTTATTTCTAAAATAATTTTAGCTTGTTTCTTTGTCATTATTGACACTTGACAGCCAAACTTCATTCGCGTTAGGTTGAGGGGTCGGAATCAGGAATCGGATTCGGAAATTTTGGAACGATCGGATTCGGAAAATTTTGGAAGGTACGAGTCGGAATCGGACATTTTACGTCTGACTCGTAATCGTGCTGTGGACCAGTGGCAATAGCACAGCAGCACAATCTGTCGCCCAAGGCTCTCTCCAAAATCGCCGCCCCTTGTAGCAGACTTCAGGGTTGCCAGATTGGCGTTTTCAGGCCAAATTTCAAAAATTTGGCCTCGTTTTAAGTTGACTGACCTACAAAATTGAGTTGGCCTTTTGACCTTTTTTGACTTTCATCTCAACTTGGCTGGCCTGAAAAATGTGTTTGACCTTTTAGCTCTTTTTTGGCCTTTTTTACTCTGAAGTACCGGTACATTCTTCTGTAGGAAAACATTGCTATTCCATTTTTTCGGGAACTCATTTGCAAATTTTTGTGACAAATATTATATTAGATGCGCGGATTCTGGTATCATTTCTATTTGAGGGATGCGAGATTCGAAATTAAGTTTTTACGTGATGATTTGCAAATGAGTTCCCGAAAAAATGGAAATAGCAATATTTTCCTACAGAAGAATGTACCGGTACTTCAGAGTAAAAAAGGCCAAAAAAGAGCTAAAAGGCCAAAACACATTGCTGGAAATGTATGAGCTCACTGCACTGTGTAGTGTCTGTTGTGTTGTAAGCTCTAAACAGTCTCACCGCTTGCAGAGAGGACTGCGTCTTTGCGATAGAAAATGCGATAATTACGTCGGAGTGGATGGGCTCTGATGAATCTGATCGTAAGTGAATGGGGAGACTTTCGTGCAAAATGCTGCCGATGGATCAGCATGCAAACTGTGGCACCATTTTACCCAAAGTTTGCAATTTCGCAAACCAAGAAAAGTCAGGGAAGATCAGTGCTCCAGTATAGTGCCGAGCAAGATTCAATTTTAATTTCGAAGAAATTTCTTTTTTGGTCTTTAAACAGTCGGTTTGGCCTTTTTCTGGCCTTCTTTTAGCAATGTTTGGCTTTTTATTGAATTTTCAGTCTCTGTTCAGATGACCCCTCCGCAAATGACAATGTGGACACTCTAAAAGTACGGTCAATAAAAAATTCTAAATCATTACTAGAGAGCCCCACGATCACTGCGCTTTTTTTCTGCCTTCGACGCAATAGCGTTCAATGGCGCGGAATTGTTGAAATTGTACTTGGCTGGCGGGAACAGGATTATCAATTTTTGCAGGGAAACGAACTGGAAATGTTATGGTTAAACATTTGAAGCAACACATGGCCTACAGTTTTATAAGTTGCACATCTGATTTTTCTTTGTGCTCGAAAAAACAAACACCTTGCACGTATGTGCGGTGGCATAAAGACGTTGAAGCACAACGTGTTGACGACGTTGCGACTCGCTTACCACGAGCAAAACATGTCAAGTAAAACGCACCCAAATGGTTGCAACTGGTCGGTTCACGATTCGCGCGTTTGCTACTTTTTCAAACTGCTAAGAATCGAATGCATGTCGCAAGGAAACGGTCGCGCGAAAGCATGTGAGATTTAAACCAGAATCGTCGCTAGAAAGTCTTCACTATAGGGGGCTTTACATTTGCGCATGGGGACTTGACTTTCTGAAAATTTGATGAAATCTCCACTGATTACAGTGTTTCATATTCCAATCTGGAGGGAATGCTCCCCGTGGCGACGTGAGTGTTGTAAACTTCTTTACGCTGTCATTATTGAAAAACGTACAAAATGCTATAATCATTGAATCAGGTAAGACTGAACAGAGCACAGCAAAGAAGTTAAAAATATTTTTGTTTTGGCCTTCTTCATAACAAAATCATCTTGTAATTCTTTGAAATTCGTTTGCCTAAGTTTGGCACTTTTAATGCACCGATTGCTTAGTGTGGGCAACTCTGCTGGAACACTGCAACCTTTTAATTCAGTTTTAATTCTTTTGAATCTTTAAAAAACCTTCTAGTAACCATCAAACTAGGGTCCGCAGTGTTGGATAAACTAAGAACCACTACTCTAGGGCATCAGACCCAAACGCGCCTTTGTCATTTTCTTGGTGTTGCCCTTTTCTTTGCCTCCTTGGGGTAAGAGTTCTGTGGTTGCCAGTTAGCAAAGTGACTTTTGCTTGCTATTCAAGGTCATTAAGATCTTCTCTGAATTGCTCAGAATGGGAGAAGTACAAGCTTGCGAAAGTACTCAATAGCAATCTGATTCCTGAATGACTTTGTTAAAGAAAAATCGCATCTAAAAATATCAAACCAGCTTTACGTAATAGAAACGCTAACAAAACTGCAGTCTTGTTCAGAAGAAGCAACTACGTTTTTATTGTGGGATACTACTGCTAGCCCTACACAACGTGCAGAGTGTACACATAGCTCTTATCTACAGTGCAACTTTTAAGCTTTGATCAGGTGCATTTCATACACGCACAGTCACAAGTTCATTCGCCTGAATCACACGTAACAATCGGTACAATTCAGCATATACAGGACGCAGCCAACGTGCATTCAGTGTATCAACACAATAGTCGGCATGCGACTTGGCCAACGGTCATATTGAGATTCATGGAAATTCGTTGGAAGACACTGGTGTTATCAATACGGAAACTGAATAGGTGAAAAAAACTAAATTCCACGAATGATTAAGTCATAAACTTTTGATGAATAATTGTCGAACTGATCATATAGCCTACCGGCAATTGATTCTATGCGTACCACAGTTTCCTGGAGGTCCCCTTGGATCTTGAGGCCCTAGGCCTATATAGCCTATAGGTAAATCCGGCCCTGATGTCATCCTTGTTCTTACATTCAGAAAAGAGTGAGTTAAAATAACCAACAAATGTAGTTTTCAGAAACTCTCCGTCCGTAACAGGCCTATTGGTTTTAACAATATTCCAGGTGGATTTGAGTGAGGCTTCTGTCACGTTGTCGTTGCTTTTAACCGTACTGCGGTAAAAGATTGCTGGGTTTGAAACCCATCGAACAATGTTTAGAGAGTTTATTTCTCGGAAGATTGCTTTCAGGGGGATAAACTACTTTAACGTCTGAATGAAGCTTTTCATGGCGGTGTTGCAGATAGGGCCTCTGAGAGTGGGGTACAAAATGTGCATTGTACCGGGGCCAGGCAGGTATTGGAGTCAGGGAGGATAAAAGTACGAAAAATAAGCTTTTATGCAATCAAGACCATAATTGATAGTCGCTTTCTCCAGCTGCAGCGCATGTAGCTATACCCAGAGTTGCCCCTAATATCTTGACAAATACGAAATTGCATCACTGCTGCTTTAGACAAATTTCTTTTTGTTATCATCTGCTTTTATGTTCCAATATGTTGAGACTACTACGTAATACAAACCAAATAACATTGAAACTCCGATGCAGCAGAGTTTATGCATAGTGTATCGTCTATAGGTTACACGCTGTAAAACTGTCGTAAGACCATGCATCTGCAATTGTTTCGTGGAATTGTGTTAACGAAAATATTTTTTTATAAAATAAATACAAACCAGGTTTGGACTTAACATCTACATCTGTGACTCGCCAACCGCTCTTTCAAAAAGTATTTATAAGCTGATAATCTGGGCATTGCGCACAATGATAGAAATTAAATTTCATTGAAGGTTTTTGTCCAAAACATTGTGAATGTAGCAGTATACCTCCAGACCTTAAAATTGCAAGCTCAGCACAACCAAAACAGTGTCAGCGGTTTTCCACCTCCGCCGTAAGGAAGTCAGACGTGAACAGAGGTACGCTTCGATGGTAAACCCCTGCTATTTTGCTCTGAGCCTAACAACTTGGAGAAATGCCGGACAGGAAGCTTGCAAACCGCCGACACCTCGAGTCACTTCGCAAATATAGCATCCACGTCGCACATCCGGCTTGGTACAACTGGATGGGGCGCTGGAGCAGAAACGCTGTGCACATCAGCCGCATGATAGTCCAATCAACGGCAGAGCACTGTGTTCCCGTTTGGTCTCGCAGTGTGCCCAACCAACTCATTGATTCAAAAATCGACGATGCACTGCGAATTGTGGCTGGATGCCTCCGTCCTACAACATCGAACAATCTTCTGGTCGAGGAAATCATCCAATTTTCCGCCGAACTTCACGGCGGTGAAAAATGTAAACAATTCCAATGTTGACGTCAGCTATGCAATCGAGACTTCAACCTACTGACCGAGACTTGATTAAACTTAATTCGAAGCTGCGACATTTGTAAAGAGGACGAGACCGAGAAAGAAATCTTCAGGACCGAGACTGAATATCTGAAAACTTGTCTGCTGGTGACTGAAACCCGACTGTAAATTCATTGCAAGTGTTTCTGTGAGAAAAAAAGATAATCCACATTTCCAAACTTCAATATTGTCCAATTTCTCTTCATCCAAATTTTTGTATTTTTTCCTTTGTCATAGATCAGACCAAAGTTGAACAACCTGAATTGCAGGAAATTTACAAAATCTTGCTTTCGAAGGGTTCCAAACATCGAGACAAACCGGATAGAGATTGGACCTGTTTGTTTCGAAACCGAGACAAGCCATTTGATGTTTAGCACCGCGACTCACAAAATCGGGTCTTGAGGCTTCTACAGATGTTACCGTCCAACAATTGCAGCAATATGGGTAACGTATTGAAAACATATTTACATTGTACGAAAAATTGGAAGCTAGTGAAAACTCGCCAAAAACAGATTTTTTCATCCATTATTATGACGACTACTATTGCTCAATAAAAGATTACTATAGTTTGTGTTTCACTACTGTAATCAACAGAGACCGCTGGCAAATTCGCTACGCCCTGCGGTCTTCTGAACTCTGCCTCTCTATTATATATATGAAATGAAATGAAACCTTGCGTTACTTTCAAAATTTCGTACTTAAAGTAAAACCGAGATTTATCAGCTGATAGTTTGCAGCCGTAACCTCATCGAAAAGACTTACATGCAGCAGTTCCAAGTTCCAACGAAGGAGAACGAGTGAAAAGAATCGTACATTACTCAAACTAGTGGAGAGAAAATTTATGATGCATACAAAAATATGGCGGATGGAGACCTGTGTGTTTAAACAGAAATGTATTGAACCACACATGAAGATGAACTAGATGGAGCAAGCAAATATGATGAACAAGTTTCTCACGTGAAATTTTCAGTTCAGTTTTTAAGTCGCAGTTCAAGTATGAGCCAAAGAGCAACCATTTGTTGAGCAGCGTTAACAATGTACACTACAAGTATGCCTGACTGGAAAGTTGGAGTCAAAAAAGCAAAAATAAAAACCTTCCCTCATGCTATGTTTCTAGATACTGTGTCGAAGTTGAGATCTCGACTACATCTCTGTTGCCTACTATGTCCAGTGCTCAAAAGCCTTTTTTCCTATGTATCATGTCATTAAATGTACGGAATTAATGTGACTTTCATTGATCCAGTCCCTTTAAGTCCCGTACTGGCCACTATAGTGGCCCAAACGTTTCTGGCCATAACTCGCCAGCCGCTAGAGGTAGAGAGCTGTCCAAGCACTCTACAGATTAGGGAGGTCTTCTAGATTCCATTGAAAATTTTTTTTTGTCACTTTTGGGTTTGGGGTTCTCTGTGGGTGGCGTCACACGTGGGTTTTCGCATTTTTGGGTTTTCGCATTTTTGGCCGAGTTTACCTGGCCCTGGGCGCCAACCCAACGGGCCATTTTTTGGCCCATACTTTTTTGGAAACTTGGCCAAAATCCGCGTCTTCAGAGCCCCTGATTGGTTGCTGGCATATCTGGAGTCAAAATTATATCTAAAAACCTAATTTTCGACAAAAATGGAAACGTTACACAAAAGGTATGATTTGCCATCTCAGACCAAATTTTGGCCAGCAATAATTCGGCAGCAGATTGAGCTAGAGAGCTGTTCAAACCCTCTAAAGACTCGTTGTAATTTAGAATTAAAAAAAAAATTTTTAGTTTTGGATTTGGGATTTTTGGTCAATGATGTCATGACTGGGGTAAGTTTTACGGTTCTTTTGATGGCGTCATCGGCCGATCCAATGAGCCGATTTTGTGGCTCAAAATGTTTTTGGATTCTAGGGTATAGTACGAATTTTAGAGCCCTTGATCGTCTTTCAAGCGTTTCTGGTTCAAAAGTTGTGCCAAAAAATTCCAAATATTTCAGGAATTCCCTAAGGAATTCGCGGTGATTTCCATAATTAATTTTCGGAAGTTTGGCCATAATTTTGGAACCAGAAACGCCAGAAAATCAATCAAACCCTCTAAAGATTCGTATTATAGCCTAGAATCCAACAAAACCTTGAGTCACGATATCAGCTCGTTTGGTCGGCTCCCAGAGGATGATGACATCCAAATGTAAACAAATTTGCATAAACATCCTCTAATTATGCAAAGATCAACAAAAAACCGGACATCCAAAAGTAAATATTTTTAATTCTACACTAAAAGGCTTTCTGAGTCTTTGGGGGTTTGAACAGCTCTCTAGCTCAATCTGCTGGTGAGTTTTGGCCATGGGTATAGTATACCCAAGGTCAGCGTTTGTGGGAATATAATTTTCCCCAATTTTTGGTTTTCAGCCATAATATTGGCTCCAGATATGCTAGCAAGTCAATCAAGGGCTCTAAAGACTCGGATGATAGCCTAGAATCCAAAACATTCTTGAGCCAAAAAAATGGTCATTTGGGTAGGGGCCCAGGGCCAGGTAACCCCAGCTATAAATCAGCCATAAAATCGCGAAAACATGCCCCCGTTGTGACGTCATCCACAGAGACCCTAAAACGAAAATAAGTTTTTTAAAAAGTAAAATAGAAGACTTGCTGAATCCGTAGAGGGTTTGAACACCTCTCTAGCTCAATCGGCTGGCGAGTTATGGAGTTGCAAAAAGTGGCCCGTGCGAGGCTTAAAGGGTGGAGGTACGATTTTGTTGATTTAATGCATTTCTACTAATTCCGTAATATTTGGGTTTAGTCAGTAAAGTGGAGTTGTTTGATGAATCAAACCATTTTCTTAAATCCAAAATTGTCACACATAAAATATTGATTCCGTCGAAACTCCTTCGAAACGTTTTGTAAAGGCGTCTGATGACCAGACAAGATGAATGTTTAAAAATCCAAATTGTTTTTCGAAGAGCAGATTGCTTTTTGCTTTTAACAAGAAAGTCATGAAATCTTAAGTGTACTCTCTGCTTACAAAGTTTGCTTTTAAGAATGTTGATACTGATGTAGGGTTACAATAAGCAGGAACTTTTTCACCTCTCAATGTACAGATAAGTACTACTTCGGCAACCTTCATAGTTGTCTCGAAAAACACCATTATACATACAGCCGTTGATAACATCTGAGAGTGAAGATGCCAAGAAAAACATCAATATTGTAGTGCAAGCGTATGGATACCGTGGTGTCCAGCTGATATTTTGGTGCTTGCTTTATTGATAAGTGTATTCCATCTAGAGATTGAAAGAATTAAAAAATAAGATTATAAGTTTAACTACAAAAGGTGAATAACGTGTTTTTGTATTGCGCTTCGGGTTTTCAATGAATGAACAGAAGATTTGTAAAACGTCAAACGCATCAATGGAACTTTAATTTAGAGCATTTACAATTGACTTTGTGGTAAAAGGAAGCGTATCGACTGCTGCCCAACATCTGTGGGAGCGGGAAAGTACAGTATCATGCTTTCCCAGAAAGTTGTCAATTAAGGCCCAAATTTGGGGACAATTGCTGTTCTTCTCAGCAACCTGGTCTTGGTAGTACACGCATTTTGATTGTACTTTAACAAGAGTATGACCACATTTAATTTTTTTGTGAACATCAAAATCCGTTGGTGTTTTTATTTTTTGTTTTCGCTTCAAGATACTTCGAAATGAAGATCATCACTTATAACATATTTTAGATTAGTTTTGATGTGTCCTTCTATCTTTCCAGTTTGATTTTGAGAATTTTTTGTTCAAGCCCCAGAAAACATCAAACATGTACATAAAGTACGCAACATTTTAGTTGCAGTACAGTTTTAATGATGGCGTTAGAGTCGTAGACATACTGTTAACGAAAATTGCATATCCATTTTAATTGGTTTACTGGTTCTGCAATTGCATGTCTACACCTAAACTAGCATGAAAAGATCATCAAATCCCATCTGCACAAAATGAACATCAACTTCATGCTTAAAGGAATGCAATGGTGAAGTTATCCATCTAACAATTTTCTTGGTTTTGTTTTTGTATTAGTCTATCGAGTGAAGCGCAATGAAAAGATAAGATTTCAGTGCTGATTTCAGTGCGAAAAGATTTCAGTGCTGCATATATTATAGAGCTTTGTGTTCAGGAGTAAAATTACCACAAATCCACACTTACTGTCTTCTTCAAATAGGTTTAGGCTTCTTTTTGTTGCTGACAAACTCATTTCTTTTCTCGTAAAAGACGAACCTGATGATTAGTGGGCAAGGATTTTTGTTGTATATTTCCATTTTCGGTCAAGGCCTTGTACAGTGCTCTTTATACATCGTGTGACTCAAGATAATAGGGACCGCCGTGTAGAGAGCTGATGTTGGATATATTTCAAGAGTCCTCTGCAAGCTGAGGTGTCAGACTGGTTGTTGCAGAAGTACGGGTCAGTGTCCAAACTAGCGAGTGTGACCTGACGGCTTGAGATCGCCAAACTAAAGCAAGGAGTGCAGGGTCTTGCAACTGTGACCGTTAATTGCTCTCCAAAGGCATTCCGACTTCGATTGCTTATCTTTATTATATGTAGAAATATAACAAACAGGACTGTACACGCGAGCACGAGGCCAGAGTAGCAGTAGAGCAAAACGGTTCAGCATAGACTAATGTGAAACAATAGCATTGAATGTTCACAGGAGCGGCCGGAAACAGCGACCAATCGCCGTGATGTAGGTTAGCATGCTATCGTGTCAACTGTTAAGGTGTTCACAAGCAAATACGTTGCATCAAATAACTGACAGAAAATACCTGAAATCACGTGTTAGGAATGCACAAAACACTTAAAGCACACATGCATCTCCTACATCAGAATGCATCCTTCGAGAAAGAAACCTTTGGATAGGTTCACGAAACCTAATAGACAGTATTTGTTGTTTTATTGGAAGTTCAAAGATATTACAAGCACAGACGTGAATACTCATAATCAAATACAAGAAGTTAACGTTCGATTCTGCCATGCAACCATCGCAAAGTTCTCTTTGCGTTGTGGCAGCGAAAACACATCTCTGCTCTGTGCCTGTGAAAGCTGCGGAAGGTATGTGCAGCAAAAAAATTTTCGCATCTCCGTGACAACGACTATAAACAATGAGATCCATTCTTGGCAAACCATATGCCCTCGGGCAGCGACAAGTCGAAAACGTAACACTTTAGCATTGATATCACCAATTATACGACAAGCGAGTTTACAGTGACTGCAGAGTCAGAGCCAAAGAAAATACGCAGCACGAAAAAAGCAAACCGGCCTAAGTTTACGAAACGATTATGACTGCATTTAAACATTGTTTGACCTAAACATAAAATACTCAGACAGGATGATTGAAACTATCATTAACAAAGCTCTGCAATGGCCCAGAAATAGGTCAGAAAGGCAAAGAATGTTCAAGAGAAAATCGAGGAACGAGTCTGTCACTGACATAAGGAGCCGTAGAAAGCTGTTGGTAACGAACGTCTGGAACTGCTTAGTGACGGTTTCGAAGTTCGATGACGTTGAGAAGTTATTGAAGGTAGGTTTTCTTTCATAAACTGTCTGAACTTCTGTTGCAAGTGGAAAGTTTCCATTGCTTGTTTGGGGGCGGTAAACGTTCACTGGCATTGAGATCTTCTATGAGCAAAAGCTGCGTTACAGCGACGTAGTCAAATCCGTGACTGGACACGTTGGTCATTGGTAATGCCAGCGAACGTTGCAGTGTATGCTCAAAACTGACTGCGTTGCAGCAAAACTTTTGCCGACATGGAAAGTCTACTTGAATGTAGAAACGTTGAAACCGATGCAGTGCCGTGGCGTGGTATTGTCAGACCCCTCGAATTGTTGGTTAGGACCCCATTGATGATGGCATTATATTGCTTGTTCGTCATTAGGTTGTGGTAAATTTAGTCGATTATGCTTATCTATAGGATCGGGAATGCAGCTGCTTTTATTAATGAATAAAGAGCTATAGTTTCACTTCACTAAAACCGTATACACGTTTCAGCGCAAGGTGGCTTTTTCTAAAACTTGAAAAAGTTACTCCACGTGCGACAGAATAAGAGTCATTTCACTAAAGCTTCATTGGCAATAGTCACCGCGAGTAAACAAATCCATTTGGTTTGCCAAAGCACTGAATCCGAAAAGCTTGCTTGACAACACACGAACATTTACGTTTAAAATTTTGAAAGGATATTACCTGTTACAGTCTCAAAGTGCACGCATTGAGGTAATACATAAATTGTTCAACGCTGTGAATTTCATAAAGGTAAATTATGGGCTATTATGTTGATCGATAGTGGTTGCATTTAGCTATTCATATAATACTATATATCGTCGAATATTGTAGCTTGCAAATGTTTCAATGCTGCTTGTAATGCTTGTATTGCCATCAGATATACCAGGGTCACTCAATTTTTATTAGGGAAAGACTGGTTAGAAAAGAAGAATATTGGGTGAAGTCCGGTGAACTATGTTTTCTTGTAACAATGAAAATGAAACTACCACTATAAAGCTGGGCACTGAATTGCACCAACGTAATTTTTTTAGGTAAAATTTTCAAAGACTTGGATTTTCCTCTGAAGAAATGAAATTACAAATAACATTTGTAGCAGAAAATTGGGATAGACTTAACAGTTTCATCAACACTAAAAAAGCCTTCAAAAAACTATACATGTTTCCAGGCCCGCAACCAGAGGGGGGCAATCGGGCAATTGCCCTCCCCGAAATTTTCATAAACGTATGTATTTGTTAGGTACATCAACAAGTTACATCATTTTGCCCCCCCAAAAATATCAGTTGCTTGCGACCCTGCATGTTTTATTTTGAGACGTTTCGGATTATTCGTAAGCCATCTTCAGTCAAAAAATAAAGCAACACTTGGCAATGCTACCAATTCAAAACCAAAAGACTCTATGACGGAAGAAACAACAGTGTGACGCAAAAGACGTCAAAAGCAAGACCAAGACCCCAACCCTGTCAAATTCGCTAAAGGTAAAAGAAGGACCAACAGCTATGGAGAAAGTGCTAAAACAAAACCTATGTAAGGTCGTAATCTACGAAAACAAGCCAAGACCAGCAGCAAGAGGCCGTTCACAGAAAAGAACTACATGTGTAGCCATCAGGGTTGCCAACCTGTCTTCACCAAAAAAACCCAGACTTTGTCCCAAAAAATCCATATAGAAGTTTAAGACATATACACATAAAACATGCATAACCAAACACAAAACAGACATTAAAACCCGTCAGAAACATCGATATAATACAATTCCACTCTTTGGAAGCATTTTCTTTCCCCGAAAATACACTGTCGTACATTTGTTTCTTATCAATAACATTGATCATTTTTAGGGCAACAGTAAAATTTTTTCAATATTCTGTGTACCCTGCATGGTTATAGACTCTTTTCAGAAGAGATTTGTAATGAATATCCAGCTCAGACAATGTTTTTCCAGAGCCAAGCCTTTCCGACTGAAAAAAAGCCAGATTTTGCTTGGATTTTTTTATTTCCAAAAAAGCTAAATGTGTTCAAAAAGCCAGAATTTCAAAATCTGGTTTCAAAAAAGCCAAATTGGCAACTCTGGTAGCCATCAACTGAGACATATTTACCAACCTCGATAAGTGCTAAATAGATCAACAACAATCTGAACAAAACCAGCAAACACGTGCATCTTGGAAAACACTCGTTACCAAATAAATAACAGTAAGTTTGGTAACGTAACGGTTCTCACTGCTACCTTTTGTTTGTTCTTTAGTTGGTTTATGATGGGTAAATCGGGCCCCAACGCAGTTGTTCTGATGAACTTACTTTCACTTTCACGTTACCTCAGAAACTCCGGATCCTAACAAAATCTTGTAATCGAAAACCTTCAAATTTTGGAATTTCGTGAAAATCTGCAACCAATTACTTAAAAAAGTGAAAAAAGGTTTCTCAGACAGAATCCAGGCTGGTCAGATCTAGGGTTGCCAGATCACTTGAAATTTTTTCAAGGACGTTTTGTTTTTCAAAGAGATACGGTGGGTCACTTTCGTGAGCGTTTGCAGGGGGGGGCGAAACGGTCATTTGCCAGGGGCGAAACTGAGG
>Ga0210059_1010967_pt1 | contig 13918 bp, 9 predicted proteins | sample Ectturendosymbi2_FD_188042 | JGI IMG/M metagenome (GOLD analysis project Ga0210059, IMG submission 188042) | Ecteinascidia turbinata endosymbiont from Florida, USA - Sample 2 (SPAdes) (version 2) | ecosystem: Host-associated > Tunicates > Ascidians > Unclassified | place: Key West, Florida... | reverse complement strand
AGCTATTCGTTTACTTATTAAAATATTAAAAGAAATTTATTGTGGGGCTCCGTAAATTATGGTCAATCTCTTCATGGGCTCCATAACACCAAAAGTTTGAGACCCCTGGTCTAGATAACGCTCAGTCTTTCCTTTTCTACGATTTTTCGACCAAATTCTCTTTTCGCATTGTCTTTCTATTCAGCATCACCTGCACACTCCGTCATAGGAGGGATTATGTTAAACAGAAGGCAGTTGTAGTGGTGAAGCATCATTACCAGAGTTGCCAATTAAACGGGAAACGTGCTAGTACGTGAAATTATCTCAGTGGCTTAGGTAACCTATGCTCAAGTGCGGCTTACAATCAAGGGTGGCTTATAATGAAGGGCGATAACAATCTAATAAATGCGGTACCCAAAATTGATGTTTACAACCTTAACTGAGACTTGACCTCAACTTTATAGACCTTGCTCTGAGAAGCGGTAGTGGTGTATTAGAACATTCTCTATGTAGAACCCGCTTGGCAGAATTTTTAGTTTCTAATGAAAATATGGGAAGAATAATCTTCAACAGCATTGCCAGCTCTTTGTATGCTGGCAATATCACAATTGTCTGATTGTGGTTAACAGTTTTAAACGTTGATATCTACTAAAGCAAACAAAAGAAAGAGAACTTAGCAGAATTTTCAGAAGCGAGCTCATTCTGGAAAAGTTGCGAGTGAAGAATGTAAATGTATTGACAGAAAATCTTGTAGCTTCTTGCCACTTGGTCACCCATTGTTTTCTGTCACAAACATTGAACAGGACAGAGGTGTCGTAAACAGACATAAATAACTTCAATAGCCTGTAAACTTTAAAAGGTGGATCGCCGCCGCATTTGGCGAGTAACATATTTTCTCAATGGGGAGTAAAGAACGCTCTTAAAGCTTTACTTCTGTCAGTTCTTTGACTTCGGCATGCCCACGTGGTGTAGTGGACTGCAGGAAGAGGCAAACAGTCAGGGCTATAGGCAGTGGCAATTTACCAAATCCAAATAGCAAACAGTCATAGAGAAAGCAGACGCCTGAAAACCTTAGTTTGACGTAGAATGTGAACTTTCTTGCTGACGACAAAACTGCTGAATCTTCAATTGTGTTTAATTGCTCTTCAAACGTTTGTAGAGGCTCTGTCATCTTTGACTTTTTGTAAGGTGTATGTCCAGAATCCCAGATTTGTGTTTCAGAATGACCTAATTTTTCTATAGACGCTTTAACTTAAAGGATAAAGGCACGAATAAAGTACAGATGCGACAATAAGTATCTGTGTTTCTAGAAAATCATCAGAATTTTGAAAAAGAAAACTGAGGGTAGTTTGCAACTTTGAACGCACAGAGGAATTCAATGCTAATTTAACTGGTAAAGTGATTTAATCGGTCACTATTTTTTATTACGTTGTTTCAGTTCTTTGGTTGAAAAGTCTTTCGAAGTCTTTGTCATTCGACAGCGTATAACTGTGAAACAGCCAACGAAGACGTGTATAAGAACGCAAACAACTTCATAGAAAGTTTATTAAAGGCGCGAGCGTTTTGTTGAACTTGGATTGCCACTGGAAACCGTACTATACGATCGCGTGATCTGGACAGTGTTTACTTTGTAGAAAGCAAGACCGAACATGCCTTGAAAAACTTTTAAACGGAAGGTTGTGATAGGAAAATTAATATCGTTGTTGCAATTCATCGCGGGTAAAATACTGATTCAGGGCGAACAGCTCCAGTCATTGCTTACAGGCGTAGGAAGGTTTTTGGGTTAATTTAAAAACGACTGATTTGAAAAACAGAATGAAGGTGTAAGCTCATAAGCGGATATAATTTCTGTTACTGCACCTCACCAATTTTTAACTTCAAAGCGCATTTGATTTTGTTTGTGTAAGAGCGCTATTATACGCCCAAGCCGCCAGAACTGTGAAAATAATTCTGTCGGTGATATGAAAAAAGATTTGAATCCTTGCTGTGAAAGCGATCCTTCAGAAGCTTTCGTCAAGGAATCGTCTGCTTGACAGAATATGTTTTCAAACAACGATTGAATCACATTTTAAGCCTACGCAAATGTTTACTGGCGGTTGTGAGAACAGATTTAATGCAGTTATTCCTGTTTTTTGTTATTTGTATTGTGAATCCTGTTTAATGGTCATTTTATGGAATTACTGCGATGACGCAAAACACACCACTTGTCAACGATGCTTCAACAACTCTCTATTTTAATATGATTCCAGGTCTGATGATGCGTAGTGTTGCAGATTATGCGTGGTGTGCCTTGCTAAACTTAGTCTAATATCAGCCTAAAGCAGTGGTTCTTAACGTTTTTTCTACCGCGCCTCCCTTAAGTTCTTTGTTTCAAGCCTCCTAACTTTAAATAAGCTGTAAAAACAAATGTATTCATTGGCAAATTTATTGATCAAACTTAACCATGTTGTAGGACGCGTGAGGGCTCCCTTCCCCTGGAAATTTATTGACGCCCCCCGGTTTAGCCTAAAGTAATATGGGAGTAACAGCTGCAAATAATCGTGGACTGTGCGTGTGCTTTCTTCTGAATTATGCTGATGTCACTGCATACGTTGCAGCTTAAAGCGATAGCGTCGCTATTTGAAGCGATTCTACTAGCACAATGAAATTCTAAACTTCAGCACTTTGTTGATGATTATATATTTCTGTGAGGAACACCGATGCAGTTCTTTTGCTCCAGCAAATGCGATACTACTACAAGTAAACGATTTGTACAAGTATCTGTCGAAAGGAACAGCAATTATTCAGACGCTATGATGTTTACCGAGTATATATTTCACCTGCTAAGCAGACATCTTCAGGTCTTATTAATAGAATCTTTGAAATTTGTATTGGTGAACTCAAACTGTTAGGAAGATATAAGTTTAGCCCAATTATGTTTGTAAAACCCGTAAACTCTGCAGCATGACTTATTCAGCAGCAATGTTTCAGACATGTCAAACCCGGAAACGTTAGCATGCCAAAAATCTTTTAACTGGCTATCATAACGGCTTTTGTAAGTTAGTTCCTTGTCTCGAAAGTAAATGTACAACATGATGCACTTGCAAGGCGCACAGTGCTTGCAGCTAATTTGTAGAAGTTAGAATGCACAGTACAGGATTTAGTTCTTTGTCGTGGCGTTCATGCACTTCATATTGCTGACACGGATCAGGCAAAACAAACGAACTTTCAAATGATGTTCAGATTGAGGCGGGCATAAACACAAGTGCCATCGAAAGTTGCTAAAATTTACTCTTTCGCAATTGAGCAGCATAAACACAGTCTTTATGAAAAGATAATTTTGAAAGCAAAGAAGTCATCGAAACCTGGTGTTGTCAGCATAAACATCATAATTTTTCAACCTGTGCTTGGATGAAACCGCTGTCATTCACAACTCAATATCAATTGAATGAAGACAGAAAAAGTTAAAGAATACGGTTTAGCGACATTACTCGCATAACTTTACAGGTCCAGGATCATGATTAATTTATGCTTGTTCAGCAGACCTGCGCTATTAGTTCTAAGTTGGCTTTTCGATCACGGTAACAGACTTTCTCAAGTTTGTGGATGGCGTGCTGTATAAACAGCTTGCTGGCGTTGCTCTTGGACCTCCATTCAAGCCAGCCGGTGGTGTATTACTGAACAATACCTTTATGTTAGTGAATAAATATATCCATTGTCGTGTTGTTTTGTAACGACGAACCTAGCGACAGGCGGTAAAACTGCATGACTTGGAATTCTGAGTCGACAACGTTGTTGAAACACATGTGTTTCACCTGATTGATACATTTCTTCTTGGGCTGCAAGTCATCAAGTACTGTGATTTGTAGAACACTGGAAGCGTTGGAAGAATCAGAAGACAATGCCACTTCGAGAACCTAGCATAAGGCCCAAGTTTGATTTTGCTGCTGTCAAAAGACGTCGAGGGCTGAAAACTCCAAAATCACGGGACAAGGAAGCAGAAAAAATACTGCAACAGGTTTTGGTTTCGACTGGTGGTTCCAAAGATGCCAGGGACGGGCAAGATTTTGCGTTGGATTTTTCATCGTTAGGATTGGAAAGTTTACCTGTTGAGTTTTTCGAAGATGAATTCTTGTACGAAAAATGCGTTCAGTTTCTGGTGGCAATTGATTTATCAGATAACAGCTTGAAGTACATCGACAGTGAAATCGGCGACTTTGAACGTATTAAAAGGTTGGATTTATCGAAAAACAGGCAAGTAATTCAATTATCAACCGTAAAGCGGGTTTCTCTCAATAAAATACATAACCCGTTTCGCAACCTGGTGGAACTAGGGCTTAGGCTATGAAGGTAATTTAATCAAGCTGATGTGCAAATGCAGTGAGAATATAACTCCCGCATACCCGTAACGCACAATGTGTCATATTTAACCACGTTTAAACTTGTTATTTGTGATCATTTGATAAACTTTTAGCACAAGGGCAGATAAAGGCATTACTGTTTTATGATCATTTAAGTGAAACCGGGTTTTCAATAGAAAAAGCGTAGTTTCAAGCAGGGCTGTGGAGCCGGAACTCAAATTTCAGTGTCTTTCTCTGGTTCCAGCTCCAGACATCTAAAGTTTTTGGCACCGGCTCCAAAATTAATTTGCCCATGAAAACTGCAAAACCATTGTATAATTTGCACAACTCGCTTGCCCCACGAACTAGGGCTGTAAAACGGGAACACAAATTCCAGGCTCCGGCTTCGGCTCCACCATCTAAAAGTTTTTGGCTTCGGCTCCCATCATTAAAAAATTCTTGGGCTCCGGCTCCACAACTTTGGTTTCAAGTGTCTTTGAATGTGCTATTCGACTGGGATGTGTCAGCAGCGTGCAGAGGGGGGGGGGCAAACGGGGCGACGACCCCGGGCATCCAAGGCAGGGGGCATCAAAACTTTATTAAAATGTTGTGACTAGGTGCTTCTTCGTATTGTAAGGCTACTAATACATACTGCATTGATCTGTTGAAAACTTTCCTTGGGGGAGCATGCAAATCTAAGTTAAGTGACCCGACAGAGAGAGATGAAGCACTGCCATCGTTATCTTAAGGCTTTACATCCTATCTCACTGCCCCTTTTGTAGGTTGGCTAACTCCTGGTAGCCTAATTTTAATCTGCAACTTGTCTTCAAGATATATTTCGATTCTCTCTAGAGCCTGGGCTCTTAAACTGAAGGACGTGGAAGGTTCGCAAGGGGGTTCGAGTATGACAACGTCATATTGTTGAAAAATATTAATTGTATTGTTTTTAGCATTTTACTATAAACGCCATAATCCGAACAAAGCGGAAAGTACAGCTGCGCCCGTATCCATGGGGGGGAATTCGGAGGAAGTGCCCCCAAAACTTTTTGTGCCCCCCAAAAATTTTTGTTCCCAGAAAAATTTGTTTTAAACATATAATAAAAACAAAATCTTGCCCCCTAAAATGTATTTTGCCTCCCCAAACCTTGAAACCTGGCTACGGGCCTGCAGTGCAGTGAACAAAACCGAGACTTCTGAAAATTGTTTGTTCAATGTTGGATTTATGAGTAAAGAACGCTTTATATATATGTCGATGGTGTCTTGTCTGCTTGGTTTCATTTTTTGTTGCAACGCGAATTGTGTCACAGGACTATATCACGCGTGACGATTTTGGCGATAGATTCTTTGCTTTCAATGGTAAAAAAGAACAAAACGATATCGTAAATTTTTCAGAAATAACTCCGTTCGGAGCTGTTAATACTTTCAGAGCCAAGTACGATACGTTTGAAAACGTACTGTATTTTTTAGCAGAGCGCCAGCGTTTTTTCTGAACTGTACTACACTTTTTTCTCGCCAAAAGCGCCATTGCAAAAATCTGTGCCTTTGAACGTACGTTTTACTACGTTCAAAAGCCTTGCTATTGTTGCGTAACGTGGTACGAACGAGACTCGTATAGCTTTTTTCGCTTCTTAATTCTCACTTGAGGCGACGTTTTTGTGGTGCAATCCTTTTGCACGTAGCAAAGGTCTGGGCAGGTAGTTTTGCTGTGCTTGTATTTCTCACATTCCTCAATAATAGATTTTGGTAGGGGGCATACAATCAAGTATTCGCCCCGGGCATCACCAGACCTCTACACGACCCTGAAATGCGTTGATATTTGCACATTTCCCAATGGACTAATCTTACGTTTACTTTTCATCTGCATTCGACCACCGGAGGTGTTGTAGCGTAAAAGTGGCCACCGGATATGAGATATTTTGCTGTTTCAACAGTGTTCCGTAACATTTCAATGTATATCCACCCAAGGGCGGATCCACTAATGTTAGGGGGGGGCGATTTCAGTAAGATTTGGTAGTCAAGTTTTATACCGGCTTTGCTACTGTGAGAGGGATGAAGTATTCTTCACAAAACTGCTGTGGCAAAACAATAGACAACAAAATGGCCCTATATCGCGAATGTTGTTTTCCGAATAGTAAAAATTCACGGTGAATAAAGTTACTTTCGTAGGTTTTAGGGGGGGCGATCGCCCCAATCTTCCCCCCTGGATCCGCCCCAGGATCCACCAAAGGCGTTACAATGTAAACCTTTGTCTTTAACTACTACGCTTTGCTGTCTCTTCCTAAATCGTGTACGTGTAGTAACCCCAGTCAATTTAACAATTCTTTCGTTTTATCTTTAACGTATTAGTAATGGTCATTGCTTTTTTTGTATTGGGAAGTTTCTTACAAATACTCCTGTATTTTGCAAAACTCTCGTACATAAGTTTTTACGAATCGCTTGCACAGTGCAAGAGGCCACTTATATGCAAACCAGTTGCCAGCATTGCATTGCTGCAAGAAATGAAAGCAAACTCTTGGCAGTGGCCAAGTTGATGTTTATTTCATGCATTTTATAAAAATTTCACGAACATTTTTGTGGAACAATTGATTGAAAATTGCACTCTCACACCCTCAAACCTCTCCTCTAAATCGATTAGACACGGAAGGCTTCCTGGTTTTCTCAGGTGAACTGAATGCATTTGTTCGTTTTTTAACGAAACGTTTCAAGGTACTGATTTATTTGACAAGGAGGATAAGCACAAATTTGTAGCTGTGGTCAATGGCACTTTAACACAAGCAAAAAGTAAGTTCAGCCATTAAAACAGCTATGTCAATCACCACTGTCTTGTTTTGTGCAGGTTACGTGTCATCCCTTCGACCCTGTGTAATTTGTCGGCTTTGGTGGAACTGAACGTGACGTACAATAACTTGGTTCACCTACCACGCAACCTTCACAAATGCTCGTCGTTGACCATGATTCGAGCAGCACACAACAAGCTACGTGGCTTGCCACCCAAAATTGGCATCATCCCTGGTCTTCTAATGCTAGACGCTGGAGAGAACAGTTTGAAGTATGTCTACCGCGAGACACAGGTTTTGTAGTTGCTTGTTTTCTTCTTATTGGCTTGGATTTTAACAAGCAATGGTAGCTAACATAAAGCAGTGCAGCGTGAGATGGAATTTCATCAAATATTTGCAAGTGTGTATTGCGTATTCCAGGATTGCAAAAACGCAACATGTTTATTCTGAAGCAAGTTGTGTTGTTACCCATTTTCAATTTTCGTCGTTCTTTAGAAATTTGCTTATTTGTTTCATGACAGAACCCTTTCGAAACCAACGCCATTAACAGCAACAAGCCTTCGTGTGGTACCAAACGCGATAACATTTCGGACAGTTTTGGTTTCGCAATAGAGAAGCAATTGTTGCTTGCAATTTGATTCACCAACAAAATAATTTGCAAACATGTGTCTTTGCAATTAGGACTTAAAATTTGGGTTGTCTTGAATTTGAAACACTTTATATTTTTGAAGATGTATGTCACAGACACACATACAGTTATTCCGATGCAGGCGCCTCAAACAAAGTACACTGACAGTACACAACGCATGATTAATTTCTGTGAATGTTTTGGATAAACTTTGAACAAGAATTGCAGATTGGTCGTTGTCCATAGAACGAAGCTGCGGCGAACGATGGAACGATGAAATTCCGACAACAAAACCAAATTTTTTAAAGCCTTGTTTCAAATTGAAACAGCTACGTTGCTTATATAAGCATACTTTGATCAAACACTAGGCCGTGTAATGGCAAAGTCGTCACAATAATAATGCCTTTATGTTAACTTAAAGCCATGGCAGAACGTATTTGGAAACATTTACTATGGTTTAGTTCAGGTTTGGCAATACATTTTATGAAATGATATTTTGATGACAAATGACTCAAACACGTTTTCGAAAAGTGTTCTGCGTACAAATGTTTGCAAGATGATTTTTTGACGATGCGAATGGGTAAGCACAAGATAAAAGATGTGAAAGCTAAGCTTCAGTAAAATCTGAAGAGTATGTGTAAAGCTTACCTGTCACAAGTCCGCAACTTGAAGCGTTCTTGTATTTCTGTGCCAAAGATACGAAAATCCCCTTTTCTAATGAAACCATTGATTTTAGTACAAGTATTTTTTCCACAAGACAGTTGGCTCTATAGTATGTTTTTCTTTTCGATAAAATTTTCTCCTGGTTTATGGTCAGTACTGAACCACTGCATACGTTTCCAGTCTTTCTATGTAAAAGTGCACGGACAACAGACTCTATAGCAGGGTCTCTAACACGCGTCCCGCGGGCCGCATGCGGCACGCGAGGGCATTTTGTGCGGTTCGCGACGCTTTCTGGGAATTTTCAAATAATTAACATTTAATTTATTTCGTTTAATCACCGGTGTTTAAAAGTGCTTGGTGAGATAGTGAACAAGTTCCATTTAAAGTAATGCAGACGGCTAGAAATGAAGTGTCTTTTCACCTTTCCCAGGACAAGGATAAGCTGTTTCTAGTCAGGTTCAGATACCGCCATTGTTGCGACAGCGTCATAATGCGGCCTTCAGGTAGTCACGATGCGGCCGCTGGGGTTACTTCATAAGTCTTCATTTGGCCCTCGTATCAATTTGAGTGTGAGAGCCAGGCCCGCAACCAGCTTGGAACACCAGGAGGGGCGAAGAGTTTTCCGAGAGGGGCCCAAATTTTTTGAACTATGTCCAACACATTTTTCCAGGTTGGGCAAAAACTTTTCTACGGGGGCTTCGCCCCCTGCGCCCCCGTGGTTACGGGCCTGGTGAGAGCCCTGCTCTATAGCATTAAGCGCATACCTGCCAGGGTGTGGACCCCAGTGGTGGTAAAGTGCTGTGGATATTTCATTCGAAAGCAGCTTTACAACTTCCAGTTTAGCCTCACTTTTAGAAAACTTACTGTACTTCGCGTTACGTCACTCGTCAGTAGCATCTGTTCCTCTATCTTCACGCAAAATAGCGACATAAACATTGTTGTACGATCAGGTCAATACCGAAATCGGCGTATCAAATAAAGAAGGTCCTCAACGTTTCCGGAAACAATTTGCGCGAACTTCCCGAACCTGAAGTCAAGGGTGTGAAAGCGGCGAACCAACTCATCAGGAGCATCGAAGCATCTCACAACGAAATAGAAAAACTGCCAACAAACCTTTCGTTTTTGACAAGGTAAGCCATCGAATCGTGGATCCAGTACAATGACCGTGTTAAACAGGCTTCCAATAATAATTCAGCAATGGAGACTTGAATTTTTTTGACTTGAGAGACTGTGAGTCATATCGGCCGTTGCATGTTTGAACTTGCACGATGTTGTCAAAACCGATTAGCTCAAAGGCATTATACTAAAATTTGTCAGTTGCTGTATGAAAGCTAGGCCATCGAGAAGGCATGGAATTTCTTGTAAGATTCAAACGCCAAAACATTAGGGTTGACTGAGTGTTGGCGTTCAAGAGGCTTTCTAATTCATATCAAACAAATGAATTACAATTGCAAGCCCTAAAGCAGGGCAACGGGTAACGCAACCCACACGCATGTCCTCGATATCTTAAATAAATCCGCAAGCATTTTTCACCATTGAAAAACTTCACTCAGGGCAGGTTCTCGTTTGGAGTCACGTCAAACTAAATATTGTAAACATCGTTGTTTGTACATTTGCTTAACTGCACTTGCTCCATGTTTAATTAGTAGCTGCATTTGTATTTAATCAGTAGTAGGCTTGTATTTGATTTCACCTAAAATTGTCCATCATAACCAATTCGAATATGTAAAAAAATTGCTGAAAAAGAACCATAGTTAGCGCAAGCATTCTCAAGCCCGAGTCAGTGGACTCATTTGAGTGGGTGAAGACGTTTTGGTGAATCTAGAGACAGACTCCTTCTCAAGAGAACAACTGAGCATATATTACTGCCAAAACGACACTCATAGAATATTCCGCTCACTTTGTTAGAAGCCTGCATGAGTCGCCCAGCCAGGCCAACCTTTTCTAAGCCCATTTCAACGCTCTGGGTAAGTGGTTCTCAACCTGTGAACTGAGTCGGAACTTTTTTCAATTCCGAGCCTGGACCGAAATCACTACGGACCGAGAAAACCTGGGGTTTGTACCGGGTCTGGGTGGAAAAAAGTCCGTGAATCATACTTGCTGTGCTATTGCATGTCCGCGGATGCTTGGTTTTGTTATATATGTACGCCACTTTGCATACACGTCAAGTTTATGTGTGACTGCAAGCAGTAGCGGAAACGGGCATTTGCCCCCCTGCGAACGCCCACGCGATCGTTGACTATTTTATATCAGGTTTCACAAACAAGGCCAGCTCATCTAATGAACCGAAGAAACGTTTTTCGCGTTTCTTTGTAAGCACAAGTTAATTTTTAGTATCCTTAGCGATTAAGCAATGTGCAGCACAAAAATATATTTGGCGATGAGAGTCAATGAAATCAAGTGTCATGCCACCACCTCTTTAGGTCTGGTGGGGGGGATGCATCCCCTGCATCCTCCCCTGTGTCCGCGCCTGACTGCAAGTTTTCTGATACACCAGATTTGTTGTACGGGCCTGGTTAGACCAGGCTTAAATAGCCTCCGTTAAATTGAGCGGGCCGTAGGCCGGGTTGTGCCTTAATTATTACGGGCCAGACTGGGGTCGGCCTTTTGAAGTCGGCCAGTGCAGGCTTCTACCTACGCTATATCTTATTTAAGTAACTTAAATCTGCGAAGACCTTTGCTAACTGAAACGTAGAGAACTGTTGGTGTAGAGCAGTGGTTCTCAACCTTTCATGGTTTGTGACCCCCTTCCAAGACTGTCAAAACTTTTGGCCCACTGCTCATCAATAGGGTTTTGCAATATCACGGCAGAGCTATTTAGTAAAGGCCTCTGCTCGTAACCCCGGAGAACCGCTCTGTGGCCTCCAAGGGGTCCGAGGGCCCCGGTTGAGAAACCCTGGTGTAGAGTTTTGAAATGCTACGTTTATACATTCATGCCACACGGTCCACATCTACTGTTAACAGTTCACATTTTTGCATGTCAAGGGATAAAACGTAGAAATGAATTCGAAACAAATCTTCTGGCCTCGTGCAACCGCAGCTAGTGGCAATATTCTGAACCCTAATAAACCAGCTACTCTCGTACTTGATACTTTACAGCTAACAAGTTTCTTCCTGTTTTGGCAAAACATTATTTCTTTGACAGATTGCAATCGTTAAACTTGTCCAACAACAAGATTCACCATCTTCCTACGAGTATTGGCGATCTGCCTAATCTCATTGGATTGGATTTATGTGTCAACGAGCTGGAAGCATTGCCTGAATCGATAGGCCGCTTGGAAAAACTACGACTTCTGGACTTGAGGCAAAACAAATTAACTGATCTCCCAGAGACTTTGGCAAACGTCAAGGATCTGATTGTGTTAGATTGTAGCAAAAACCTCATCGAGAAACTTCCGCGAGAATTGAGACATTTGAAAAGTTTGCAGGTAGGAAAATTTCAACCCATTTAGGAATCTTGCAATTTTTCTGCTTAGCGTTGAAATTTTGAAGGACCTTTCAAACCTCTGAAACCAAAGCAAGGTGTTTACTGCAGACTAATTTCTGTAATTTTGTATATCGTTTTATAAATTCAGCCAAAAACTATATATTTAGTGAGATAATACTTTTTATTTGCAATTCTCTTAAAAGGGGCTGGATCTCTCAGAAAATCAACTCGTTGATGTACCAGATTTGTACGAAATGCCGAAGTTAGTAACGGCAGACCTCTCCAGAAACCAGATTACTCAACTTGGCCATCTGGACGATATGCCAAGCTTGTTTAACCTAGACTTGTCTCGCAACCGGCTACAAACTCTACCACAGGAAATTGGAAATCTACGAGCATTGCACACCATTGAACTATCGAACAACGAACTAGAAAACTTACCTCCCACATTTGGGAATTGCAGGTACCTAGTCGTTGGTTCGAAGTTATTTTTTGCCGTTTTGGTTACCCAGTGTGTTTTGATCGTTGTCATCATGATGCTGAGAAGGGTGCAACATGCTGATGCTAATATCTTTCCGCACAATAGTTAAACCATGGGTCGGCAAGTTGTGACCGTTTAGCTCCTCTAAAGTGGCCCTCTGTATTTGACAAAACATGAAACGTAAATTTGCATTTGATTATTATTATTACGACTAAGCTGATTACATTTTATTAGCCTATGCTCCTATGAAATCGCATGAAAAATAAAACGGTATCAACGTTTTGTGGTTCCTCACCGGTCCTATATGCTGCAAGATACAGACCATTAAAGAAAGCACATGGCTGCAGCAGTGCCTAGGCATGCAACATACGCACTCCTGCACACTTCTGCAGACACCGCTCATATTGCTGGCTCCATCCATCGTATCCTTGCTCCTGGAAAATCTTTAAGTCAAGTCCAAGATGCGATAAATCTTTTAATATGCCAACCGCTGGTGCTTGCCCAGTGATGGAAGTGGCACGAAACATAGAAACTCTTCATGAAATCTCTTTATTTTTAACAAAACCGAGAGGTAAGCTGACCTGCTCAACATGACCATTTTTACGTGTCCCGTCCGAAAATACAGAGAAGTACTTCGGAAAATCTGCAGGGGGTTACGGTCGGTCTGCAGACTTTTAAGTTACAAAATATATTTGAAAACGTTACAAATGTTACACAGTTTGTTTTAATTTTTTTATTTCTGAATGCTGGCACAGGATAAATCTTTCATCAGACGCTTTCAAAAATTCATATTTCACATCATCAAACTTTTTAGAATAGATCTCGTGGCATGCCTTTTGCACTGAAACCAGCCAGGCTGGCCTTTGGTGATAAAATCAGCACACTAATTCGGAATATTGTTGATTTCTATTACATTTCAACCAAATAATCATTTCTGCTTTTATTTTGTTGCTTCCAGAAACAACAGTACAAGCTTCAATACAACTGGTGAAATGCCTTTTTCTTTCATAAGCTGCGTTAGCAACAAATATTCTTGTCTATAGGTCCTAGACCTTGACCAAAACATGTGTTTACAATCGAATTTTCAGGACTTCACGATCAGGTGGTTGCTGCTCACCACAATATTAAGTAATTTTATTCGTGGTTTTCTTATTTCAGAAGTCTTCAAAGAGTGGATCTTAGTAACAACCAGCTGGATTCGCTCACTACATCGCTTCGCAGGCTAACTTCACTGAAGACCTTGGTTGTTACTAACAACCAGATTAAGTCTCTTCCCCAACCATTTGGGTTTCTTCGATCCCTGCAAAGCGTCGACCTTTCAAATAATTCACTGGAAACATTGGTTGGGCTTGGTCCACTTCCACGCGGAATGAAGCATTTGAAAGTTCACGGAAATTTACTGAAAGGTGAGAGAACCAAAAACCATTGATGAGCGAGAGTCGTGACAAGACATCCGTGCTATCTAAAGAGCACCGCCAAATATAGAAAGCTTGCAGTTTAGCAACTCCAAACATGAATATTGAAATTATCTAAGGGAAGTCAAAGCTTATAAAATTCACAGGTGTTTGTTTACTTTGGGCTATCGCCCGGAAAATATAGATGTATCAGGCATAGGCGCACGAAGCGGGGGGTCGGGGGGGGGGC
>Ga0210059_1010966_pt1 | contig 13919 bp, 12 predicted proteins | sample Ectturendosymbi2_FD_188042 | JGI IMG/M metagenome (GOLD analysis project Ga0210059, IMG submission 188042) | Ecteinascidia turbinata endosymbiont from Florida, USA - Sample 2 (SPAdes) (version 2) | ecosystem: Host-associated > Tunicates > Ascidians > Unclassified | place: Key West, Florida... | reverse complement strand
TGTTGGTTAGAATAGCATGGGGAGTCATTAGGTGATTGGATATACTTATGACATGAAGAACAGTGAACACAATGCAAACAGTTGAGCATATCACAAGTTTTGCACAAAGCCATGATTGTATTTGGAAGTCATCGCAGTACTACATTATAATAATCATGGTGGCGTCATTCATGCGTGTGTCCTATATACTTGTATTTCATCAAAGTAAATGTATGCGCGTCATCAAGCGTATACACTCTACTACCGCCATGTATGTATCCTCGTCTTCCTTCATGTGTTTGTGTATTCCTTGTTACTGCGATGCATGTTTGAGGTCATAGCGCATTGCATGTGGGAGTGAAGACGCCACACAATACAATCCACTACGCCTACGTAGATTGCCGTATTTGAGACATTTACACAATACACTATCTTCTTGTACCGCTCTTATGCTGCAGTAAGCTTTTGCTTATGAGGAAAAACAAAAGTTTTCTAAACAACAAACTTGAGCAAATTTGAATGATTTACGGTTCTAGTTACGAATATGCCCCACGTATCTTAGAAACAGAACATTACTTGTGTCGTGACAATGATGCCATTGATGACGCCACGGTTGTATCAATGGTGTTTGATGACACCACATGCAAATTTCTTTGACCAGGCTTTCGTGGGAAAAAGGATAATGACGTCATAAAATTGAAAGAAACAAGGTTTCTGAACACACACGCCACACCCCTATTTACGATCGGCACTTGGAGCAACGCAACACACACGCCGTACCGCAATTAACGATATGCACTTGAAGCAACGCAACACACACGCCGTATCGCAATTAACAAAAATCCAAAAGACCAAAGCACTCAACAACAAAAATGCTCCAAAGAGCTTGTGTAAGTACTCTCCACATTGGGAGTGAAGCAAGGAATCGATCCGCAAATTTTTAATGGGAAATCGCTTTCACATAAAATTACGCATCCTCAGTCCTGAAATATGCAAAGCTTACGGGTGAAAAGTTGAAAGGCTAAACTAAGAGCAGAAAAAGCCAACAAACTCAAGACTAAAACGAACATATCATAACACAAGCTCAGAAATCATAACAGCTTAACAACCTGACTCATATCAAGAACATCAGTTGCGACAAAAAGAAACTGTGACTTAAAAAATAAGAAAAACGATTACTCAAAGTGACTTTTAATATTAGGAAAAAGTTTCATCCAATGAATATGTTACTGAAACATCAAACGCCAATGGTAGATTTTTTAAGTTGGCGTCTCTTTATTGTATAAGACGTTTTTCTAATATTACAGAGTGTGTCATTTTGAGTAACCGTTTTTCTTATTTCATAAGTCTGCTTCGTTTTGTCGCAACAGGTGCTGTTGATATGAGTCAGGTTGTTAAGTTGTTATGATTTCTGAGCTTGCGTTATGATAAAATCGTTTTAGTCTTGAGTTTGATTTTTCTTCTCTGCTGTTACTTAAGCCTTTCAACTTTTTACCCGTAAGCTTTGCTTGCTAATTTCGGGACCGAGGATGCGTAATTTTATGTGAAATCTCTTTCCTATTAAAAATTTGAGGATCAATTCCTTGCTTACTCCCATTGTGAAGAGTACTTGCTTGAATACAGATATGTGCAAGTTTGAATCATCGCAAAAAGATGAAAGCAGAGCACAGTCGACTGGTTCTTCGAAAAATTGATGCTTTCAAGAGTTCGTGTGATTGTGATGATATTTGTGTTGAAACCAGATTTGCATCTCTGCCTGAATTCCGAGCGCGTAAATATCATCCTCGAAGTTAATTACACCTTTTTCAAATTTGTTTCGCATTCACTGACCTCATTTCGAAACTAGTGATATTTTGCAGCTTTTTGTCGAACAAAATATCCTGCATGTCGGTTCAGAGCAGGGACAAATTGAAATTTTCGGTGAGCGGGAAATAAGTACAGATCACTCGATTTACAAACTCAACTTCGAACCACATTCTCCAACCTATCAAAAGCAACCTTATTGTTAACAACTAGGGACGCACAAGCAGGGGTATGGAAGAGGGGTAGTAAAAGATTTCAGGACAACGGAAAGTTATGAAAACAAAATAAATCGTTACCAATTATATTTGTTTCTTTGCATCAACAATGTTAACCTCAAAAATAATAACAGAAATTATAGAAAACTATTCTGAATTTTTGGGTGCGCGAATATCTGCAATAAACTTGTTTCAGGTCGACCTTGATAAATCATAAAATTATCTATAATACTGTTATGAAAAGGCACCTCCACCCCCGTTTCCCCCCACTTTTGAAAGAACAGCTGGTCAATGCCCCCCCCCGCCTTGCTCGCGTTCTCCGGCGTCAATGTGAACAACAAATAAAGGCAAAATTGGTAATATGTCGCTCTTGCAGTCGATGTACTTCCACGTATTATCTTAAGATTGTTAGTAATAAATAAAAAAGACTGCGCTGGGGGGTTATGGTTGTATTTCAAATTATCTTTTGGATTGGTTTTTAAAGTAAATGGTGTCCAAAAACTAGCAAGACATTGTTTTGATAGGAAATCGCTTTTACAATTCATCTGCGCATCCTTAATCTTTAAATCTTATTCAAATAGATTCTAAACTTGATATCACTGTGATTTCATTAGTGACGCAAGTTTTGTTTGATTGAGTGTTGCTTGAATAATCCACAGACAGTGTTGCAAGACGTCCAAGTGTTTATTTGTTACAAAATCTCAAATAGTCTATTTAGAGCGTTAAAACGTATATTTCACTGACGATTTTGAAATTTCGTTGGGCAAAACCTATTTGTTTTGCCCACGTTGAAAGACCAATCGACGCAAAACCAAAACTAAAAGTTCATACTCTTCTGTTTAAATTGTCTTTAACACCGGAATCATCATGAATATTTTTTCGCAGCACGTTTTCTGTGGCAGACGAGTCTGATTTGTTTCGAATAACCATTGCTGGATACAGTGGAACTGCTGGTGATGCATTGTTATCTCCGAATCATTATACGTCAAGTCATCCGATTAATGGAATGTCGTTCACTACAATTGACAGAGACAATGACAGGTAATAAGTATGAAAAGTACAGTCGTACATTCGTTCATTTTCGTGTCAATTTTTTTCTGCGGAGGGTCGCAGAGGCAGCGGCACTAGGACATGAAACACGTCACGGTCAACAGCAATCTCAGACAGTTCTGCTGACTCCACAGCAAGGCGGGGCCCAGCAGGTTCGGAAATGCAATTAATTCACCTGGTCCTTCGACGAAGTCTGGGTCGCTTTCCCGTGGATATAGCCAGGACTTGCCTCGTCAATATTTTGTCGGTCATTGTGGACACATGGCGGAATCAGCGTAGCTAAGATAACCCGATTCGGAGGGGAAGTGGCTCTAAATTCAGAGCTTTGCGAAGTTCACAGTTACGCAATGTGTCGTGAATGAACTCATCGCAAAAATCCCATCTCTGTCGCTTGTACTTGAGATAATAATCACTATCCCAGATTCACGACTGTAGGTGAGGATCGGAACAAAAACCTATTTAAAGACTGACAGCTTTGTGGTGTTAAGGTCCCGTTTTGTAACCACAGAGCGACAAGGTCACGCAGAACTGCATTTGTTTACACAAATCCGCCTATCAATCTCCAAATCTTCCGCAAAAAGCAAATGGTTTATGCAGAAGCTTCCAGCAAAGACACTTTCGTTGACTCGGCTGTGACTGTCCGCTCAATTGGTCAACATTATGAAGAAGAGTAATGACTATGAGTCCTGCGCGGGGCGGGTTAGTCCGCGCGGGTTGCGGGTACCCGCATAGTTAAGCATGCGGGTGCGAGGCGGGCGCGGGTTGAACCTGGTGTGGTGCGGGAGTGGGATAAGAAATTCTTTGTGCGGGTAATTAAGTGTTGACTCAAATGGATGCGAGTGTGACATGAGCAAAAAATTAATTATAAAGAAAGCTTGTGGTACAAAGGTGTAGAGAAGCTTTGCCAACCGAAATGCCTTACTGGGCCAAAAATTATGTCATTATCTTCGTGACGCCGCGTATTGAATGGTTTACTTTATCTTAGCAAATCACAATTTAGTTTAAAAGCTACTGAGGGCATTTGAATATCAATTGCATTGGTAACGACTGCATGGTATACTTCTAATCACTCCCAAACTGTTATGCCATGGGCAAATTTATTACTAATGGAAGAACAAGGGTGCTTATAAATAGGTTTGGTGCAGAGAACACACGAGTGAAAATCAGAAAACTAGAAATCAGTTTTGCACTGAAGTGTCATTGGATACGTGGAAATCTATCAGTGCGTAGAACATGGTAAACAGGCACGAAAGACCACTGCAACTAAAATGTCGAATTTGAGATTGCAGAAATGAAGTCAGGCTGTCGTATTGTACGCACACAAAGATGGAAGGTTTACTGGGCGGCACGCGGGCCGCGGGTTGTTGCGAGACCAAACATTGAAGTCTCCAGGTCTCAGTTATTTTGCAGGAAAAATGTGCTGGGTGATGGCTGACGCTGCTAATGAAGTAGCGCTGCTAACTGGCGCTGCTAATGAAGTAGTGTTTATTATCGATGATCATGTCGTGAATAGCAGATGTGGAAATTTAAAAGAGTACCTCAGTGAATGACAAACTCTTTTTCAACAGTGCTCTGAGAAAGAAGCGCTGAAGTTTAACAAGGTTTTGCATTTTCACCTGATGGTGTTTGTCAAGACCTTCCGTTGGCTTTGAAACAAACCACAGAATATTTTGCCACTAGCGATGAAACACACTGCATGCGTTTTTAATGGTTTTCAGACTCACAGCGACAGGTGCAGGTTTGGGACGGAAACAATGCGGGGATGATGCGGGTTGAGAGGGCCTGCGGGTGCAGGCGGGAGCGGGCAAGAATTATCAAATTCCTACGGGTGCGGGGCTGGTTTAAATTTTGCGGGTGCAGGGCGGGAGCAGACAAAAAATGTAAACTCGCGCACGACTCTAACAGTGACAATACACACCCTTGCTGATATCCAACGACGACGGTGAATGATCGTCATTTAAATCAGCAGACACGAACACAAACGTCTGAGCAAACATACACTGCTTTGACAGCCAGAAACTGGCGATCATAAACACCGTACTCCCGCAACACACTCCAAAGCTTTTCACATAGAACCCAATCGTATCCTTTCTCGAGTTCGACAAAACATATGCAGAAATCGGCATAATTGGACAGTTACTACCATGGAATGCGCAAAATTAAACAAACCTATCGCGTATCGTCATTGTGCTCGTCACCATGACCAGCTTTAGGCATAAAGGGAAACCGTTCGGAAAACTCGCGACAGTCTGCGCCATTAGCTATCCACTACTCGAGGCCCCACGTTGCGCCAGCTACGCATCTGGTGGACAGATTGGCACAAAGAAGAATGTACACCACTTCACACACAAGGAAAGAACACGAAACACGAACACCACTTCACACACAAGGAAAGAACACGAATTGGTCGAGGAAGCCAACCGATAACCGATATTACCCGAATTCCCATCTCTTCCCAACAACTTTTGCAACACCAGGTGGCGCCACAGGAAAAGCAATAAATCCTTATTTTCGACAAAATCTAAGATATTGCTTTGTCTGAACAGTTTCCAGCTTCTTAACCTGTTAAACAAGGCTTCTGGCGTTGGACTATGGCGCACTTTTAATGCTGTTGCTGATGTGGATGCGACAAATAAAAAAATACTCTCTAATTTCAATTGAATAACATTTCAGGAGTGGGGATGGCTAGTGTTACTTGGAATTACTTTCTTGGTAAAAGCATTGGCTGATTGATTCGTCATCATCATGTTTGTGGATAATAGTCTGTCAATACCAGAATTTTCTCTTCGGATTTAACTTGCACCCAGCACAAAGTCCAAAAGATACGATGGCAGCGGCAAAAAAGGATTTTATCTCCATAAGTATCTTTACAAACTAATTCAATTCACTTTCATTTGTACTCTCTCTGGAGTGTAACGAGTGACCAACGGCGTCAGTCGCCATTTGCTTACGGCGTTGGTTCACGCACTATGCTTTCGTAGTGAATGCTTGATTGATCGCGAGTCAATGGCAACTTCGCACAAAAACCTTTTCCTTGCACCCACATACTGCTTCATGCATCATTCTGGAAAGGTGGCATTGCTGCAAGTACCTTTGGCGAAATCGCCGTTGTGGCTCCACCGGGAATCCAGACTAAAACCCAGACTAGTAGCTTTGCTGCAGAGTTCTCATCCAACTGCACTACTTGGTATATTGAGCTTAAAAGTAATTAGATACTGAAAACATTGAACGTAATGAGAACTTAATTTCATCTTCAGAAATTTAACTACAAAACAGTAACTATCTCAAAGCAGCAATCCTGATATTTAAACATTGGTTCTTTTTTGCCTTTGCAACTATTGTGCAGAAGAACACGTTTTGTAATCTCCAAATGTTTTCGATTCTCTGATCCTTTACGACAAATGCTTGAAGGTCCCAATTGAACGATACTGAGCTAAGCGATTTGAACTATGTAGAAAAATGAGGTCGGTGTGAAATGAAAATTGGATCAAGGGCAAACAAGATAACAAGAAACAACGTAAACATTTAGAGCATTTTGATGATAAAATTTTACTCTACACGGTTGTTGCTGAAGCTTAAATTTCAAGAAATTCATGAATCACTTGGATGTGAGTATAAACGTTTTACGACAAGCAGTAGTTTGGTGATTAGATTTTGAGATAGTGTTCATCAAAGGAAAATGTCGAATTCCTTCGTATTTCCCCAATATACTGCACATGTAATGGCCAGATCAACATTTAAATATATGACATAGGTTTGTTCGCAACTGTTTTACTTTACTGGCAGTCTTAGTTTTGTTTCCAGCAATTTTTTGAACGGCTGCGCAATCTAACTTTTGGTTTCATTGTTTCGACATTACCTGTTGCCTTAGGTTTTCAGGGTAACATCATGTTAATTTTTCTTCATCAGAGAGTTTGTTGAATTCGAATGACTTTTTTGCTTTAGCCTTGATTCATTTCCGATTTAAAATGGTTTCAGAACAATGCGAAATGTTTCGAAACAAAGTATGAACACTGTTTTGAAATTTTTTAAAACCTGTATGAAGAAACAAATTTATTTCAGTGTTTTAAGTTGGTGATTTGTAAAGTACTTCTATTACTCTCACGATACAAGATTCCTTTCTCAATGCAAGTGTATCATTAGATCGACAACTGTGAACTGCCCGGTGTATGGAAACTATGGAGGATGGTGGCATAACAAATGTGCAGGTGCTTTTCCTAATGCAATCTATGGCAGAACTACAAGCACGTGGAGGGGCATCATTTGGTATGACTGGAAACGCCAAAACTCTCTGAAGACAACAATGCTGAAAGTCAAATGCAATTGATTTTTCGGTGGCCATCAACTAACTTTTTACCAAAGGCTATCGCAATTGGAACGAAGTTTTGTTTGGGTGTCTTGTTTTTCCATACTGTGCAGTTTCTAATCATTAATCACCATTATTTGTCAAGCATTGTTACGGAAAAGGAGATACTAAAATGCTGTTTTTACTACAGCGTGTGTGATGCTTATTTTATTAGATTTTCAGTGAGATTTCTGACCAGTAGATTACATGTAGATGCAGCCTGTTGCAATAGTTCTTAACCTTTTCCTACTGTGACCCATTATCACTACGGCTGTTGACACTTTGACCCAGAAACATTTGCTCACGAAATGACACCGATCATGGAATTAAGCTAATTTTTACTTCACTTTGATTTAAATCAAGGCAAGCAACTTCGCATATGATGCTCCCAAAATAGAATTTTCATGTTTCACAAAACGAATCCCGAATCGTTCCCCTCTGATCGAAACGTCGAAACTCATGTTTCATTTCGTTTTCTGTTTCAACTCATCCCTGCACGTTATTCAAGCTTGTTAGCAACTGAAATGTCGCAAACTTTCATTTGCAAGATTCGGTATTTATTGAAATGCTTGCTAAACCTTTCGCTACGAGAGTAACCACTACAACCCGTGCTCGATATGTTCAGCACGGGCTGGGTAGAAAAACGTCTTTTTCAAGGCGCGGCAGCATCTCTGCTGCCGGAAATGACCCAAAACCCAGAATACTCCAGATGAACTCCGAAGGGCTCACTGCACAACTGCACAACTGCAGACAAGCTAGCGATTCCCAACTTCTCACTAGCTGAGTCAATCCTGAGCAGGAAGCACGGACTTGCCACCTTTGTCCACGAGTAGTTGGAATGGTCAGTGGTGAATCAGTCTCCTGAGCAATCAGAGGCTGAGTGTTTGTACGTAGACGTGGCAGTATATATTGATCATTGAGGTTTACAAACTTCCACTCTCGCGACTTACACCTTCGGCCATCCCGACGTTTCCACACCCCAGTCTGTATGTTGGCACTTTAACTGTTATCATGTCAACTTGGGTTACAGCAAAACATCCCATGAAGGAGAGAGCCTTGATTCCTGGGCAACATCCAACAACCTTGGGCTGCTATACGACCAAAAGGAAGCAGCCAGTTTCTTCTTCTTACCGATGAAACGTTGGCACCAACCCGGACCTGGCCTTTGCGAGTGCCGGCTAGGACAACCGATTGCTGGACGGACGTGTTCTAGGAAGGTTACCGCGGTCGCAACACCGACCTTCTCTCATAACGTCACCGAGGCTTAAAGTTCCTGCCTACAGGGATCCGGTGAAGCGTTGAAACTTTCACATGGATGATTGGAAGCGCTTTTGCCTTCTCACAGGTGAATCCATTGAGAGATTGCCACCTCCGGACACACCAAACGTCGGGAATGCATACTAGGAACTATGCGAGAGCCTGCTATTGCGACGAAGCAATGTTTCCACCGTGGCCGTCCCAAGAGCTATGTGCCATGTTGGCATAAACAGTGTGAGACCCTCTATCGCTTCTTCCTCCGAATCCCAGTGGAGACTGACTTTTAGAGAGTCACTTCGTCCGTATTTTCACTGCTCGAACAGTAGAGGCAGGAACGTAGGGAAGAAGCTGTCAATTCCATCGACTTCTCGCACTCCAGCCGCAAGGTTTGGAGCACCATCAATAAATTTACTGGCAGGTATAGACACTCCACCCGCCTCTTCCCCGTCTCAGCAAATTCCATCGCCGCACAACACGTGAACAACGGGGCACACACGACTGGGGTTCGCGAGTACACCCGACCAGACAAACAAGATAGACAGAAAATGCTTGTTTATTTTACATGGCCAAGGAAAAGACCCGAAGATCGTCAAAGTCAGCTGAACATGGGTCAGTCATTATGCTTACTCAGTAGTAACAGCAGCGATACACAAAGCTCAGACGCAACTTTGGAAAATTAGCAATGGAAAAAGAGGAAAATATTCATTGATGGTAAACTGATGCTTCAAGAAAAAAGGTAACAACAACAAGGACAAAATTAGTACAGAACATCCAATACACAGAACATTTACAAGGCACGGAGCGTATATCAAGACCATAAAGATTAAGTTTGTTGATCAATATCAGGAAGGTGTTTTTTGACCTGTGTTCGAAAACTAGTAGAACCCAGTAGCTTGATATCCAATTTAAGAGAGTGCCATGCTTCTACTCCTCTACACTGAATTGATTTCCTCCCGATATTTGTATTTACTGATGGTTTAAAAAAATTTTGATCCTCGCGAATTCGAGTGCTGTAACTATGCGATGTTTTCAGATATTTAAATAGGTTGTCAAAACTTTTCAGCAATGTTTTATGATGGAATGAGTGAGCGATTGTAATTAAGGTTAGTTTTATCATATTATCCAATGCTAAAATTTGGAGGGATTTGTATAAGCCTGATGCTGGAGTCCGCTGATCACTGTAGGTCATCAGTCGAACGATTTTATTCTGAAGGATTATAATCTTTTTGAGTGATGTTTTAGTGGCATTACTCCAGCAAGCCAGTCCATATGGAAGATGTGGATGAACTAGAGCATAGTAGACAGTTTTAAGAGTGGAGATGGGTGAAAAGGCCCGCAACTTAAGTAGAGCATAGGAAGCATATGCAAGTTTTTTACACACATGATCTAATTGCTGTTGTCACTTAAATTGTTTATCAACAAGGACTCCAGGGTATTTAACTAGGTTCACTTCTTCAACTGCTTCAGCGACATTTCGCCATTTACAGCAGCTTGTAGTGTACTCATGCAGTTAGATTTAAAAAAAAGACAAGTTTCATCTGCAAATAACAGTTTGGAATGCAGAGGCTTTGAGGCAGATCATTTATACAGAGTAAGAATAGCAGAGGGCCAAGAATCGATCCTTATGGGACACCGCATGTTATACTATTGCGTGATGACTCTGTTTCTCCGAATATTGTAAATTGATACCTATTTGAAAAATAGCTATGGAAAAAGTCTCTAGTCACGTCACGGACTCCATACTTTTGCAATTTGCACAGTAAGATTTCATGATTGACAGTGTCGAAGGCTTTGCTTAGATCAAAGAAAACTGCAACTACATGCTCTTTATTATCTAACGCCTGAACGAATTTTTCATGTAAATAATTAAGTGCATGCTGAGTGGAATGAGCTGGTCAAAAACTTAGCTGAAAGTTTGATAGGATGTTATTTTTTTCTAGATAGGATGAAAGCCTAACATGCACCAATCTTTCAAAGACTTTTGCAATGTGCGATAGTATAGATATTGGACAATAATTGTCGCAAAGGGCTTATCACCAGATTTAAACAACGGAGTTACTCGGGCCATCTTAAAGACATCTCGAAAAACTCCAAGTACAAAACACTCATTTTTCAGTTTTGCTAACCAGGGTGCTATTATGAGCCTACAATTCTTTAATACAAGAACCGGAATGTCATCCGGACCTGTGGCTTTGTGAATGTCCAAATTATTTATTAAGTTTCTGATTTCATCTTCACAGACTGGTTGGAGAAAAAACGATTCGCACTGCTTGATATCAGACATATAATGGTCGAGCTTAAAGTTTGATAAAGGAAGTCTAGCCGCCATATTCGTTGCAACAGACGCAAAAAACTATTGAACTCGTTACATATACCCTGAATTTGTCACTTTTTAGTTGCCTTGATTTATTACAACTTTTGGTATGGTTGAGCACTCTTTATATTTACCAATAATGTCATGTATAGTTACCCATGTCTTGCTAGAATTTTTTTGATAAGCGGAAACAAGATACTGGTAATAGTTTTGCTTGGCTTTGTATTTTATTCGTGTGAGTAAATTGCGATATTTCTTGTATGCAATCGTAGCAGAGGGGATGCGATTTTTGCAGATTTTAGGAAAGAGTCTATTTTTATCACGGATTGAAACCATAATTGCCTTGGTGATCCAAGGTTTTTGGGCAAGTTTCGTTCGTGTCTGGACTGGCTGATAAGAGGTGCATGATTATGTAGTAGGCTTTTTAAGGTACTGACGAGCGTATCAAATTTTTGGTGTATATTCATGCCATTGTGGGAGAGTTTATTTTGCAGAATGTCATATAATTCATTCCTGAATTGCTCATAGTCAATTTTGTTTAAATGCCTTCGAAATTTATACGATGCTGATGAGTATGGAGGTATGTGGGAACGAATCAAGACAAATGTTGGAAGGTGATCACTAACATCGCTTTCCTGTATGCCACTCGTAATGGGAGTACTTAAGTTATTTGTATAAGAGTGGTCAAGCAAGGTAGCTGACGATGTCCCCAATCGTGTAGGCTTGTCAATCAAGCAAAATGAACCAGAGTTAGTGACAGAGTTTAAGAATGATGCAATCTTATGGTTTGCATCTAATTGCAACAAATTTATGTTATACTCACCACAAGCATAAAACAGTTTTTTGTTTTTGTTAATTTTGAGAATATTTTTTGAAATGCTTCTTGGATCTCACTATGATCATGTTCAGGATGTCTGTAAACTACACTAATGACAATGTCTTTTTATCTGGATGATTTATTTTATAGTGGATATAACTTTTCTCATTACGACTTGCCGTTTCCTACTCGCTATTGCATCCCGTACGTGAGATCTGGTTTGTATCAACTTGTCATCCGCGTCAAGGGAATCCGTGTGTGCGCGCTCCACTGCGTTCGCGAAGTGACGTCAATACGCATTGCTTTCGCAATCCAAAGATTTTCACACGCAGGCACAAACATATTCAGATCATCTCTGATTTGATAATTAAATGTAGATTTTATGAGAAAAGCCACGCCACCAGCGCATGTTAGCGAGTCTGCTCGTATGCAAATGTAACCTTGTAGCTTAGAATGAAACACCCTGTTCGCTTGCAGTTGTGTTTCAGTAATAGCAATAATTTCTGGTGGAAATCTCATAGCGCTTATCATTTTAATAAGGTCATCTTCGTTCCTAATGACACTTCTGATGTTTACATGGAACAGGAACAAATCTTGTTCCGTTTTAGTACGTAATTCATCGTTTAATGTTTCTAGATTGTAGTAATTACAATTGTAATTCGATGCTAAGTCAGCATAAGAGGAACATAAGCTACCAAATGCTTGGTGGCGCTGACAAGAATTCCTGTTGGAGTAAGGTACGCATTTATCTATACTACAGGAATTACACGCCATAACTGGAAGTTTTCAATTAGCAATAACAAAAGTAGTTTCTGGGTGGCAAGACAAATTTTTAAACACAACGTGATAAAGTAAATATACAGTGTGCAATCATACATGGTTCTCACCGCCATTAAGAAGAGATGAACGGAAACGTTGAGACGAAGTCAATAGTTGACACATTCTTCATCTTTGTTATGTATTACTGTCCGGAGATTTGTTGTGTCGACTGGGCATTGATCGCGCTTCCGGCATTTCCCGCTCGCCATCCGTAGCCACGGGGGGCATTCGTTGTGTCCAGAACATTTTGCATTAAACATAATTAAAACAAAAATAACACACCCCTAAAAATATTTTTCCCCCTCAAACCTAAAACCGTGACTGCGGTCTTGGAGCACAGGATCGGTTTTCATGCTGCATGGCAAAATTTCGTTCAATCAGAGGACCTGTTCAATGCTGTTGTACAGTTGCAATTAGAATCTTGAAAAGTAAAGAGTGTGCAGGCATGCTGCCGTGGCCTCTGATCGAGATTCCGCAGACAATCGTGCTAAAGTTCAGCACATTTTAAGGGATGCTTTCATCAAGGCCTCCTAGTTAGACAAGGCCCCTCAACGTCTATCTCGATGATGTCAACGAAAGTTGTACGTGTTTTCACGCTGAGGGTTACAAAGGTACAGATGTATTGGTGCCGAATTCGTGCTGAATGGGGGGAGTAAATTATGTTCTTAACTCGAATCTAGATTTCGGCAAGTGGCGTCACAATTTCGGTTGGTGACGTCACAACCAACAGTAGCCTTTTTTGGGGGGATTATTTATCTTGTCATTTCGCTGGCAAGGTTCACCAATGTTTAAACTCATCAAAGTCGATCTGATATAGCCATTTGTCACGCTAAGGTTTCTAATTAAAAATCAAACATATTGACGTCATAACCTAATACGCAGTTTTATCCTAAATATTCAATGTGCAATATGCTACTTGTAAACCATTTGTTGGTTTGCACAACAGACGGTTAGTGTAAAACCCTTGTCAATCATTTTGTGCCGTAAAGAACTCTGTAACGAACGCTATCTCGCTCCATACAAGCGTTTAGTGGTTCTCCAATATCTCAAGCATTCTCGCTGACTCATGCATTATTTGTCGAAGGAATGCGTCATGTATGAGCATCGTGCACGTTACGGTCTGTGGCAAACCATGTGACCGCCTGAGACGAAAGCCACGCCAAACGCGATGAGTAATTTTGTCAGTCAGAAGTGCCGAATGGCCGTTGCGATCTGGATTCGTTGAACAGTGTTGTAGCTGTGTTCAGTGGAATAGTTACACTTGTGCTAAATTTTGGTAATCTTCAATTTTTGTAACCTTGAGGTTTGATCTTAGCAACA
>Ga0210059_1010965_pt1 | contig 13920 bp, 14 predicted proteins | sample Ectturendosymbi2_FD_188042 | JGI IMG/M metagenome (GOLD analysis project Ga0210059, IMG submission 188042) | Ecteinascidia turbinata endosymbiont from Florida, USA - Sample 2 (SPAdes) (version 2) | ecosystem: Host-associated > Tunicates > Ascidians > Unclassified | place: Key West, Florida... | reverse complement strand
CGAATAAAAGAGTGACAAATTTAAAACAAAAAAAAATGAGTGATTACTATACTGCCACTGCTAATAATATACAATAAATAACAATGTACTGTATGTGTACTGTACTTTGTAATGTTCTGTATATGATCTAATTTCATAATACAGTATTGCATGTTGTTCGATTATCCGAACAATTCAATTATCCGAACCACCCCTGGTTTTAATTAGTTCGGATAATCGGAGTTCTACTGTACATATATTTTTAGTATTTAGGAAGCTGTTGAAAGCTGTAACAAAAAGTTGCAAAACCTTGCCCTAATGATAACACATAGGGTTGGAGGGATTTGTGACAACTCACGACAAACAAACTTGATGGTAACTTACAATTAATATTTGCTATCGGCATGAAAGGCAATGCGATAATTTGGTGGTAGCAGTGTTGTGATTTTTGGGCCATTTTCAGTATCTTCAAAGAGCTGAAATTTTTTCTAGCTATAGCAGAATTGGTTGTCTTCAACCAATAACAATATCAGTATAATTAAGCTAATTAATGCATACTATACAAGAAACGTCCAAAACCCCGCATGCTGATGTATATATGCTGACAAATGTTATTGCTTCCTGTGCTTTTTGTGACATTGGTCATGCAACAATTGGGATAACCAACCCAACAAAATACTCAGTAGCAACGATTTCTCCACTCTTATCTCATTTTGAGTATTAGACACAACAAAATACCATACAATGCACATATTCATAATCTTTGTTAGAACCGCAATGCTTGACTTGCCACCAGTGACAATCTCAGTGGTTTTGCATAGTTGGTGCAGTGAAGCGTTACACAGAATGAAGTTAGTTTGATAAGTACGTCACCAGTCAGATATTAAGTGCTCTATAAACTTTGTTACGAAACATGAGTCGAAAGTGCATCAAATAGAACATAAATTGTTTTTTTTTTAATCAATTCAAATTTTTAGAATGTTTTAACTTGCAGAAACCACCCCCCATATCTCGTAAATCACAAAATCGCCGTCACAGCACATAAAATCACCCCCTGGGGTTAAATTTCACCCACATTGAAAACAACTGATCTACATAGTTATTTACTCCCCTGAATAAGGGGGTCCGAAGGTTATTTTCTGAGTTGCTACCATTGTTGGTACACTTTAAAACCATTTATTTCTATTTGTATCAAGATATATAGCTTCTACTCAATATTTCCTAAATGTCATAATGACTCAGAAATAAGATGAATAGTTAGATTTTGAGCAAAAGAGGGCCTCATGGTGGGTGGTCAAAATGTGACGAATACATCCTCTGCATAACAGAAATCCAGTTTTGAGACGCCTATGACTTTTAATCCACACTTTCTAGCTCAATTCCAACAGCAGATTGAGAAAGAGCAGGGTAGCAATATCTAGAGTACCAATTTTCAGACCAAAAACTTGTACAAAAATTAAGTTGTGGGTCTCAAACCTTTCAAGAAAATGTACATGGTGATCCACAAGGGCCCTTGTAGTTTGAAAGGCCATAGGGATTTTTCAGTGCTCCCACAGAGGCACATAGGGTGTAATTTTGAGCAAAATCTGAGACGGTGCCCATGAAACTTTTCTCAACATGGGTTGAGTTGGGATGGAATGACCCATACTCCAATGTCACAGGTATACAGTTTGGTTGAACTTCAGTGCTCTTGCAGATGTGATGCATTTTGATGACATGGTGGCTTTCCAAACCCTTCAAATATGATAAGTGGCTGTATGAAAATTAAGTATGTGGCTTAACCTTTTTCACAGTTGATACCATAATAACCATTTTCAAAGGACAAAGAACAGAATAATTTTGAAGTTGAAGCAGACTTTCTATTTCACAACTGGTTGAAAGTGTTAGATCAGTGACATGGTCAGTAACTTAACCTCCAAAACTTTACTCGAACTTTCAGATCTAGACCTTGCCAAAAAATTTGTAATAGACCGAGATAAAAATCCACCACCTGAAAGCTGGTAACTGTCTCCATTTGTAGTGCTTCAGAAAGAAATTTAAGCCATTTTTTGTTTTCAGACTTTTGCTTATGTACGGCCATGACCATTGTCAGACTTTTGTTGATGTTTGAATTTTAGCAATGACTAAAGAAGTAATCAGCAATTTGTTTTATCATGAAAATTAAATGAATTTTCTCCAGTTGCATAAATTTTATTTTAGAATCCTATCCTGATGATAAATGTACACAAATTGTTTTCCCACCCATGTTAGAAAGTAACATCTTTAACATTGTTACATCTAAATAAAGCATTGTAATTTTTAAACTAAGGGGGTTAAGGCTCAAACACTGGTACTTATAAAGCTAAAACAAAATTTATGCATTCATATAAAATTTTATAAATTGTCATTTTTTTTTAGAAATAAGTGACACTTTGGCATCCGGCTACATTCGGGGATTTTCGGAAACAAAACGCCTAAACGCACGTGGCTTTGCATGGGAATATCTCCGCTCCTGTACGGGTTACGGACCTGGTCGAAGCGTCAAAAGATGCGGCAAGTCTTCTAGTCTGCACTCGAAAAAAATTTTTTGCTTGGGGTGTGGGTTTTTGTGTGAGTGACGTCATAAGTGGAGGACTTTTAGGCCACCTTGGCCCACTTTGCCTGGCCCTGGGCGCCAACCGTTAGGTGGTAGTATTTCGCTGAAGTTTTTACTGGAAACTAGGCTACAATCCGAGTCTTTTGATACTTTGGATGACTTGCTGGGGTTTCGGGTTCAAAAGTTATGATGTAAGTTAGTAAAAATATTTGACTAATTAGATAATTAATTAATTGGTTTATTTTAGATCATAACTTTTGAACCAGAAACGCTAGAAAGTCGATGAAAGGCTCAAAAGACTTGGACTCGAGCCTAGTTTCCAATGAAAACTTCAGCGAAACACTTTGGCCTAGCGGTTGGGCCCTCGGCCAGGCAACATGAGCCAAAATGACCCAAAATCTACTTCACTTATGACGTCATTCACAAAAAATCCGCACCCCCCAAACCAAAAATTTTTTTCAAGTGCAATCTACTAGACTGGCAGATTCGTTTGAGCTCTTGAACAGCTCTCTAGCGCAAATCGGCGGAGGAGCTAGGGTTTTGGTATGGTAACCGAAAACTGCTGTTTTTTTAGGCCGGAATCGAAGTACGAGCACATTGTACGTTGGCTCTCAAAGTGTTAAGGATGTTTTCATAGATATTTTGCAGTATGTTGATCTTTTATCAGTCTGTTAGTTCAGTTAGACCAAGGGTGTTTTGTGGATTTATGCATTACTCTTTGCATTGTGTCATACTCTTGACTGAAACTTAGTTTCACTGTTTGGTTTAAACCTTGTTGCTAGTGATGCTTGTTTTGTTTTCATGTGTATCAACAGAAAATTAACTGAAAGCCAAACTGCTTTCCCTAAAGTGTTCTTTTTCCGGACAGACCTTTGGATAGCACCTTTGTTCCTTTACAGGTGAGTGTATACTGCATGTATTTCTATCTAAACCAGCTATGTCCGACTGAAATTTCTTACTGGACCAAGAAATATGTCAGCATCCTAACCAGGGTTGCACATTGAATGATGTACTTTGATCTAGCAGACTAAATTTTGTTCAAGCTAATCTACTGAAAGTGTTCGAATCCCAACTGTGCTGGAAACGACTGTTTGGCATCTTTAACAATTCCGTACTTGTGGTTTCATAGGTGAGTTAAGTGCCAGTGGAGCAAGGGTTTAAATCAGAAAACTAGAGAAGTGTTTTGCACCAAGGTGTCAGTGGACATATGGAAATCTCCCAGCATGCAGTACAGACATGAAGAATGGAACTGAGGACTACCTGCATCAAAAATTTCCAATTTAAGATTATCAAAATGAGGACAGGTTGTCAGTATGTAGGCTACTTATACGACAGGGAAAACTTAAACTGGATTGTACAAAACCTTCAACTGGGCTACCTGCAGCACGTGGGTCGCATGTATAGCTGATCTAAACAATGTTTTTATATGCTTAATACTCCGTACAGATTATCCACTAAAGTAATCGTTTGTAAGTGGTCAAAGTAGAATTTCCAATGATGCAAGAACCTTATTAAGTTATGGATCTTGCACAATGTTGGCTATTTTAAAGACCAAGGTAATTGTGAAGAACATGTAATAGTTTGGTTTTGTCTTATGATTTTTTGCGGCAGATTGTCTTGATTTCTTCTGATTTCAGAAATATGCTACATCAGGGTTGGGCAAACATTTTCTACAGAGAGCCTCACTGAAAACTTATTGCTATAAGGGGTCACATGTATTACATCTACAATCGCTTTCAAAACTTTCACAAAAACTTCTTACATTAGCAAACTCAAAATGAAAGTAACAATAGTCACTTCCAGTTGAGTAAAAATGCAGTTTTGAATGAAACGTGTGGAATAAAATCTCGAGAATTATAATATAATTGATAAAATTACTTTAATGTAGATTTGAAATATGTACCTTCTATGTATGTGTGGCTGCCCTGCGGGCTGCACAAAATGCCCTCACGGGCCGCATGCGACCTGCAGGCTGTAGTTTGCCCAATGCCCACCCCTGTGCTACATGAGTGATCAGCATTTACAGATGTGCAAGTATCAAGCTTTTGTAGCATTTCTGTTTGCATGATGGTGCTAGAAACAGGCAGCTACCAGAGTTTGGTAACTAACTTGCAATGGGCATAAGTCAAAAGAATTCCAGCTTGTCCTGTAGCTGTTTTCTGAAGTGCAAAAAATAAATGTATATGCACACTGTGCAATGCTTTGACATCTGCTCTGTGAGAAACTATTGCTTGGTAGCTATGTGTCAGATGTTGTATGTTGATTCAGTTATATTGCACTTGCACTCTATGTGCAGAATGTAGAACTCATTTAAAAAGGTAAACTGTCAATTTGACTCACCTGGCCCCCATAATGTAAGTTTTACATGCTGTATTTTCAACGAAACAATAGTCAGTTTAAATTTCATCCAGTAGACATCATCAATTTCTTAGTTAAATAAAAACAATGATCTCCATAGGACAAAGCTTGTTTTTTTTATTTAGGAATAGCTGAACAGTTTATCACTACATCGATGCTACAAATATCTAATGGAATGTTAGGGAATGTTCATCCTCAATAGGTTTTCCCAACATTTAGTTTATATTTTTGTTTGGGGATGGACATGTATTAAATTGCTACCGCTTCTCAGCAATGTTTAGTGTTTAAGAATGGAACAACCTACAAGTAGTTGTCATCTGTAAAAAAATCATAGGTGTTGATGCTGTCTGTCTCCTAGTGATACTAGTCGCTCTCCAACTGTAGTATCGGCAAACAGCAGGACAAGTACCGCCACTTGTATGCTATTGATTGCTCATTGCCTGTGGTTCGTGTTCAATATCGGATGCCTCTCAACAGAAATACTTTTTGAAGTGCCGGTTGCTTAGCGAAATGTAATGCCAACCTTTTAACCATTTCAGGTTCAATTGTGCAGGAACGGAACGAACATTGACCATGAATTCTGTCGAGTACCCTCAAAATGATGGTAGGTTTGCTTGTATGCGGGTTACTGCTTTGAACCCTGCCGAGTATATGCTTGTGATGTGCTATTAACTTCGACTTGTCAGTGTGTTTGCATAAACAATGGGAATAGGCTGTGATGGACGCAATCGGAAGCTCGTCTGACGTGAGTTAGTTTTTGCCTTCAGTGAATGATCTCAACGACAACGCGCCCACATACTCAGAAGCCTTTCCGCCTCTAGCGACCGATCAGTCCTCAGCTGCTGTCGCATCTCCGACTGAAAATGAATGGTTCAATCCTAAGATCCAACGGATCAAGTCTGCCACTGTTACTCAGGTTTGCATTGCTTGTTCGTCATACCATCGGTCAGTTGAATTGACCGTTTTACCATGTGTTTGTCAGTAACTGCAAGAGTATATGCTTGAGTGAACATTCAGATGGCTGTAATAACGCGTTGCTGCTATTATGTTACGTGTTTATGTTCATGACATTGGTTTGTTTGGTCGTTTTCCATTGTGATTACAAGCCCGCCTAGGTTTTCCGGTTCATTTTTGTTTCGGTACCACTTCTTCCAACGTTTACGTAACTATTTGAACAAGCGCTTAGACCAGAGGTTCTTTCACTTTTTTAGTCGCGCCCCCTTTGGCGTTAGTCATTGATACTCGCGCCTCACCTAACCTCATAATCAAACGCAATTAACAGAACAACAACGTATTTGCCACAATCCTGCTTTTCAACAATATGCCCCTGCCACACTCGCGCCCCCCTTTGCGAACCTTCCACGCCCCCAAGTTGAAGAACCCTGGGCTTAGACCATGCATTCGAATGTTTTCCTGTTATTACGGGCGAGTATAGAAACTGTGTTCATACTTTTAAACTTGCTCCTTTATGTCGTTTCGTGTCCCTGATCAGATATTCCACATTCCAATGGAGGAGAGGGCTTACAAGCACTCTCCGTTCGGTCAGCCTCAGAACGACCAGAACAAGGTATGCCTCGACATCATGAAAGTCACAGACACTAAGATCGAAGTCTCTACGTGTCGCGACGGTTCCTTGTCGCTGCTTGTTTCGGGAAGAGCAGATCAGGTCTTGAAGGCGCGCCGAGAAATCTACAACAGGTTGCAGACTCAGGTTAGGATGCATGTTTCCGCGTATTTTAGTTGCTGTGGCAACAACGGGTGTAGCTCAAGTTTGAAACCACCCATTTGTCGGTGCTTTCAAATAAGTTGCAAACCCAACTGTGTGCGTGTAGTTTTAAGTTCTCGTGCTGTGCTATTACTCGGTGGTATTTTAGATGCTTGCTACGTTTCCTTACTTGAGCCTTGTTGGCTGGATTTTTCTTTTCGCTGAGACATTTTGGTCATTTATCCGCAATAGCTTGTAACTTTCTGTCACTTCTTCGTTTTCGGATATTTGTTATGACTGAAAAAAGCATTGTGACCGAATTGATTTAGTTTTTTTGGTCATTTCAAAGAAAATGAGGTCAATGACCGAAAAAAAAGTGCTTGTTGGCGTGCGAAATAATTTACCTTTCGATCGAAGGCTGGATTTCGGTGAATGACGACAATCGGCGCGATGAGCAGTATATGCCTGTCAGCGCATCCGATCCTACCGTTTCAAGAACAACAGAAATATGTTTGAAACCGTCTTTCTTGATATACGCTGACAACTTTTGTCCCCCCGGTGTGTCCTTTGCCTCACAATGCCTCCATTTTTTCCGTCCCAGGCCCGGATCACGATCCCGATACCGAAAGAGCATCATCGCGTGATCCTCGGCAAGCAGGGCTCCCGCCTGCGTCAGCTAGAATTGGAAACGGCCACGAAGATAATGATTCCGCGCGCCGAAGAGCAGAGCAACCTTGTCACGATCAGCGGGAACCAGGAAGGCATCCACAAAGCAAAACACGAAATTCAGCTGATTTCTGACGAGCAGGTTGGTGGTGGCGGTGCGCGTGAACAGTAACACGCTTTCAGCGCTCGCGTGTTCGAACGTCGCTTAACCTGGTAAGGTTCATGTCGCGCCGTCAAATATGAGAATGTCAAAGCAAATGGAAGCGTCCCTGCGAATCGCCGTTCGCTTTTGTAAATATAAATATAACTACCCGTTCGTTCCCATTTCAATAGAAAATGACTTCTGCATTGTCTTCTACTCCGGCGGCGCTTTTTTCTGCCAAGACTACTTGCATTGTTTTTACCACATACCATCTTCGCTCTTTGGTTGCTTCATTACTCTAAGAACTGACAACTAAAATCTTTGGGTTTGCTGCTAAGTTTCGAAGAATCAACCGACTGGGCTCTGCTTTCATCTTTTGCGTTCATTCAAACTTGTATATATCTGTATTCAAGTTACCAGTCTCCAGAACGAAGTTGAATCATCAGCAAATTTTCTAAAAATAGGAAATTAATTTCACGTAACACTACACATCCTAAGGACTGCAATCTTTTTCAAACAAAGTTCTAAGAAGTAACGTGTCACGTTTGAACATGGTTTTTCGCAAACAGTGACGCAACAACAACCAATGATTTGAATGGAAACAAATTGAACGTTTCGGAAAACAACTGTTTTTATCGTCAACAAAGCTTCATTCGTTCGTTGATACGTTGTTTCCTGCATCTATACAGTACTTTACAAGACACCCAGGTTTCACTCTGTTGAAAAATTTAGAGCGCCCTTCAGTTACTCTGCCATTCGCCGTTGGTGCCTTCGTTTTCTTTCTTGTACCGATACTACTTTCTTGTACCGACACTACTTTCTTGTACCGATACTACTTTCTTGTACCGATACTACTTTCTTGTACCGACACTACTTTCTTGTACCGACACCACGCACTTTCGCAGGCGAAGCTGGCGATGGAAAGGCTCAACATCGAGAAGATCTACCATCCGTTCATTAGCGGGCCAAAGAACGAGACTGCCAATCAGTTGATCAAGGTTCGTGTCATATTAGCAACGTTAGCTGAGCTACGTGCGACCTGGCAGCGCCGATCAGCTGATGCAGCTTGCCACGCGCGCATTGTTTCGTCACGTGTCCCGAGGCGCTGCGCATCATTTAAAACCAAGGAAGCGTTGCGATCGCTGCCACGTGGCTTGTTATTTTCATCCTATTGCCGGAAAGATACGATGACCTTGCCTTCCGGACCGATGTCCGATCCGAGTGTTACGGTCGGAGAACGGATCCGGATCGGACGAAACTTAACAGGAAAGAATATAATGAAATAGAAGCGAATAATAGAAACTTCAGGAAAAATAATAGAAACGCAGTTTTACAAATCACGAAAAGACCCGGCGGTTTCGACCAGATATTGTTCCGCCGTAGGACGTTTCATCGCGTCACGGTCCGTTCCGTAGGCGTCGGAAGGATAAGATTTTTTCCAGGGGGGCAATAGTAGATTTTTCTCGGGGGAGAAGTCAAAAATAGTGAAATTTCGTTTTACCTACTCGAAGCTGAGAAAACAACCTATTTTTGCTGAAGCTTCAACAGGAAAATGTCAAATTCAGGAGGGCAAGACCCTTCCTCGATCTCCCCTTCCGACGCCCATGGTCCGTTCTTACATTCAAAAACACACACGCGTCTCCGCTGTTTTTGTTATATTGTTCTCGCCATGCCGGAGGTTCGGCCTGCGCATCAGACTAAAACCGTCGACACTGTAACAAACATCACATTCGGCCAAGCGCGCGCGTTTCTCTTCCGTGCGCGATTGTGCCGCGTCACGCATCGCCGATAACGTTATTGTCGTCGCAGGATCACAGCGTCAGAATCCACATCCCGCCGCCTGGTGTCCCTAAAGATGAGATCGTTGTCGCCGGGGAGAAGGACGGGGTGACGGCTGCCGTCGCAAAGATCATGGCGATCTACAAGCGCAAGGTTTGTACGAGCGTTTTACTTAGCAAGCCCGCTGAAAGAAGGCGCAGATTTCGCGATTTTACATTTCCAATTAGACAAAAATTAATCTAAAAGGACATCGTATAAGAGTTAAAGCGTGCAATGATTTCGGGAATTTCTCGTCTCTCGTCGTCGCTGTTTAAATTCAACTTCGCTGACTCAAATAGTTCCTTCATACGAAGTCTACTCGTACTAGCATAGGTGTGCGCAACGCCATTGACTGGTATGTGTCGGACTAACACGGCTCGGCGTGCTTTTACCGTTCAGTGTTGATTTTGTTGAAATCCTAACCGACCAAAACTGAGGCCGCGCTCAGTCGCTTTATTTCCAGCGCGAACAATCGGCAAAAAACGCAAATTTATGTTGCTTTGCACTGAGAGCGGCTTAATTCAACTAATTCTTGTGCACGACGCGATCACGCAGAAAGACCGCTGCAAGACGATCAGCGTTGAAATCCTCAAGTCTCAACACCGATACATCATCGGCCAACGTGGGCAAACTCTTCAGGTACACTTTTTTTCGTTCGTTCCACTCGTACACGTTGGTTATGATCACCATGTCAGCATTGTTCATAGGCGTGCCTGCAACCGGACTTGGAGGATGGATCACCGTCTTCCGAGGACTGCATCCGCAAATTTTTTGGCTTTTTTTGCTGCCGCCGCGGTGCAGTTTTGAAAGACGGGTGATTTTACAGACGTAGGTCATCACACCCGCACCACGATAGATGATGTAATGGATGCCGATTTTGCGCATTTGATCTGAGGTAACCTCGCGCGATGAAAACGCTAGAAACACTGCCCGTTTCTGCGTCAAGGTAGCAGCTACCGATTCGCATGGCATGACGCGGCTTGAATAAAACTCTTGAGTTTATCAGTCACTCGGCAGCGACCTCGTAGCCTAACAGACATATTTCAGGGCTCGTATGCTCATACTTTTCGGTTCGGCTCTCGGCTTCGGGAATTTCGTTTTGGTAGTAGTTGTTGCACAAGTATCCGTACTTTTCTCTTCATATTTTCCGGTTTGTTTTACCTTTGGGCTTTAGGTTTAGCGGTTAGGTGTTAGGTTCAGGTGATAAAGTTTAAAACTTTAGGTTTGTAACGGAATCAGTCGAGTGCAGCAGAAACTTCCCTCCGACCCTACCTTGTCGCAGAAACGAGCAGCGTTTTCATCGCGCGAGGTTACCTTAGGTCAAATGCGCAAAATCGGCATCCATTTTATCACGTACCCCACACCACCTGTGACGTAAGTCACCACCTCTGAACGTCCATATCGAAACGTAAAGTCTTTTATTCCTTATCACGGGTCCTTTCTTTCGGCAGCAGTCTGTTTCAACAGTTCCTTTTACAACCGAATATCCGAACGGTTGAGATATTTCTGTGCTCCGGACAATTATAACCAAACTGAATCGTTTTTTTTTTTCAGTCAGGCCCATTTTGGAGCAATGTCATTTATCAGCAAATCACCGCCCAAAGAGTATGAACCTCACACTTGGTACTCGTGGCATAGTCCACTTGTTTTGCTAATGCGTCATGGACGGCTGTCGGGCAAGCCCTTAGTGCTGTACATCTAACAAAAGGCTTTGTTTAAGCAAAGGAACACCAAAGGCGCGCGCTGGCCAGTTGCTAGGCAAATACATATTTTTAAAAAATGCCATCGAAGAGAATGGACACAAAGCGCATTAACCTGCGCCAGCGATCCCGGTGGTGCTTAACTGTGCGTTTTTTTTTATCAAGTTTAACTTTGGTGCACCGGGCTAGTCGTTTGTTGTTGTAGCCGACTTATGTCTTGGGCACCAGCTGCGCAGACTGAACTGGAGGAAACAAGGTTTGGTGTTCACTGACCTAATTGCGAGCTCTGAGTTGGCCTCAGTCAGTCGGCAAAGGCTGTTCAAGCGAACGGACCGCCACAAATAATTTGTGCGCGACAAGCGTTTTTCTGTTCAAAGTGTTCTGGTTCCAGGTTTCGGCAAAGTTTAAAATAGCATTAACTCAGAATCGCTGTCTCGGACAGCAAATTTTGATTTTGTATCTTACGATATCGTGGTGAACAAATTGCAGCTTTACGGAGCGCGTTGACCATTGAACAAATTAAACAATATTTGTTTTTCGAGGGCGTTTTTTTGACTGAAAGTCACTTTTTTTCTTCTTCAGGACATTTTGTCCGAGACTGAAGTTTCGGTCGAAATCCCCCCACTCGATTCGCTGTCGGAGACTGTCGTGCTGCGAGGCGAGCCCGAAAAGCTCGGCCTGGCGCTGACCACTGTCTATGCCAAAGTGAGTGTCAGACTTGTTTTTTTTTTTCAAACGACGTTCATCTTATGTTGCAGCGTGCATGCGCGGGTGTTTGTGCATTTTTCAAAAACGAACGTTGCTGCGAACATCCGCGTCTGGCTGCTTGGCGGTGAACGGCTGGGAACGGAAATGAGTCAGTGTTGTCATCAGTTCATCTGAGTATAGTTGTCGTGCGGGAACATCGAAGAAAACTGCTGATCATTTTAAACTGCCTGAAAATGTAAACGTTAAATCATCAGCTCATCGGGCCCTTTTTCATTCCCCTTGTTTAGTTTTTCTTTTTCAAAGGGGCTCGAAAATCGGCGAAACGTGGGCAGCAAGAGTTGTTCGCAGATCTGTAACAATGTTTACTTAATCGCGAGAGCAAGCCCTGATCGCGCCAGTCGGTTTCGCAGGCCAACAGCGTCGTGATCCGCGAGGTTCCGGCCGAGGCCTGGCTCCACCGCTTCATCATCGGCAAGAACGGTGCCAACATCAAGAACCTGACGTCGAACGTGCCGAAAGTCAACGTCGAGTTTCAGGCCGACTCGAACAAGATCGTCATCGAAGGTCCTCCGGAAGAGGCGGATCAGGCTGAGTTGCAACTGACCAATCACGTCGCTGAACTGGTAAGTGTTGCTGGGCGCGTACGCAACTAGGTGCTGACTTTTCCGGAATCGACTGTTGACGGCGAAGGTTTATTTTTCGTTGGTGACGAAGAATATATGTCAGCATACAGTTGCCGCCATATCTACTAACGCTTCATCAGACTTAACATATATCATTCCACGAAAAGCACGCCCGTAAATAGCGCTAGTTGAAGCAACGTTAGCGTGTTTCGCTTTCTTGCAGCAGAAGAAACCTTTGTGGACTGCTGCATGTAGCTGTGAATGTTAGAGTAGCCAGTTGCGAAGGCCCTGGTTAAACGCGCTTTCCTGTCTAACTAGCTTTGTTACAGTTTCTGCAGCTGCTCCGCGACAAGCGCATTGAAACTTCTAAACTCAAAACAAGTCTGTACTCGCAGCAGTCACCCCCTCTCTGTAAAATTATTGTCGAATCTCCTTCCGGCAAAGTTCAGTAAGGAGGGAAACTGCAGTGGAAGGCTCAGACCAAGATGTGTGAAAACATTCTGGGTTATAATTTGCTACGTTGCTTTCATAACCGGAAGAGGTGATGTTGCGAAATTTTTGAAAAACACGGTTCGTCACTCGTAGGTCACACGTGCGCGTGTGTTTTCGAAGAGCTCGAACGCTTCGAAGGAAACGAGTGAAGAAAAAGCGATAAGTGCCACGTCAGTTGTTGCTGTCTTCTTCATTCTAGTGGAAACACGATTGTGTGGACTTTGCGGTTCTGTTCAAATAACGCTTATTGTTTTTTTTACAATGGCCTGGCTGCAGCAACGAATTTTCAAGTTGAGGTTGTTGCGTCCCCCCCTGGTTTTATCAGCAACTTTCTACCGTCCCTCCTGGTTTTATCAGCTACTTTCTACCTTGTAGAAGAGAGAACGGCTGCTAAACACTCTCTAGCTCCTGTCGAAAGCCAAGAAATAGTTGCAATGTCCGGCAGTAGATGGCTACGCAGGTACCATCATTCAGGGTTTACTATCAGTTCGATAGAATACGAGCCGTACGCCGCTGAAATAGGAAACCTGCCAGCAGATTAACGAGCGAGCATTTGTCCAATAATAGCCAACGTTGTTTGCAGAAAACCCGAATGGACTTCGCCGAGCTGCACATTGACCCGAAGTTTCATCGCAACATCATCGGCAAAAACGGCCAGACCATCAACAAGCTTCGAGATCAGTACAAGGTAGGCTTTCATCATCATCTGGAATTCCCACAAAAATGGGAGGGGGTTTTCGCGCTTTTGTAAGAATCACGTTCAAGTCGAATCAACGGCGATCTGAATTTTGTGGTTGCCAGGTCAACATCCGGGTACCTTCCGACGGGGATAAAAGCTCCTTGATCCGAATCGAAGGAGACCCCGACGGCGTGCAAAAGGCGAAGAAGGAGCTGGCGGTCATGGGAGAGAGAATGGTGAGGGAGTAGTTAAAATGCTTCCGTTAATTTCTTTGTTCCACACCAGCAAGTTATCGCTACATCGCTTGTGGAAGTAAGCAGCTGGATTGGGATCATGTCAACAGTTGCTGCAAGTTCTACCGAATGCCACGTGTTTGACTTTGAGAGCCGGGTTAATTCAAGCGGTTCGCAAAAAGCAGCTGTTTCGAACGTGGCTTTGCGGATGAATATCTCCGCTCCTGTTCGCTCTAGCGACT
>Ga0210059_1010963_pt1 | contig 13920 bp, 7 predicted proteins | sample Ectturendosymbi2_FD_188042 | JGI IMG/M metagenome (GOLD analysis project Ga0210059, IMG submission 188042) | Ecteinascidia turbinata endosymbiont from Florida, USA - Sample 2 (SPAdes) (version 2) | ecosystem: Host-associated > Tunicates > Ascidians > Unclassified | place: Key West, Florida... | reverse complement strand
GTTCGCGGAAAACCGGAGGCAATTTTCAGCGAACAGTAATGAGGCTTGACTAACCAAATGTTACTGAAATCCCCCCCCCCGTAACCATACTGACTTTATCTGCCCCTGCTGTGAGCTTCATTGGCAAAAAAACTCTATGTTACACCCATTGGTAGTATTTATGACATAACTGGAGAATGCGAAGGAAATATTTGAAAAGAGGAAGAAGTGACCCTACAATAGGAAGACCAGCCGTCACTTTCAAGTTTGGTGATGAGTGCTCTTTGTCAAAACGTGACATAAGTAACGATACTCCCGTTTCCAGAAGTCACTGGAACGACGAAAAGACAAACAAACATGTATTTTCATCGGACTTCAAAAATCAGATAAATTTACTCCAGTGAAAGTAGGCCTATTTTGCCACTTCCTCAACATCAATGGTTAGATGTGTTTACACCGGATTTAAATATTTTTAAATACATTCACGCAAGTGTAAATATTCAGATATTTCATTCTGCACCAGTTCATTTTTGTGGTAGATCTTTATTTTGGTTCAACTTTCCCCAATGCCTGGTTCAACGTACCTCACGCATGGGGTAAGTTGAACCACAAAAGTGATATTCTTTGTTTTCAATTTTTGTTAAGAATATAAAAGGTTGTGTCAAAAAACCTGCGCGACAATGTGTCAAATGGATTTAACTACCAAATGCCCCAATTTCAGGTTTCTAGTGCCTGCACCGAAAGGCCAATGGCAAAAAACGGTACAACATACCCGTTCTCCCCTACATAAATTAGCAAAGTATTTATTTTTCTAAAACCCTATTCAGGTAACCTGCAAACGCATACAAGATCGGTTTCATACGCTAATTTGACTGAAAAGCTCGCCGACATCACCAGTGCTTGCTGGAACGTTTCCGCCGTACAGGCGTTTTTTTCAACAATTCCGGTTATATTCTCAAGCTCATCGAAAGTAAAAACTACAGAAACTTGTTGAATGTCCAGAAAATTGTATTACGTCAAAACCAAACACATTTTCTATTCAAAATACGCGGGAATCACGAAAAGTTATAAGACGCGACAATATCAGAAATTCCGCCAGATACTGTTGCAACCTCTCCGGTGGTGTTGCGTTGATTGTGTGATTCACCACGAACGGGATGTGCGTGAAGAATAACACCATAATATATGTAGCGCGAGCAAGCAATAGTAAGAGAGATTGCGAGCATGATCTCTATTGTTGCTTGCTGCCACAGTGCGAAACTTTGCGCATATGCCGCTCGGGATTTCCGATCGCAACAATACACTAATTGGCGCGGTTTATTAAGGATCCATGTCGTATTGTCTCAGAAGCTTGTGGGTGTATACGCAAAAGAAGTAAATTAGGTTAAGATACGACAATTATTATTTTCAGAATAATTTCGCAAATGTGAGCCACATCAGGTCCCTCTGGCCAACATGGTGAAATTCTTTTAGGACACTCCATGGACCATTACAATCAGGAAGACTGCGAGTCCACCAGGTTCATCAACAAGCAGCTGTCTGACCTATGGAAGGTTACAACACCTGAGGGACACAGTATCTCTGGTCCTCGCATGCCAGAGGAGATTGCTGCCTACCTCAAGCACCTGGAGTAAGGAAAATCTGCTGGTATGGATTCAATTTTTTCGGAGTTTATACTTCACATCGTGTCGGCTCTCAAAATTTGTCATGCATTTAACTCACTTCCTGCATGCGTCAACACAAAATCCTCCGGATCTGGAGAAGAGCACTAACAGAATTGCCTTTCCTAATCCGGAAAAGCCGTTGGAGGCAAGGTCCTTGTGACATAGTTGAGACTTTTCAGCACCCCACGCAGTTATTTGGGACTCTGGGAATTGTCTCCCTTTTCCCCTCTCGTTACACCCCTGAAAGTACCTGGAATATTATACTCTTCTTCAGCTGCCGGATGCATTGCATCTAGCATGAACTTTGTTATCATGAGTGGAAGTTGGAACCACATTTGCAATGGCTTCAAAAATCGTTTTTGTCCCACAAATTTTGCGCTGAACGCACTGCGCCTCAACACTCGGCCAAAGGACCGTTCCAGTGGCTTTCGTGCCCCTGGGGATGTTGTGCCAACTCTGTTCGCGGGCACGATGCATGTAGCAGCCAGCCGCGCTGTTACATCACTTCCTTTTCTCTGAAGGGAAGCGTGCCATTCAGCGCAAGGATTGCTGCATAGTGAGAACCGCCCTGAGCGAACTCGCGACGCTCTGCCCCGCATCTCCACCATTTTTGCGCTTCGCACACGGCGCCACAGCACTCCGCCAAAGGAACGTTGCTACACAAACCAGGTACATGGATTTATGTTTTAAGCATTACTGTGATGGTGGACCCGAAAAACTAGTGTTGATTGAGAATTTCATGAATGCGTTTACTCTAACAAACGAAAATCTATTTTCTGTGTTTCATAAAAGCGCTTAGCGGGTCACACAATAAATGCTTTGAAAGCTTTTTTTGACCCCAAGTCGCAGTTAGAGAAACATGGCAGTAGATCAATCGCAGGAAAATATCGGGTCAAAGGTGCGCCTTTTTCAGGTATAGCAATAGTGCATACTGCATATATATCACTTCAAAAACCACAACCAACCGTAAGAATTTTGGAAGCGAAGTCGGGCATAAACAAAAACTTACATATAATCTTGGAAAAACTCGACTCCCATGCGTAAAATTTTATCAGTCTGATGGAATTGAAAACTTCATTGATTGTTTTCATGCGTTTATCGGTGAAAACAATTCCTTCGGTTCGATACTTAAATCCAAAACGAACGATGACGCTCTATGAAAACGAAAAGCATCTTTGCAGAAGCCATACTGATCACAGAAAGTTCTGATGAAAGCTGCAGTAGCATTACTCAGTAATCAGCAATCTTCATTGCAAGCCTTGTACCTTAATCTCAGATAAAAAAAGGTTCCACGATTATTTCGATTATTACACGATTATTACGCTCTAATCGAGGCGCATTTCGGAAACAATTTGATTTTTTAAGTAACTGACTTGAAGTGGTACAAGCAGAATGTATCCAATCAAACCCATAACCGCTGTCCATCCGAGAATGAAACATCCATAAACAGTCCCGGCAATTAGGCCAACTGGCGAGCTACACAAGAAGGTGAAGAAACTTAACATATCGACCACCCTCTGCAGGTCGTTGACGAGAAAGTTAATCAACTGCAAAACAAGTGTAAGGAAGCTATATAGCGCTTTTGCTTGTCTGGGATGAAAGTAGGGCAGCGGTGCTCAAACTTTTTGGCTCGTCGGCCACATTTGTCTTTCAGAAACCTCTCGCGGGCCACAAGAATTAATAATCTCAATAAAATTTATCTAAAATATTCTCTTAAATGATTAATGTGTTAAGTTTTCTTTCCAATGAAAATTCCCTCGCAAGCCACTCCAGAGGTCCTTGCGGGCCACATGTGGCCCGTGGGCCACGGTTGGAGCACCACTGAAGTAGGGTATGGACTGAACGCATTATCTATGCCACAATTTCTTTTTCCGAGCTGGTGATAACAACATGCTTTTTTATTTTTGATATTATTTGGGTGACCGGAAATTACAGAAACTGGAAATTCGTTTTTTTCTTAAGCGGTTGAGATTCACACTGTAGCCGAAGTCTTCCTCACGAGTTTCATTGCACAGAAATCGAATTAAGTGCACTTCACAAGTCGACAATGTTTCCCACGTCTTTGGTATTTTTCATGACGACAACGTGAAAACATGTGAAAGTACAAACTATGAAGTGCCAATTGTACCTCTCCTGCAGTCTTTTCTTTCAAGCTTTTAAGTTTCACCAGCTTTCGAAAGAGCACACCTGCAATGGCACTTCGCGATCTCACTGTGGTTCTGCAAAGAGAGGTGAGTTAAATTTTGTGCACAAACATGTAAAATAAAGACAAACGACTGACACTCAGGAACTGATTTTGACAAAAAGTGTTAATCCATTCGTCTAAGAGTGTGTTAGCTTTGCACTCCCATACTGTTTTTTCTGCAACCACCGAACTACGTTTTTAATTATACCAACCTCACGCTCAATGCCCACGAAATAGAGTAGAACAGCGCTCGCATCAAGTCCGCACCAAGCAGGGCGAAGCAAAGGCCGATGCCAAAGCCAATGCTAGGGTTAATGGTTGACGTGAAGATGACAAGTTGGTTTACCACCAAAGCCTGAAAGAAATACGTTTCAATAACGGCAAAACTGATCTGAAGTCCGTTTCTAGAGCGGTGTTATCTGAGACAGTTTTGGAAAATATGCAATAGTCATTGTTGAAAAAGAATTGCTTCTGCCAATTTGAAATTGCAAATGCTGTCAGACATACAATTGATTTGGAAAAAACTGATATAAGCTTTTTTATCCAAAAACCGTATGTTCCATCCGTAGTCACTCTTTAATTTCAAATCGCCTTAACCAATTTTTTCATTCAAAGTATAAAATAAGAGCAATGCTGCACAATGTAAAGGAATTTTTTCAAACGAAACACAACGTGAAAAAATGTGAAATTACTAATCCCCGTGACATTTTTCTCAGTTAAAAAATGATAGGTTTTTGTTTTATTTTAATTCCTGTTGTCACGAAAGCTTCGATTTTGTAGATTTCACCAAGGTGTTTGCATATACATTGCAGACATATGATCTACTGTAGTTGGTGGAATTAGCGCAAACATTGAAGAGCATAAGTATACAATACATTATCTCTACCCCCTCCAAAAAAATGTCCCTCAACTGCAAAACAGTAGCTCAAAAATTTGCCACTCTGAGTTAATTTCGAAACTGGACAGCAAATGAACCAAAACAAGGAAACAAGGTCAAGATCTGGCATTGCCTTGCAAAGAATTGCAGTTTAAGATTCATCTTTTTTGAAATGAATGAAAAATTCATCAGTAAGACATGCTGAGACCATACAAGATCAAACTTACTGGACCAACCAGGGCCATGACGAAAGAAAGAGTACAGGCCACAAAGGCAAGAATAAATCGTGTTGTTATAGATCTAAACAATACACGTCGAGAACTCGGTGCCTTTGGGTTTTTCTTCTTCTCTTCCTGATACAATCGTAAAAATCTGAAAGTAATTTCAGAAGCACTGAATATCGAAAGGAATCCATTGGCAGTCATGTATCAGACACTATGATCTGAGCATATACAGTATAATTCGCTTAGAGCGACTTCGGTTATACCAACAATCCGGCGATACCGATCGTTGGTCCTGCAGGATATTTTGTTGGTTTATAACAAAAGCTGCAAGTTTTCTGTGCTGTTTGAAGTGTAAGCTCGGCTATGTAGAACCACCACACAAATATTTTATGACCGAATAGGAACAGAGTTAGGTTAAGCGGCCAATCCCTGAGCCCTGACAGGTTTGACTTGAGGATGACATCACGGATTGCGCCATCAGCAGCAATGGAGACGCATCGTCACATGCGTTTTACTGTTTGTAGAGTGTGAGGAATTGCTGCTATTGCAGGCTTTGGCATGGAACTGAAAAGCCGTTTTAGGAACGATTCATTGCAGTTCGGGTATAAAAACAGTTCGCCTCTAACGACACTTTTTCTCCGGTCCCATGAAGTGACGTTGTAGAGTAATTCTACTGTATTTATTTCGCCTACTGAGAAGACATCATAAGCTCTTGTTGAAATATAAGTTTGGGAATTGATTATTTTGACTTGCTGGTGTCAAAAACATTGTGACATCTTTCCCAATGATTTGAAATACAGTATTGCCTACTTCGTCTTTGCGTTACTTGGAATCGAATACCTATGTACCTCCGTGGTTTACAAAACCTCAATAAACAATTCTCTATCCTTAGTAGATTTGCTATATGCTCAAAGATTTCAGTTTTGCATTGATTCTACCCAAATGTTGGCATTTTCAAGAAATATTCAAAACTAAAACATAGATTAAGAAATATACTTTGGAATAAAGTAAAACTTTGAGGTCTTGCAAAGTTAGACTATTACCGCAACATCAACGAGTAATTATTCGAATTAATGGAAAGTTGCTCAACAATGCGTCCACTTTGCTCTTTTAAAATAATTGGTTGCTGCGTTATTATTTCCTAATAAATATACTTAATTTGTATATTTCCCTATCATATCTCAAAGAGAATATTTCTTGTGTGAAAGATTATGACCAATGGTGATGTTCAAGAAAGCTAAAAAGTTCGAATTCCATGAACATTATCAGTATTCGGGACTTCGGTATTCAATCTGGGTGCCTCAGCAGATAAGCTTATAGGTTCCACGAGACCAAATTTTAAAATGGCGGATGATAGAATTTCCAGGCTCTGTTAACAATGCTTTGTACAAGTTCAAAAACAATTTCAAGTTCGCATACAAAGGATGTGTTACAAACAATTCAGCGCTGTCGTCGATTCCGATTGACCAAAAACTTAAGAGATGAGTTGATATTAGTTGGCAGATTAGCACGTGCATAGCCAACATCGCTTTTACGACCGAAACTATTTCAAAAGTCAGCCAAGACTTTTTTCTGCATAACAAAGATGTGTGTTTGTGGGTTGGCCTACTACTAAAACTGAAACTATTGAAAGTTGAATGCCAAAATTTGTGCCCAAACCCAAATGATATTTTGTAAAAAGCGTTTGCAATTATTTGCGACGGGCTCGTTTTCTGTAACTCAAAAATGTTTTTACTTTATTACTCCATTGAACATGCGCAAAGACATGCATTTGCAGTGAGACTTCTCAAAATTTTAGCACACAATTGGCCATAGAGCAAAACACAAGCAACTTTATTTTACCTGGCAGCTGTATAATGAGCTGTATCCAGCTCAGAAAGGCCGGGTATGTCTTCATAATCAATCCCTTTCTTCGCCTTATACACTACCTTGCTCAACCACGAGAAAGTGGCCGTGGACAAAAAGCCTGCGTTGTCGAGAGGAGACTTGTGTTTTCTGGAAGAAAGTGTGAATGTATAAATAACAGTCACCAAATGGTTCCGCAGTATAATATCATCTCATTGTCTCACTTCGTGAATCTGAACGGCTTCAAAATTTTCAACGAATCTTTGTACTTAAAACCATGGTTGGTTTCATCGTCAGAGATTTTACTCTGTTCGTCAGTAAGGCCGTCTGCAGCAAGAAATTCCATAGCGGGAAGAGGAGGATTGTTACAGAAAGTATCTTGCTGGTTTATTTTTCAAAGTTCAAGACCGCAAGTTCAACACTTATTGCATTAGTTTTAAACACAACAACGTTGTTGTTTTATCCAATTGCAGTAGAAAGGCAGGATCGTCGTTAAATATTAAAAAAGCTAACTTAAAGATTTAGGCAGTTCCTGGACCAGGAGCTCATTAAAATTCAACCCAAATTGTTAAAAGCCAGTGGTGTTAGACAGTCATACCGCTAACAATTGACTGTGTTTTCTTTTGCAAGAAGACGCGTCAAGGAGACAGAGTTGGCTCTGTTGGTGTGAATACTTATGGGCTGGTCTCTCTTTGCAAGTAAATGAGCAAACTGACTTTACTTCCACAAATTCCAATTGATTGTGTTTATCTAACAGCAAATGTTGCAAGCAAATGGTTTGACTCTTCCGTCACGCACGTGCATAGACTGCTTCAGGTGATATGTTTATGCAGTGCCAGAAAAAATGCAAATTTCCCGGGAATCTAACTTTGATTTCCCGCGAGCTGTTGTGGAGTTTGCTTAACTTACTTTCCACTATTGTAAAAGTTTTGCATGTGAGCTGCACCTTGCAGTCATTCTAAGGAGAGATTATTAACATTTGAGACTTGATACATCAGCTGTCATCAAGCTCTTATCCACCTCCCTCGTTTTTCATTTCAAGCTGCGTTTTGTGCAAGCGCCGACGTCTGAAACAACCTGCAATCTGTTGCGGTTAAACGCAGACAAAGAGCAAGAGGCGACCAAGACAACCAATTCCTCTGCCATACAGAACGCAATATCAGGCAACAGAAACAATGAAATACAGTACATGTCGTGGTAGCATTAACGAGTAAAGACTGATGTCACTAAATAATGAGTTCACGAACTATGCGTCATGGTGCCGCAGTCTTCGCAAAAAGAGGAACTAGTTTATTGGCCGAACGTTACTTAGGTGTCAAAGCATTAACATTACATTCAAGGTCAAACGCGTCACTCGGGCTCATCACGCGATTTATACCGAGGCTACGGACAGAATGCAACCGTTCGAGGCTTGCGTCACTGAAATCTACATTTGCGCTTGTTCTGGCTGGTCCTGTCGTTGCTAAGTGACATTAGTTATGTAACAATGAATGTGGAGTTCTCATGAGAACTCGTCGATTAAGTCACAGATCAATGGCAACGGCAGTTAGTCATCTTCGTACCATGCTTATTCATATAGCCCGAGTCACCGGACAATTTGTCGTTCGTTTGAAATTATTCTTGAATGGGAACTGTCCATTGGAATGAAATTCGAATCCAATGTTCTATTCAAATCCACTGCTTCAAAATGCATTCATTCTGACACAAACATATTTTAAAAAGTACTTAGATGCAGAAGGCAACTTGGGTTCTGACGGATGAGCCCGAGTAAATCACTCCGTACTGGGATCATTCAAATTAGCTGGAGTTAATGGACAATTTATCGTTTGTTGAAAGTTATTCTCGAATGAGAACTGTCCATTGGAGTGGAATTCAAATTCCATGCTCTATTTCCAACGCAGCAAACTATGGAACCTGAGCTTGCATAGCCCCTTGCGATCAAACTGCGACTAAATTTCCACTGAATTTCAGTTTTACCAAACCAGCATGTACCCCACCCAACTGACAAACAAACTACTTGGAATGATTGCATGTAACAATATAGCGATAGCACTTACCGCTGTTGTGATTCGTGGAGGAGTACGCTTTGAGTAGAATGGCTGGACCTTTGTTAATATACGATGGTTGAGGGAGTGCGCTTTGAATTAAATGGCTCGATTTCCGAAAGCTGAGTAATGTGACATGTTGCGCTCAAAGTCAGTTCGCGCCGAGCGCAAATGTTTTATTAAGTGCAGCAGTTAAAATTCACAAAATTAGTAGTGTTGCTGCAAGAAATTTTACGCGAGCATGTCAGATTTTCCGGGAATGACATTCCCATATACCCCGCTTTTTCCTGGCGTGTGTTTTTGTGCTTTTGTCGTCGGGTTGCTTTTGACTGATTACTACTTATTTGGTGCATAAAAGATTTTGTGTAAAAGCGAAGATTCAAATTCAATCAGCGAATCTACCTGATGTATCTATTATTTATAAAAACAGCTTCGGTGTTGTCGAAACCAAAACTTTTGATTCCAAGAAGACTGACGTTAAGAAAACGTAGATAAAAAGTTAAAATCACTTGTTTTCATACTCAGATTTCTTTAGAAAAAAACTGTCAGAGTGTAATTTTGTGTATATGTGTGATGGTGCCAAAGCAAACGTTTGATCTTTTTTAGAAATGGCATTACAAAACAGTCATTGTACTTCCTAACTTACACATCAGCTATATTTGGCAAAAAAACGTGTAACACAGAACTATCTCCTTTAGCAGGGCTGAATTTACCAATAGGCCATGTAGGCTTAAGCCTAGGGCGTCAAGATCCAAGTGGGCCTCCAGCAAACTGTGGTACGCATAGAGTCGATTCCCGGTACATGATCAGTTCAGTAAAAATTCGTCAAAATTTCATGTCTTTATCATTGATGTTTTCTTCAACTTACCAGTTTCCGTGTTAACAACGCCAGGGTCTCCCAACGAGTTTTCATGAATCTCAATATGACCGTTGGTCAAGCCGCTTATTGTCGCCTGTTGCGTTGATATGCTCAAAGCGCTTTGCCTGTGTCCTGTGTTTGCTGAACCTTACCGATTGTTACGTGAGAATCAGGCGAAAGAACACGTGCTTGTTCGTGTTTGAAATGCACTTGATCAAAGATAAGGTTGTACTGCAGATATGGCTAGCAGCTTTATCCTACAATAAAAACACAGTTGCTTCTTCTGGGCAATACTGTACTTTTTTTAGCGTATCTATTACGCATAACGCCTTTGGTATTTTTAGATATTTTTTCGATTTTAATTTTCTTTGAAAAGGCTTTCAGAAATGAAATTGCTATTGAGTGCTTGCGCAAGTTTGTGCTGCTCCCATGCTAAGCAAATCAGAGAAGATCTTAATGAGATTGAATAACAAGCAAAAGCCACTTTGGCAACTGGCAACCACATAATTCTACCTCAAAAAGACAAAGAAAAGGGTAACAGCAAGAACATGACAAAAGCGTGTTTGGGTCTGATGCTTTGTATTAGTGATTCATAATGAGTCCAACCACGCGGACCCTTTTTTCTTAGCTTGATGTTCAATAACTACTCGGGAGAAACGTGTTTGTCAAGATTCAAAAGAATTAAATGTGAACTGAAGGTCGCAATGTTCCAGGAGAGGTTGCCAACGCTAAGCATTCGGTACATTAAGTGACAAACGTAGGCAGACAAACTTTTATTTAATTTCTAAATGATTTTGTTATAAAGCAGGCCAGGAAAAAACCTTTTAATTGTTTACAGTGCTCTGTTTAGCCTTACATGATTCAGTGATTGTAGCTTTTTGAACATATTTCAATAATGACAGCATAAGGGATGATATAACCCAGTCCGGTCGCCACGGGGGAGCGTTGGTGTGCTCCGCCCCTCCAAATTTAAATATGAAAGACTATGGACCAGTGGAGATTTTATCAAATTTTCTGAATTTCAGGTTCTCCTACGCAAATGTTAATCCCCCTGTTGAAGACTTCCTGGTGACAGTTCTGGTTTAAACCTCACATCCTTTTGCGCGACGGTTTCGTTGCGTTCGATTCTTAGCAGTGTGAAAAAGTAGCAAACACGCGAATCATGTACCTAGCAGTTGCCACCATTTGGGTGCGTATTACTTGATGTGTTTTCCTCGTGTGTGTGACAGCTTGGTAAGCGAGTTGCAACGTCGTCCTCACGTTGTGCTTTAACCTCTTTATGCCGCCACTAAAATGTGCAATATGTTTGTTTTTTTTGAGCACAGATAAGAAAAAAACAAATGTGAACCTTATGGAAAACGTAGGCCATGTGTTTTGTCAAATATTTAACCGTGATGTTTTTGGTTGGTTTGCCTGCAAAATCTATTGTTTACCCTGTTCCCGCCAGCCAAGTACGCTTTCTATAATTCCGTGTAATTGAACGCATTTTCGTCGAAGGCAGCAACAGCCGTGGTGATCGTTGGGCACTCTCGTAATGACTAAGAATTTATTATTGACCGTACTTTTAGAGCGTCAGTGCCGTCATTTCTGGCCCAGCGGAAATTGATTAACGCTTTTCCATTTTTCCCTCGTAGCAGTGCGAGAGGGGCCTCACAAGTGCATTAGCCTAGAGTCTCGCATCAGCTAAATCTGTCCCTGCTTCAGAACCGTCTCCAGCAAGTCTTCACTGAGGGGGATTTACGTTCGTGTGGGGGCTTTACGCTTGCGCCCGGAGGCTTTATGTTGAAACTTTGACAAAATCTCCAATGATTTATAGTGTTTCATATTTCGATTTTGGGGGCTTGGTACTTTGTTTGGGGGCATAAGCCCACCAAAGCACCTCCGTGGCGCCGGGGTGCCCTGCCTATTTGCCTGTTTATTTCTAATTTATTTTCGTCGTTGGGAATCTGTTAATGTTTGAAAATTGCTAGTTTTGTCAGCATCTTTACAAAAACAGGAAATATTCCCTTGCTGTTACGTGAGCACCACAGGAAACAGTAAAGGTAAAAATATGACAAAGTCGAACTATACCAAATCTTGCAAAATTTTTTTCCTCAGCACACCATATTAAATACAGTTTGCTAATTTAATGACATTTTGGGGGCAGTGGCAATTCTAGAATTAAAAAAGCACCGGGGGCATAAGAAATTTTCAATTTATTTGGTATGATTAATCATACCAAACCCACCATAGCCTTGTACATGTCATTCAATATTGCCTAGCCTTATTATCCACTCAATAAGTGGTTGTCTAACTTTCATGAGCAGTGGCCCCCTTCTAAGTTTAACTGGCGAATACTTAATATATCATGACACTTGGGTTATGCAATATCACGGCAAAGCTACCTAACGAAGGCCTCTGCTCGTAGCCCCCAGAGAACCACACCGTGGCCCTCAAGGGGAGGGGCCGAGGGTCCCGTTTGAGAAACCTTGCACTAGACGCACCTAAACACCACTAGACGCAATCGCACACTTGCAATGGTATGCTCAATATTGTGTGCTAACCATGCAACTTCCACAGCACTACACATTTAAAACGAAACACCATTTCCGGTGCAGGATTGTTCCGGCCCACGTGAACGAAAACAGCTGCACGGAAGTAAAAACAATTTACATGAAAGCAAAATGGTTCCAACCACTAATATCTTTCCTGACACAGAGACAAGTAAGCTGTTGATAGCCAACTAGTTGCGTCAAAAAATTTTTACTACAAAACAGATTTTTAAAAAATTAACCATCTGCCTACATATTGGTGGTATAGTGGACACATTAGTGCTTTAATGTTTTGTGCATTCTTACTGCGCAATTCCCAGTAATATTCCATTCGTGATTCAACGTGATGTACTTGTTTGCGAACAGTCCGACCGTCGACATGTTAGCCTGCAAACCTACATAACCGCAGTCGGTCGCTATTTCCTGTGGCGCATTCGAACGCCCAACGCTTTGGTTCGTCGTTATTCTAATTCTGACTATATACCGAACAGTGCGTTACGTGTTTCTGACTTCACGCCCAAGTGTATTGGCGTTTTTATTGTATATCTGAATATAACCGAAAGAAGCAGTCAACTTAGAGTACTACTGGAGAGTTATTAGCGAACAAAATGGTGAGAGCCTTTTATTTGCCTTGCTTTGGCTTGGCAACTTCAAGACGTCAGGTTGCTTAGTTGGGAGACCGACCTGTGCTCCTGCAACAACTAGGTTGACCCTCAACCAGTAGGGACCTCTACAATAACCAACAACCTCAGACCCTACAGTGGTGACTGACCAATCGCTTTTTGTGGTAGCTTCATAGGCGGATCCAGGGGGGCAAAGGGGGATGAAGCTCCCCCTAACTTTTTTCAGATTCGTTTTTTGATCGATGGTTCCCGACACAGAAACGTCCATTGGGGTGATTTTTTTGTATAGCCTTTAAATAAACCATTTCTTGCACAAGGATAGGGACAACGATATTAAATGCATACTTTATTTTGTTGAATTTGGACAGTTTGAATGTGTTTATTTCACTATAAATAAAACTTCTAGCAAACAAGTTTTTATATAAAATATATGGTCCCGATGTTATATAAATGCGGAAGTGTTTACATGAAGTATTTACATTACATACGCGTTATATCAACCGCATGTACATAGGCGTAGCCAGGGGGCCATGGGGTACTTCAAATTTTTAGAATGTCTAGTCATTTTAAGAGGCAGTATCTCAAACAATATACTGTTGCTCGCCTAAAATCAAACATTCAGATCCACCCAAAATTTTGAGCTGGCCATACTACTGCGCACCAGTGGCGTACGCAGAAAATTTTCATGGGGGTGGTTTGGTTCAAGGTCATATGGTGGTTATTTGTTTTGGTGTGCACTGTTTGTGAAGTCACAATTTGACGTCATTTCCATGTTTCCAAACCAACGTTTTGGCGAAGTTTGTTGACATAGTATGCATATTTTTCTACATCCACTCTCCTTATTATATATGTCGTTGCACTGAATTTGAACTATCAGCGCTCCAAGTTAGGCTATCGGGGAAAAACAAACACAACGCTACGACACAGCAGTTCATAACTGCAAAAATAACAGGTTGCGCGTTAAAACAGGGGAATGAAACACACTCATCACTACGTCAGAGCAATTTATAACTACAAAATCAGGCTGCACTAAGGTCTCTTTAAATACGGGCAGTTGAGCATTGAAGGTGTGCAGCTGGACTGGCTGG
>Ga0210059_1010962_pt1 | contig 13922 bp, 3 predicted proteins | sample Ectturendosymbi2_FD_188042 | JGI IMG/M metagenome (GOLD analysis project Ga0210059, IMG submission 188042) | Ecteinascidia turbinata endosymbiont from Florida, USA - Sample 2 (SPAdes) (version 2) | ecosystem: Host-associated > Tunicates > Ascidians > Unclassified | place: Key West, Florida... | reverse complement strand
TCGTCCCTTTGTTTGGTGGAGATTCTGACTGCGACGACTCGGTCAGTGGAATCCCATCCTCGTCACCAATGTTGTATTTTTCGTTAAATACAGCACAAACACGGACGGTACCGACGAGCAAGTAACAATCATAGTAGATGGTTCGAACTCAATCATAGAATGGCGTGAGAGGCAGCGCACTAACTAATGTTCTGTGTACGATTGCCGATCAGCGGACTCGAAAGAACGTAGGTGAGGTAAGGCACGCTCATTCCACAACGAAGTACGCCGATTAGATGATTACCGTGAATGAATTACATGATTACAGTAACTGGATTACACGATCACAACAGATAGCGTCACTAATTCAAGCTTCTTTCTCCCTTCATTTTCGAGAATAGTTTTAAACATCAACAGTAGTTTGTCAACAGATACAAAACCTAAATTTGGAAGGATTGCTTGAGAATCAAAACAGGCTCGTTTAACCCGCAAAGATTTTTCATCATAGTCCACAACATTGGCCCGCCATGTCGGTTGTCGGAGTGTTCTTGCAGCTGAGATGGCTTCAAATTTGCGTTGGAGAAAATACTTTCACAGAGCATGCACTGAGTTTTTTTGCAAATCCTCAGTTTTCTGATGCAAGTGAAACCGAAACGAACGTAGTCATCATTCCATTTCCTTTTCCGCGCCATGACGAAGGGTTTTGGTGATAATCAGAAAAGCTTCTGTTATTTTCTCCACTCGCAATTACGTAGAGCAGACTTTCACGTTTCTCCAAGCTAAAAAAACACTTTCTTACAAAAACTACAATTCACTCTAATACGAAAGGTAGTGCAAACGAGTCCTTTACGATAGATTCACCTCTGAACTATCTACTACGAATGATGAAATGCGGAATCCACTTGTATATATGCTACGCTCAGACTATCCTACAATTGTCCACAAAATTATCCCGTCACCCAAAAACAATGGAATATCTTAATCTGAGCAAAAACGACTACAAGCACATAAATAAAAAGATTGTATTGCAGTTAATGTTCACGCGAATAACTAATATCGAGACACGTAGGTTCGAAGGAACCTTGCGTTTTTATCTATAATCCATTGCAAAAGAAAACAAAAAAGCAGGAGAGTAATAAATACTGTCATGAAGCCGACTGCTTCTCACACCCCCAGGGGATGCGAGCACTCCTATTTGGGAACCACTGACCTAGAACGACCACGTTGCTTTCTAGATGCATGGTTTAACTTCACTGCATTAAACGAAGCTGAAAAACAACACCAAGATCCACAAATGATGTCAGAAAACATTTCTTATTTCTGTCACATTTATATGATACATTTTAGACACACTTTTGCGGAACATTTTCCGCATATTGCTTCTTTATATGTGAAACATATTGATGTTATTCTGTTGCGACATTTGGAAGTTGAGCACGTCCTTCGCATTTTTGTAGGTTTCAGTTCCTTTCTTTTTATTGTTATTTTCTGCAAAAACTGCTACGTCTGCGTGAAGAGTGCTTGGCATGACTACAGACTTTGCTTTATTGCATTGGCAACAAGTCGAGGTTGTGCTTGTTGACGAAGAGGTAGTTTTGAAAAGTGTAGTTTCATGCAGCTGTTCCTTTGCCTGGGCAGTTCTCTACGTTAGAGCGTAGTTTCTATTTCTGTCTGCATCAGTGGAACAGCGGCGAAAATTGCTCGGTTCAGGTATATAAAATAAAAATATTAATTATAATCTTGAAAATCAATTTCATGCATCATTAGATTGAAACGACACGTTACTCAAGCTCTTCTTCGTTCAAATGCTAAGCAAAGTGAGCAGCACCTCCCACGCTGAGCATGCGTAAGCAACAATGGATGCAGAAATCTAACTTTTTGAAATCAATGTTGAATGTGACAGGTTTTAAACAAAGCATTTTTGACTTTCAACTTGTAACCCGATTTTGCTTGTTTTTTATTTATAATTTTGAGAGCTGTTGCAACTTATGCATAAAACAGCTTGCGAAAAACGTAGCGCTTTTTAGCATTTGCAAATGTCAACCGTTGTTTCGTTTGCGTAAAAAAATGTGAAACTACCGACATACTGCTAACTTACGAAGCAGTGCGGCATATGCGCTGTCTATTTCGTTTAGGACATCGTAAATTGTTTTGATTGGTTTTGTGGCACGTGTTTGTCTTTCAAAATTCGTTGCCCAGCGAAATAATGTAGTATACACGCTTTACGTAACAACACTTAATTATTGGGCCCGTTATTGCTTTGTAACACTAAGCCCAGGACAACGTTCCATTCAGTCCCAGCCGCATCCGCGGTGAAGTTGAAACCCAGCACGCCTATTTTTAGTACCGGGTTCCTTCACTAGATTGTTACCCATGTCTTATTGGGCTACTGATCCTTGCCAGCAATGGTCTAACAGGCATTAATTGTGAAACTGAATCGCTTTGGCTAATATGCCAAGCTAAAATGCCGGTCGTTTCAAAACCGAGCAGCATTCCTTGTTTGTCATTTTCACGCACAGGTTAAGCGCTTCGCAGAATTCATCATATACGAACAAATATTTTTGTTTGATGTAAAGGTGAAAATTTCTTTTGAAAAAAACGGTTTGCTCATAAAGTTTCGCATTTATAGTGCGTTCCAAGAAAGCTGTTATCCTACAAGTACTTTCGCGTGCGAATGGTCTTCAAACAAAAACCATTTAGTTTTGGGGTTTTAGTTGCCAACAGTTGAGACATCAAGAAATTGAACTCGTATCTCCTGTACCACTGTGATTAGCGAGAGTTGAGAGTTGAAAGAAAATTCAGTCTGCATGCTGAAAACAGAATCTTGGGCTCACGCTGTCGGCAAACCTGAGGCATGTAAATTTATGTCTTGCAACACATATTCACCAGTTTATATTTGTGAAGTTTTGTGCTTCTATACCTTCAGCGCCTTACCTTTAAATACACTCTGACTATAAGGGTTTTGTTTGAAAACATTTTTCAACTGACCTCTCTCTAGAGTTCATACTAACAAGCTTTAAACGACAAATTCAACAAAACTGTATTTCAAATTCGATCTGTCCTTTTTGAAAGTAATCATTTACTGACAAACAAAAGGCTGAAACAGATCTTTTCACAACAGGACGAAGAGTCACCGCTAAAATTGAAGAAAATCTTCAATAGACAACTTTTTGGCCATTTGTTCAGAAGTTGCCAAACGACGCAGTGAAGTTTAATTCACCTGTTGTGAAAAGATCTGCTTCAACCTCTTGTTTGTCAGTAAAGAGAATGGAAAACGGAGCTTCCTGTCCAGCTTAGCGCCTTCTGTACTTTCTCAGCCGTGTGTATGAGGCGCTGTTTGTAAAAAAAATTTCATCATAAAAAAACAAAAAATTATGGGATCGGAGCAAAGACCGGTTTGAAAAAACTGACAATTTTGCGGTATTTGAATGCGAACCCATTGCAGTTAAATCTGTTCCAATTCAGCTAAATCTGTCCGAATTAGCAGTTTTTTGTGTTAAATGTGTCCGATGCACGGACACATTTGACAACGGCGCCCCACACGTATGGTATGGAGGAGCTTTCGCGAGGTGACAATTAGACTGTTACGCAGCCCTAAGTCAGAAAATTTGACTGCAATACATGACGAGCTGTCATGTCACAAAAAATACGCAAAATTACAAGGAAAACGTTGGATTCGTTGACGATTTTCGACATGTGTACGCTAAGCGAGAAGTGTAGGCCTACGATATAGTTGTAAAATGTGACTAGCTGCAGATAAAACTTGAAAAGAAACAAACAAACGTTGAAACGAATCGTCAACACTAGTCTTCAAGCGGTCTGCTGAATAATCCTTTTCCCGGAAAAAGCGAACCTAACTATGTTGACAGTAAAGAACTTGCTTGAAGAAAAATAACTTTTCGTGCTTTGTCCTGCATACTTAGAGGTGGTGATAATGTCTAAAACAGTGGTTCCCAAACTGTGGTACTCGTACCACTAGTGGTACGCGAAGGCCTTCAAGGTGGTACGCGAGATCCTTTTGTTCTTCTACACAAAAGGAAGACATTTTGTTTTTCTTTATCGCGTTTTGTTAATAAATTCCTGCATTTTTGTGTACTTACTTTATTAGTTTCGAAAAATGGCCATTCTGATTTCTCACAGCCATTTTGTTCATGCCGCATTTGTGTCAAGTCTGGTTTGCCAAACTTTTGATCGAATGATATTAGGTAGAATGAATTTTCCTGGAACAAGGTGTTTTCAAGGTGGTACGCCGTGAAAATACAGGGCCCACAAATGGTACGCGATCAGAATAAGTTTGGGAACCGCTGGTCTAAAAGATCAATGGGAGGCAGACAAATGCATTTCTTCTAATTTATCTTTGTAGATTCAAAATGAAGTAATTGCTGCAGATGGCAGACGAGAACGGATGAAATACCATTGCAAAATTTGGTAATGTAAGGCAGTGCAGAGAACTTACAATGCACCGACCTAAACATGAGGTGTTCAAGCTCTGTGCGACGGTGGCCTTCAATGAACAACAGTGAGGTTAACTAGCTGGTTGATGACACACTTTGGGCTGTGAAGCTAATATGATGTGCATGCGAGAATTACGTGGTAAAAAAATTTGATAGCCTTAAACAACAGGAAGGGCTGTGTCGACTTAAGAATGTTTATGAATACGTAATATGACATCGATGCGATATTCACCGTCCAAAATTAGCTGACGTTAGGCTTCTTCTGAGTTGCCAGAAGGTGGAGAAAATATCGTCACATAGATTTGTGATTTCAAAATTTTTGACATAAAATCAGCGCGTTGAAGAGCTTAACTGTTTTTAAAAGCAATCCCAAAGAGTTAAAATTGTCCTAGGTGCTACTTGTCTGGGTGGCAACTGTCCACGGTGGAAACTATCCAGTGGCTGTTGTCCAAAGAGGCAATTGTCCTTGGTGGCAGTTGTTGTGGGTGGCTATCGTCCTTGGTGGCAGTTGTCCGGGTGGAAGTAGTCCTAGACCTAGCAGCATCACTAACGAGTGAAAATCGGCTGGAAGCTGGTTACTTCTTGCGTTTCATAAGCATCCCACGCCTTCAGGCGTGATTGACAGGTTCGCTGCAGCCACTACTCGATGCTTTCAGTTGCTTGCGTGATGCCCAGATATAGTTTTTTAATCGTGACGTTCGAATTATAATCTGAGTTCATGACACAGCATGCGTTAGTATAGAAAAAAATATTGAAACGCTATGTATAATTAAAGTATTCAAACGCTTCGCAATAAAAACTTGAAAACGTTTAGCCTATAATTACACTATCCATCTAGCTCGTATAGCAGCTACCCAGTGCTGGATAAAAGTTAGAAATGCGTAAGTTGATCATGTATTACAACTACTGAATAACAGTTAGCTGCACTACTTGGAAACTTCGTGTTTTATAAACTCACTTTTTAGCATTATTCCAGTGATAAACGCCAAACCAGCTCAAAAGTATGTGCAGCAGCCAGTATAAAAGTCGTGTGGCCGAATTTGACAGTTCGCCCAAAAATGGAACTTGCATGCACATAATATGAAGTGACAAGCGAGTATGGTTTACATATTTCCAAACTCAGCCTTTTTATGCTTAAACTTTGCCCCCTATCAAAATTACTCACTACGCCACTGCACCAGATCTACAAACAATATGACACAATGCTTCAATGATGAATCCTAAGACCATAACTGAGAAATGTAACGTTGAGAATGCAGATATCCCGTTATTTTAATTGGTCAATTCGGTTTAGCAAAATTTTTTAAAAGTTATTCTTAAGCAAGAAACAAAAGAAGTGATTTGAAGATGGAAATATACAAGGACTAAGTTTATTTAAGGTGTAAGTGTTTCAAACGTGAAAAAACCTCCAACCCATTTTCTCAAAATAAACTTGTATGCTTCGGCTAATGTCGAACAGTTGTATAGAGTGTGAGAAGTGCGTCTGACCAGCACTTTGCAATGTGTATTGTTTCAGCATATTAACAAGCCAATCACACAGACATAAGAACGAACCATCAGGCGCGTGTGGGGCCCACACAGACGCCAATTTCAAAATAAAACAAATCAAAAAATCTTTGAAGACTATCGCAAGCTTTACAAATACAGGAAATTTTTACATTTTTGAAATTGCTGGGCGAAAGCTTTATTTTAGTAAATCGCAGGAGTACCTGGCTACTCACTGATTCAACTTACAAAATCTTGCATCATGTAGGGTAGCCTTGTACGCTTGAAAAAGATCGCACTTGGTGTTGGTCAGAACTTCCTGCAAATTATATTTGCCAAACTAGCAGCTAAGCTACGCCAAAAAAAGAAAACGCAATGTGAAAAACAACTGCCCCCGCTCCAGCAGCATTATTGGCACGTGTATTTTAAAAACTCAACGAGTTTCAGGAATCTGTAAAAAATTACTATTCTGACGCTAAAACAAACAATAAATAAAACCCCCTCACACGAAACAATTGCTTTATAATGTTCTGCTTTTCAACAACGCATCAGCGCAACAGCCTAAGCGGACAACAGTCATATTGGTGAAATGTTCTGCGTTTTCGAAGGCGATAAAAACTTTGATTTATACCTTTCCCAGTCACTTCTTGGAAAATGGCATGACAAAACGAAAACAACAAGTTTGAAAACATGGATAGCAGTTAACAGATGATGCTTGGCGGTCGCAAGGGTTTGTTTTCAGCCAACCGAAAAGTGTTTGTAAAATCTTGGAATCTAAATCTGCGTGCTGCGTTTTAACCACATGACCAAAATGCAGAAAATCTGGTTTGTGGTCAGCGTTGAGTATCAGCATTTTTGCTGAACAAAGCACAGAACCAAGGGATTTGATGAAAGTTTTCAAGCTAAAATACAATATTGTTGAAAGTTAAGATGCCGTGCTGGTTCTTGTATCTATTTCAAACAAATTGTAGGAATAAAAATTTCTGCCAATTTTATCCAAGTGTCAACTCAACGGAGGTAACAGTCGTAGTCTTGGAATATTTTGAGATTTCCAACTTTGCGGAACCTCCACAGTTTTATGATCAATACAAAAACATGAACAAACATTAAAAAGCAGGTAATTTCAAGAACCATCATGAATATCTTCAAATGGCAAATTTGATTTAATAACCAAACATCTTAACCTGAACACTGACGTTGATGACTACGAAACACATGGAGGTTTCAAAATATTTTTGCAAAAACACCTGCAAAACCTTGGCGGAGAAAACTACGACGAAACTACCCAGTTTTTATACGGAATGATAAGCCTGCAGTGTCAGAGGCAAAAATTCACAACACTTCACCGTTTTCAACGTGCAGTTTGGCGTTTCGCACTAAGCAAGCAAGGTAAGAAAAAGTTACGTATGTTGGACGCTCACTGCTCGCAACCGACAAAGAGTACAACATTGCAATCATTCAAGTGAAGTTAAATTTTTACTTGATTGGTCTGAAAGCTTTTCACATGCAAATTCATTACCACACTGATTTTTGTAGAAGCAAATTACTTCATCAACTGTACCACATTTCTTGAACTAAAGACTTAGATATCGTTTCATTCCATACTAAAAGTTCGTCAGCCTGCAGTACTGATCACTTCAGATGGCTTTTCTTTAATATTCCGCAGTTAAAAAACACTTGGATCACTCCGCAAAAAAAGCCATCAACCGAATTATGATTGTTAACTTGATACTCACGGCCAGGGCTGGTACAAGTTCCGTCACGTGTTTGAGCAGTATGCAGGTTGTGAGGCGGTTTTCTCGTGTTTTGCTACTCTCTTGCTTTGGTATTTGCACGAGGAACGACAATAGCTGATCGACCCCTACTTCGAAGCGCGACAACACAGCTTGGAGTCTAGCAAGTAAGCATCGAATTAGCCAGGTGACACGCCCGCATGCAACAAAGGATTGCGCTGCGATTTTATCAGCGGTATTTGGAGGTTTTAGTAATCTTAACTAAATTACACATTAATAGCAAAATCAAAAAGCACTGGTTTATGTGTCGGATCCTGTTCAGATAAGCAAAATATAAACATGCTTTTGTGCAACATGTGATGCAGTTTCGATCTGTGTTTCGCATGCCTTATCATCTGTAACGTTACGTACAAAGTTGCTAACGGGTAAATATTCTGATTCCAGCTTATACCGAAATATGCTTTGTCTTTGCACAATATTCTGGAAAGAAATACAATCAATAAATTTGTCCAGTTTTTTCTATCAACATACTTTAGTAATCGTTTCTTATAACAGTCAAAAACATTAATCAGGCAAGCATAGGCGTAGACAGGGGGACCCGGGGGAACATACCCCCAAGATTTTTAGCATATCTAGTCATTTTGTGCTTTGAGAAACGGCGTCCAAACAAAAATACTGTTGCTCGCCTAAAGTCAAACATTTTCGCCCCCAAATTTTTGAGATGGCTACGCCACTGCAGGCAAGCACGCGTGCTCCGCCGTACGTGTTTGAATCCATACGGCATCCGTTCCTGGTGCTTACCCAAAAAAGAATTCTGAGGAATCGGTCAACTCCTCCACGCAGTCGAGTCGCGCCTGTATAGTGTCTACGTCGTTGGGGGGTTGCAAGATGTTACAACGAAGCTTTCTTGCTCCACTGATTGACTTAGTTCGATTTAAAACACCATACAGCGTTTTATCGCTCCTGAAAGCATTTTGTATATGCTGTAGTTACTGTCGTTACCACGACTATGCAAAAACAGATGTACGCCCACTCGTAGCACGATTGCGCATAAATATTAAGCTCTGTGATAGAAAGTGAGATACTGATCTCACAGACATGCGCATGAAATAAAAAATGAACATGTCTACAATTTTTCTTATCGTTGTTAATGTTTCTCTTCGTACATAGCACAGTTATGTCTAACAATAACAAACCACACGGCATGAATTCAGATGGGCAAGGCCATTAAATCAAGCCCTTCAAAATTTTTAAATAAATAACACAAGAATGTGAACAAAAGACAAGTGAAAGCAGAAATAATTTCAGCAATAACAACCAAATATCTTAGATAAGGTTTGATAACAGACAGAAATGCAATTTAGCACAAACTTAATAATACAACATAGGCAAGGGAAAAGTTACTGGTAAATATTTGAAATAGGACATAAATATTAGAAAAATGAGGAAATTCATATTGTTAAATTTTAGATCAATTCAAACCAAACTGTGTCAGTTAACATAACGCAAATGCAGACAAAACAAACTAGATGCGCGTTTAAACAGAAACTTGGAAATAAGCAATGCGATCAAGCAGTAACCACTTCGTTGATGCAACATCACAGTTCACGTCACGTTGCAGAAGTAGTAACAGTGCGCTATCACGATTACCCAATCTCCATCAGAACACCTAAATCCACTCACATTAGTACGAACGTATCAATGACGAGCAGCATCAACACTAAACTCGCACAGACAAAACGGAAGAACACCAGCACCATCATTCCCAAAATCTAAGCTTTAAAAATGTGCAATAACTAGTACAGGAACAAAACTGGAGCACAATTGAGCAAAAATTCAAAGAAGTATTTCCTAGAGCACAAAAGCATTGAAAAGAGATATATTAACAGCATCACTTGTTCCAGCAGGTATTTTTGTAGGTTGAACAAGACTGATAATGATTTATTTCTTATATCTTTGGGAGTATTGTTCCACAGAGACTTGGCCCTGTAGATTGTACAATCCTTTGCGTTAAAAGTTTTTTAGATGAAATTGTAATGAGATTATTATTAGTAGCCATGCAAGTAAGATAAGGATGCCTGTCGGTGATATGTCGATAACTAATAGCACGAGATATTACCTGGAAAACAATTTTGTACATAAATTTCCTTAGCTTGTATTCATAAATTTGACTAATCTGAAATAGTTTACATGAATGTTATAATTCTAGCATAGGGATGTGAGAAGCTTTAGTTATTTTACAAATACAGCGTACTGCACCTTTATGATTCGTAACCTTTTCTCTGCCACGCCTCCCACAAGTAATTGTCTTTTGTTTCAAGCACCCCTGATGTTAAATAGGTAATTTGGAGGAAACACGTTCCAGTTCACAAACTGCACATGTTGTAGAGCACGTAAGGGCTCGTGCCCCCCGGAAATTTGTTGACACCCCTGGGGAGGCGTGGCTCCCAAGTTAAGAACCACTGCTTTAGATGAATTAAATAGGATGTACAGTAGGTAAATTAAGATTGCGTAGTGAAGATGAGAATAAATTATGGAGAAGTAGACTTCACGCAATATATTAATATCAGCATATGGTTGAAGCTTGAAGAGGGCGTAGCATCCTTGAGCAGCTTTATTTCCAACTAAAGCAATCTGTTCTTTCCATGTTAAAGTGGAAGCGATTATGGTGCCTAAGTATTTATTTGGAATTAACTTGCTCTAATGGGACATTGTTGCAATTAATGTTCATAATTGCATGTGTGTTAGGATTGCTAAATAAGAGTGTTTTGGTTTTGGACAGATTTAATGTAACTTCATTCTTTTGCAACCAACCGTATATTCTGCAATCAACTGCATATTAAAAATTTTTTTTTCTGCAAATGAGTAGGAGCGTTATCAGAAATAAGTAATGCGGTGTCATCAGTAAAATATTACAAAAATATTTGGATGACAGGGGGAGATCACTATTAGCATATATAACAAAAAATAGCACACATTAGCATATAACAAAAATAGCACAGCACCACGAATCGAAACTTGCAGCACAGCACAAGTAATTGGTTTCTTGTCATATTGAACTCCATCTGCATAGACGAATTGATGTCTGCTCTGTAAATAGGATGTGAAAAGGTCTAAAGCAAAACCACGAACTCCATAATGCTTGAGTTTGTTTAGTAGTATTGTGTGATTTACAGTATCATATACTTTTTTCAAATCAAGAAAACGCCATGAGTGTATTGTCCAGAGTCATTTTGATGCATGATATAGCTATGAAGTTGGTTTAAAGCCAGAAATGTAGAAAGCCCGGATCTAAACCAAATTGGTGATTTGTAATAAAATAAATATTAACTTAAGCGAATCAAGAAAACACTTTCTGACAAGAAGCTTTTGCTCACCGTTGCCTTTAACCAATAGTGTTTTAAAAAAAACGCTTTCAAGAAAAATGTACCACGCCAATGAAACTTGGTCGAGTAGAAACAGTTCCCAAATTCGCAGGAATTCAGGATGGCACTCACTTCGGATGTTTGGAGTTCACCACCAACTCCAGGGCAGAGGCCGTTTTAGCGTCGATCAGTGCAGTACGTTCACTCACTTTGAAAACGACGCGCAGAGACTGAGATGCGAAGATCGTATTTTGTATAAATTCGACGTATTTTACGAGGGCAGCGCTTGCCGCAAGACAATAATACCTGTAAATCAGATTTAAAACAAGTTTTTCCGAAATGTCTTATTCAAATAAGCTTCAGATCAACGCAACGTTTATCGCTACTGATCTCATGGCATGAAGAAAAGGGCAATCTAAAGCGCGCTGTCCACTGGTGCGTAACACCACGTATAAGCAATCGATACCGCACGTTACGCGTGTTCTCTGCAGTAAGTTCGGTGGACTAACGCATCTGTTGAGGTGCCATGAGTTAACGAGCCTTGGCTTGAGAAATTAATGCGTTGTACATAAATTGGACAGAGATGTTGACGACTGTCGCTCCAACCTATTAAAAATTCTGCTAGAATGACAATTGCAACTTATAAAATTTGATAAGGAATTCCCATTGATTTAGTTGTGGAGATATTTTGGATTTTGCAAGAAAAAGAGTGGACAGAGATGAGATGTAAAGAATTATCATTTGGTTTAATGAGGTATCGAAAGAATCTCGAATGACTCAAGCCTTTTGCTTTTCTCTCGTCAAGTTGGCTGACTTAAATCGCGATTTTTGGAAAAAAACTTGACTTGCCTTGGATCAATGAAGGCAATGATACCTAGCGAAACTCACGTGATTTAATGAATAAAGACAATTCGAGAAAAATTGAAAAGCACATCTCATTTTGCCCGAGCGCCAAAAAATGACTTAGTCAATCACTCGACTTGTCCAAAATATGTCACCGCAGACTGGACATGCCTGTGTTTATGGCATGTACTTATACTTAGCCGAACCTTCAGCTGCACTTATATAAATCGAAGACCCAAGCTCACTTTCCACAGATGTTCTCGTGTCTTCGCCGTTCAGATCGTCGCAAACGCGACGGCATGGGCCATGTACGAACTGAATGTGGTAACGTGTTTTTTTTTTTTCATTGTTGATGTCTACAAGTTGTTAGCATGAGTGGTCTTGACTGATAATTCAACAACAACTGGGAATAACCTGAACTTTGTGATGCAATGTATACCAACATAAGATTCACGAAATCATGAAAATCACAGCCACCAGCAATGTCACCGCGCTTTAACAGTTATCAGCTTTAACTTCAGACTAATAAGAAAATTCGATCGAACGTGGTTGCGCTTTGCATTCTTCTTCCCAGTATAATGTTAATGGTCAGGTATGGCCCAACCAAACTTATTGTCGTCAATGTATGAAGCACGGCATTTATCTTAACGGTTCTTTAAAGCGATTGTTTTGCCAGCATCTGTACCAGATATACGTGAATGAATCGATCAAGCTAAAGCAAGTACAGTATATCTCTTCCACTAAGAACAAAAATATTAGCACTTGATTCTTATAATTCTATACTAGCATCGGATGTATTGTCACAAGAAACCTGGAGTTAAGATCCATCACAACTGAGCTGTTTTCTTTGATGACTAGTCGTCTGATAAACTCTAAGCCATTGCTCTCGTTGAAATAATGTCGCTGTATGGTTGTGATGTTGCAATTCTAAACAATGAACACAAACAACTTGTAACGAAGAATTGCTCTTATTAGCGTGCAGCAAAACATACAAAGAGACTTATAATTACACAGTTTGAAAGTTGTGCGGCACACCATTATCAGCGAAAGCAATGCAGTGTTTACAAAACAAATTAAAACACATTCTTTCCTACTAATTAGCATTCAATCATAGCAGCAATGACTAGCGCCTTTGTTGAATGCGTGGATTGAACGAGAATCGCATGTGACTGCGTTGCCACAAAAAAGTTTTGAAATCTCAACAAATCTACAAAAGACTTCGGCAGTTCAATATCTAAACGTGCTTTCAAAATTCAGAGAACGATTTAAAAGTTATGAAACAGTTTGGCGATTTCTCAATAATGATTAAAGACAAAAAGAAAATGGAGGTAGTCATGAACATTTTTCAACTATAGAGTTACAAATCAATGGCTGTCGAAATTTTCTTGACGGCTTTGTTAACAAATCTCCAGCCGGTGTGACAGGTAACCCACACATATAGGATTTAAAAGTTATTCAAGCATTTGCCATTTCCAGAATCGTATCGTAAGATTGCTTATCCTCCCAAGGATTGCAAGAAAAACTTCTTCCCAGCCGGAAATGGAAAGAGTTACTCGAAATCGGTGCAGTGATCTATGATCAGAGTTCATGATCAGTTCAACTGAACAACATAGAATGAAGCCACAAATGCCAGCTTTATTACTGAACTAATTTCAATCATCGATCAAAGGGTGCAAATCTCGTATCAGTGATAGTGGCGTCGAGGACAGCTTGCACGTGTTTCTGCATGCCGTATATTCTCACGACGTGCTCACGTCTTACAGCGTCTTACACATCCTAACAAGGAAGACACACACACACGAAATAACACGAACATGGACATGTGGCGGTAATAGATAAGCATTCAGGTAGATGGCGCTAAACGGTTACTTTGAAGGAACACAAGCATATGCACGTGGCACTCGCAGAGCACACGCATAGATGGCGCCAACACCAAAGCGGTTGCTATGTTTAGCACCGCGGCCTAGTTCTGCGGCATGTTTCAAGTAGACCGATACATAAAATGTGGAGGGGTGCACTGGCATCCACAGAGGGGGTGAAACGGGAATTTGCCTACCTTGCTG
>Ga0210059_1010961_pt1 | contig 13922 bp, 8 predicted proteins | sample Ectturendosymbi2_FD_188042 | JGI IMG/M metagenome (GOLD analysis project Ga0210059, IMG submission 188042) | Ecteinascidia turbinata endosymbiont from Florida, USA - Sample 2 (SPAdes) (version 2) | ecosystem: Host-associated > Tunicates > Ascidians > Unclassified | place: Key West, Florida... | reverse complement strand
GGGCTCGGATGAAGGAGCGATAGAGGTCTCGCACTCTTTGTCTCAGCATGGCACACAGTTCTTCCCACGGCCAAGTGGGATACATTGTTTGGCCGCAGATAGTAGGCTCTCGCAAAAATCCTGGTATGCCCTCTCAATAGTTGATGTGTCCGGAGCTGGCAATCTCTCAACGAATTCATCTGTGAGAAGGCAAAAGCGCTTCCAATCGGTCTTGCGAAAGTTCCAACGCTTCACCGGATCGCTGTGGGCAGGAACTTTGAGTCTTGGTGGCATTATGAGGGAGGGCTGATGTTGTGACCGCGTGAACTTTCCAAGGACACGTCTGTCCGGCAGTCGGCTGTCCTGGCCGAGAATCGCGAAGGTCAGGTCCGGTTGATGCCAACGTTCCATCGGTGAGAGAAGAACGTTCCATCGGTTGGTCTGTTTTTTACAAGTTTATTTCTTCAATGCCTGATGACAGCCTGGAAAAGAAAGGCTGCAGTGAAAATAGGAATGCAATATGGAAAACTTAAAACTGACTCAAGATTTTACAAGGCTCCAAAATGACAACGAAAAACCAGTTTCAGGGCTGTTGCCAGTGCAGTTTGTGAGTCCACAGTTTGTCTGCATCGTAGTTTTGCAACATAAACGTGAGTGGATGAGTTTCTGGATGAGATGGAACTAAACTCCTGATTGAACTATAATACAGTGTGTAAAAAGCTATAGACGTATGCGTAAGCAAACAACTTGCCGCAATGTGACAAAAATGTATTGAACGTACTTGATTAGCTCAAAGAAGTATGACCATTTATCAGGGGGGCCAGGGGCAAAAAGCAAGTTTGGTGCCCCCATGTACGAACCTGAGGTCTTTCGGAAGCAAATGTAGGCCTACTGCATTGAAGTACTTGTGACCTTGTTAGGACTTTTCGGCGCCCTCATAGTGATTCGCACCCGGGGAATTTTGCCCTCTTGTCCTCCGTCATTACGCCCCTGATTACTGCGCGCAGCGAGGCGCCTTAACAAACCATGTTACTCAACGCTAACCAGATGCATAGGGGAGCCTTTGGCTTTCGGGGGGAAATTTCCAATTCGCCCGAATTTTGCGCCACTATGGGGAAAACGAATAGGAAAGTTTTACAGGGCGATGATTCTGCTTATTTAACTTGCCCAAACATATCGCGAAGTTTTTCCTGAAGTTTATCTTGCCCGAATCTTCATCCCCACCTCGCACGCCTATAGCTCTAACGCAGAAACTTTGGCAAAACTAGCTATCTGCAGCTTGGTGGATTGAATAATTGGTTTTACGCGGTCATAACAATTTTTTCTCAACCTTTGAATTTGAATATTTGCAGCCCAAAATTGGAGGAATGACGGCGCCTTTTGCCCCACCTGACTACGGGTCAGGCAACAGTGACTGATGGCTGTATGGTTTTGATGCTTTTGTTGCAATTGCAAACCTGTAGACAACTCACGCTGACCACGCAGTCCCGTCGCCACGGAGAGCTTTTGGGGGCTAAGTCCCCCAAACAAAGCTCCAATCCCCCTAAATTGAAATATGAAACACTATAAATCAATGGAGTTTTTGTCAATTTTTAGAATATCAAGCCCCCCTATTGAAAACTTTCTGGCGACGGTTCTGTGACCACGGAAAGATAAATTTGACATGGTTAGCGAAATCAGTACAGAAAATGCTTAGCGTATTGGCTGTTGGATCATTCCGCTTACATGTTTTACTGATTAAGCACTGACTAGGCATAGGCCAGCACTCTAATCTATCGCTAATATGTCAAGGCTCTTGTGCATGATTTTGGAATGCTTTTTTTGGTTTTGAAGATGCTGTCCTTGAGAATCTGTTCAGTAGTTACAGGCGCATTTGTGATAGGTATGAATGTAACATTATTAGTGTAAAATTAGCGTAGTAGTCAAATATTGCAATGATTAGGGTGAAAAGAAAACTGTAAGACCTTAAATGTATCATCATGTACATGTTTCAATTTGTGCATTTAAGCGAAGGTAAAAGAAAACATTAAATATTTTTAGAAAAGATCTAACTGACTTTTATGTTACTGCATACATTTGATTTGCTGCTAGCCTACTTGTAAATTGTCAGTATTTTAAAAAATGGACTTGTACTTGTTAAAAATTCGATGCAAATAACGCATATTACCTTAGTTTTGTATGTGCAAGCACTGGTAGCGTACATTTCAAGTTTGATTTAGACTTTTTTAAAAATATTTTGTATGTCTGGGTTTTTTTATTACTTTCTGTTTTTTTTCAAGGTAAATTCTGGGGTATTTCTTCACAACAGAGTGGCAACACTGGTACAGACTACAGCAGTAGGCTACGCAGTAGGACGGAGAACAATTTCACACATACTTTCCTTGTATTAGTAGCTGTTGGGCTGGGCCACGGGGTCTACAGAAAATTGTATACTTTAATTGAGGGACAACGTGCAGAAAAGTTTGAGAACAACTGCTCTAGGCGATTTGTGGCGGCCTGGAGATGGCGCCACATGAAAATAAATGGTCACCGCTACATGGTGCCCATGAGTAGCAAGTTACTGTGATAGTCACCACAAGCGAATTTTCGTAGTTCACTTATCTCTATATAACGATAGTGCAACCTATTAGTAGTAGAGTGAAGTCGCTGGGTGATCTACTGTTACTATGGTTACAATTGAGATAGTTGAAAGTGGTGACTAGTGGAAGCAAAGAGTGAAGCCAGTGATGGATCTCTATTGCTGCTGCTGGTTGCTTTCCTGTTAGTTAATGCCACGAATTGCCATCTTTCTCTTGTGCTTGCCTCAGTAGTTTGAGGCGATGCAGTCAACTGCAACAGATTGTTCTAGAGCTGTTCAAACCCTCAAAAGACTTGGCAAGTCTTCAGGTCTGCAATGAAAAAAATTTCTTGATTTTTTGTGAGTGACGTCAAAAGTGGAGTAATTTTAGGCCTTTTTGGTCGGCTTCATCTGGCCCTGGGCCCAAACCGATTTATGGTGGTTTCGCTCAGTTTTTATCAGAAACTAGGCTAAAATCCGAGTCTTTTGAGACTTTGGATGACTTGCTGGAGTTTCGGGTTGAAAAGTTACAGCCTAAAAACAACAAAATAATTAATTAATCCCATACTTAGATCATTACTTAATTTGTTGTTTTTAGATCGGGTTTGAAAATCGTAGACAGCTCTGAAAATACATTTTAGGTCTACTTTTTAAGTCTGATCTCTGAAAACAAAATTCCAGAATCGGTCGAGAATTAAAAAATAGCTGTTTTATGGATTGCGCCGTCAAAGCATTTTTCAAATCAAATTCTAGGACGACTGATTAGGCCTACTGGCAAATACTAAAACCATCTGCGCGATGGTAAGCTTTCCCACTGCTTGCGAGACACGCACTTCAGTAGAAAAGCGCGTGAATGAAAGAGCAGATGAAGTATGAGTCAATGCCAGGCCCGTAACCATGGGGGGCATTCGGAGCTGCGCCCTCCAAATATAAATATTTTTGTGCCCCCAAATTTGGATGTGACCAGAAAATTTTTTATACAGTTTATGTTAAACGTATAAAAAAAACACAAATCTGTCCCCCTAAAAATGTATTTTCCCCCAAAAACCTTGAAATCTGGCTACGGGCCGGGTCAGGCTTACTTCGTTTTCACGCGATGTTATATAATGCAAATGCAAAAATTGTTTATTTTGCGATATATGCGCAGCTACGCCGGAACATGCCGCTGACTCCATGCCAGTGCAACGTACTGCTCGCTCTGTGAATTGGTGGGTTGAAGTAGATGCAGCGGACGCGTACGACTTAAAGCGCTTGCTCAGTTTTGATTGGCGCGAGACTGCTGCGATCTCCTCCCGAAACGTGAGAAGCGTCGGGAGACAGCCAGCTAATTTGCTTGGATCCGTGCGGGCCGTTTATCCATGCTGCAACTACTTTACAATCACTCGAAAACCTAAAACAAACACATCCTTTGTAAATTTAACAAGGTATGCTTTGTTTGTTCTTGATCATGTTAAAAAACAAGTAATTACCGCATGACTGACGAGTGTCTTTGTCACTGCGACTCGTAATGAATTGTTTGTGTTGAGAAATCTTTAAACCGAATGATTATGTAAATTCAAAGCCACACACAGGGACGATTCCTATTTTGCAGTAGTTTCGTTCACTGAACCAAATAAGTGTGGTCTACCAGTGAACCGCCTGTGTCCACCTGGAATTACTAGTGGTCCACAAAATATTCCATAAATGTTTGATAAACCGTTTCTGAAAGTTGTAACCGTGTGCAATGCAGTTTCGAGTTCGACTAGTTGTTCGTGAAGTGTCAGTATAGCAAAGTGTTCTGTTGGATATATTTTTAAAAAGATAGCCCATGGGCCAAAAACACTGAGTTAAGCTAAACAGATGTCAAAGTCTTCTCAGCGTCCTGTTATTTTATTTTTAGGGTTTTAACAAACGATCTAATAGAAACTTTCTGAAGTAACAGTTGGCTTTTGTCCAGAATAAGTTGCGGTGGAGACGGTGATAAATCAAGTTTTTGATGCCCAGAAATGAATTAAGGCCTATTGGGGATTGTACCGAATCAACATTTCAAGCATAAATGTAGAGTACAAATTCTGGGGGTGCTACAGCGTATTGCCCTAAAATGTTGGTTCATGCCCCCAAAAGTACATTTTGCAATTTAACTTCTCTCGGTAATGAAAAAAACATATCTAATGCAATTTTCATTCCCATCAATGCCACTACATGAAAAGTGTTAAATTGACAAAAGATCTTTTGATACTTTCTCTGGGCTATTCCGTTTTCATCCTACACAAACACAACTGTAGCTGACAAAAATAGATGAAGTGTGTTTGGTTATTTGAACGTATACTCAAAAATTCTAGCAACCTTACTTAAGATCTATGTTCTATTGTTGCTTGACATAATAGTTTTTTTCTTCGGTAATGCGCGTGGTTCATATCAATTTCTTAAACATTTATGGGAAAATTAGTTGCTTGAAACATCGCAGTGGTTTCACTTGACACCCAGGCTTCGCCATTCTCCATAAAACAGGCAAGGCGACCTGCACGTTGTAGATGGCATGCCACAGCTTAGCAACGAGCTCATTTAAAATCATAGGCGGAGGAAGAGGGGTTTCAGGGAGGGCTGTAGCCCCCTAACTATTTAGTTGTCTGGCAAAACCATTTAAAACACGGAAGAAAATTATAAAAATTTTAATCTTTTTTAAATGCTGATCAGTTCAAGATGCATTTTAAATGATATTGTAATTTTCAGGACTGTAGCTCAGATGCGCCATCTGGTGGACGTTTATAAACGTATATTTGGAAAAATTGCGATCCGTGTTCTGCCTCATGTACAAGCTCATTATGATGCCATGATGCAACTTGGTGCTGCCACTAAAGACAGGTAATTACGTTGCAATGAATCCGAGGTGAAATGAAATTAAATGTAAAGAGCCCAGCACTGTATCACACGTTGCGAGTCACTCGACTGCAACTAGGAAACTTTGGCTGCAGGTCGCGAATTGTCGATGATCTTGTCTCGAAAGCAGTCAGTTCAGGAGTAGATGGCGTCATAATGGATTACGAACCTACTGAAGAATACACCCGCGAGCACGCATTGGTTTACAGGTAACTTTTCTTTTCATTGAGATCTTTTTTCTGTTCAAGTGGCTGTAAAATAATAACTTGTCTTCACTATTGCCAATGCGTGCATCAACGTCTGACAAGATGAAAATCAAATGTCGAAATCTCAAACAGAAATCAAGTTTAAACACTCTGATTTACTTTCTTCTTCTGCTCACCTCAGTTACTTTGAAGTCAGATACGTTTGATAAAATTCTATTAAGTCCGCATATGAATGCAAACAGCACCTTCTGTGCAATCATTGCTTCTGTAATGAAGCTTATATTTCTATCTTATTAGCCTTAACGTTTACAAACTGCAACGGATGGTTTTGCATTGCTAACATTTATTGACTTTTACGCTTACCTAGGGATTTTGTCAACGAACTTGTAGATAAGATGGCTTCACACAATTTGTCGGTCGGCATGATGGTATCGGGTTGGGGAATTCTTAAGGTTAGTGCATCGTTTTTTGCAATTTTGTTTATTGCTTGCTTTTTTCTATATTTTTGATTCAGCATGCCGTTTTCAGCAAGCGTTTTTTTCCTTTGCGTGTAGATCATTTCTTTGTGTGCACACATTTTTCTAACTGCATCGTCAACACCTGCTACATTTTGAAATTGGTCATTGTTTCTAGTTTTACGACGTCTACAGCGAAGCGCGCTGCGAGATGTTTGGATCCATGGCCAACACCTATTTCGGACACAAAGTTTCACGTAATATCAACAATGTGCGTGAAATGTTGAGACACTTAAGCCGCCAGCGGTAAGACGAAATACAACGTTTTAGAATTTGTAATTGGTACTTTCAGACAATCAGAGCATGAATTTCACGCGGACCTTCGTTCAAATGTTACACAAGTTGCCTCAAGCGTGTTTAAATGAGCGTGAGATTCGGCCATAGTGGCTATAGTCTGGCTGTACTTTAATCTGTTATACAACTGTGAAAGTAGTTATAATCATTTGCATTTAGTTTTTTTAGGATCACGCTCAGTATATAGGTTACACGCTATGAATTCATCAAACATATTCAAAATCTCACCTATACACAAAAACTTTTGGCGGAAAAAAGCCTTTGGTGAAAATTCATTAATATACTGTGAAATTGGTAAAAGGTGTCACAAATCTTACTTAACGATTTTCTCAAATAAATACTACGATTATAACAGCTGTACCGGCGAGCCCCATTTAAAGTCTATCAAATTTTTTCAATTTGATTAATTTCTTTCCAGCTTTCGTGCGGAAATCGTCATCGTTTTCTTTTGAACATGCAATTCTAATTCTAGAAAACTGTGCACATAAAAAGTATGAAAGATGTCAAATATATTCCAACCAAAAAATGTAGGCCTTGTTTCGAAAAAATTTGAACAAAATATTCTGGAAATCTTTGATGATTGCACAGATTGTTGGGTATACCCTGAATTAATCATTTCAAGCAGCAAATCTAATTGCAAGGTTAAACGATGAAAAAATAATTTACCTGACTCAACGCCGGTAGCATTGGCATGAGGATGATTACAGCTGTTTTCAATTTACTTCCCGTATACGCCCTGGATGTCTGCCTTGTGTTTTGCGGGTAACTACAACTGATTTTCATGACATGCATAAGAAATATGTAGTCTTTTGAGCACACGCGCTGCCAGTTTCCTTCCAAGATCACAATTTTCAAGTCCAGTCCAGCGGTTTGGAGCTTTATTTTGGGGGTCTAAGCCTCCCAAAAAACGTGGCGACGGGACTGGCATGACCTCTTCGGCCTCATTCTGGCTGCACCACTGCCTTCTAAATTGTGCGCAAACCACTTCTTGCTCATGTGTGTATTTTTTACGTTTGAATAGAGGGTTACACCGTGAACTGTATATTCATGAAGTTGCTTCACAAAAAAGCTAACCACTGCTGCTGATCATAGCATTGGCAAGCTCTTTTACATGCCTACAGTTTTGAAGTGTTTGTGTGGCTACTTCTTGACTACGTTGAAATAATATGAAAACTACAATTGTAGTCTACAGGTTGGATTGGGATCAGTACAAATGGAGAATGGAGATTACGAAACTCGAAAATTTGGCTGGACACCGGAGCAGATGAGCGTTTTCATCGGAAGGCTCCGAAACGAAGATGTTCACAGTCTTCATATCTTTCCCGCTTTATGGGGAAAGGCAAATAGGACGAAAAATTTTTTCATGAAATCACTTCTCGATTTTGTGAAGTAAGCTGTGATACTACTACGCAAGTGTGTGAAGGAATGAGAACAAGCGCCTGCGCGTTTGAGTGCTATACGCCCTTGCTGGTCAGGGGTACGTAGAAAAGTGAACATTGCTGAAGAATGATCTGCTTACCGTTGCCTCACTGCCTGCAAGCACACGATTTGCTACTTAAACTTAAGTGTTAAATACGTACCCACGAAAGTTCAGCTTAATTTTAGCCACTCCACTCCTAGTTTGTCGTGGGGAAATGAAATTATTATAATTGAAATTATCTTGCGTTTTTCGAAGTTTTTCATTGTATTGTATTCTTGCGAATCAAACACACATTGCACCAAACACTCAGTTCAAACTGACGTTGAGTAAACGAGAGTAATTTCAAAGTCTGCCCTACGCTTTTATCTTTTAAAGGCAGGCGTCACCAACCATTCTAAAACTGAGTAGCTGGGGTACCGATTAATGCGAAGGGCTGCCAGTTTGATAAAAAAAGTTGCGCAATTTATCTTTATGCTATCAGCATTAATAAAATTTATGATATTCATATATTGTATGTGAAGACACTGATCAATGATCATGTTAGTGCTATTTTGAGTAAAGGCCCGCGGGCATCATGTTGGTGATCCTGCTTTGAGGGTCAACTTTACAGGCTCTGTTGCAATTTATGTTTTCATGCACAGGCGTCGGAAGGGAAGCCTCCCTCTGGATTTTGAAATCTTTAGCAAAAATGGTTGTTTTCTTAGTTTTGAGTGGGAAAAAAATTTTCACTACTTTTGGCCCCACCTTGGAAAATTTTTGGAAAAATCCCTATCATCACAGTCCTCTCCCTGGAAAAAATCCTTACGACGCCCATGCTTTCATGCCTTTCGTTTCGTTTTAGTTTATTGCAAACACAACGTATGCTTTATAGTCGATATACATATATATATGTAGATGTTATCTACTTTACCATCATTGTTTACCCTCACTGCTTGATTCTCTGTATTAATTTTGCATTAGCCCTTAGCCTTGGTGAAATATAAAGGATATAATATTCTTTGCTCCTAATGTACCCCCCAAATGCAGTAATTTCACGTGTCAATCTTGGTGTTTTTTACGAGGGAGACACATTTTTTGCTGAAAATTTGGTTTCATCAAACATTAGGTTTTATTAGGCTAACGGTATTTGTAACATTGATAGGAAGAGCCGAACGTTTTGGCAAAAATGCCCACCCAACCGGCACCGAACTCATTTAAATGCGTTAGGACTTGTCTTGAGTCAACGTAGTTTCAAATACTTGTGTTGTGTATTTCCATGCCTTTCCAGCTGGTCTTTATTCAGTGCACTCTGCTTAGTTGTGCATTTCTGAGTTTAAAAAACAGATAATTATCCTGTGCGCTCGGTTTTGGTTTGCTAAACATTCTTGAAAAGTTAAAGATGTTTAACAGGTTGACACATTTATTGAACAACCGGATAACTTTTCCACGTGTAGAGCCCAGACACATGTGGCTTTACCTGCTCCTCGCCCTGAAAAACATTTGGGCGGTCGCTGCTTGATCTGCAGGGTTGCTGGACGCAATTTGTAAATGCGAAATGGATTGTTTTCGGTTATGGGCACCAGAAAGAAACGTGCACAGGAATATTTAGTAGGACACAAAAAATTAATCGACTTTAACCTCTATTTGTTATTTAGTGTTGAACTCCAGTGGCTAATTTGCTTGCATTTACTGTCCAATTCGACAAAACGACGTTTTTATTTTCCACCACTATGTCAAAACACTTTCCTAAAAAGGGCTGTTCCAATTCTCTTGCCTCTAAACATGTTTCTGGTTCTGAATGTGTCCTATGCTTCAATGGCAAAACGTTTCTGTTTTTATCTTTTATGTATGAAGCATTCAAGCTTGATTTGTGCACAACCTTATGAAAATACAGATTACCAACAAGCACAGTGATTTTTCAGACCAGTATTTTTGTCACCCTCGCTCCGTGTAATACTCTTCTACATATAAGTTTCTTCATTTGTGCTTGTTTGTGGCCACTGCACCTGGTGCACTTGTTTGTTTGTGGTCGCTTGTGAAATCACAATCTTCAAACTGCCTTCACTGTGCTTCATAGTTTATAATGACATCCTCGTGTAATTCTTCAAACAACGAAAGTTCAATTGACTAGCACGTCATTTCGCTCAATCGTCGTTTTCTCGATGGAACACTTCAATATAACATCGTCAAGCGACATGGACAGTGGACAACCCACTGAGACTGCTCATAGAACGGTCGTTGGCAAGAACGTAGCATGCTGCCAATACTATCAAGGCTGAAAACCTTTTTTTCGAAGAAGCAGAGGTGTATATATAGCCTGCTACAGTGTATTGGTTCTACTTCACGTATAACACCGGCAATTCGTGACAAGTAAAGAGGTTTATTTGGGTTACCTTCGTAGAGCTGTGCTCGATATGGCGGTGGAGAATTATGACTTCTAAACGGTAGAGGTGCTGTTGATTAACGTGAAACACACACTATCTGCAACCACCATCCTGACAGAGCCTAAAAAAACTAAGAAATGCTAAACCAGGGTTTTTTAAAAGTGTTTTAGGGCCCGATTCGGGTCCCTAGAATTGAACATCGGATCCCTAGCCCTGCTCAGGCAACTCATTTTTAAAAACGGGGTCAGTAACCACTGCCATTCCTGTCTATATCGCATTTTCACCCCCAACCAGGCTTACTGAGGCGTTTCCAGTGCAGAAATGGCTTTTCCAACAATTCAGTTATCCGACCTTAAAAAAGTAACTTGTTGAATGTCGAAAAAAAAATTTGTTATTAACGAAACAAACACAGGTTTACGCCGAAAAAAGCGAGGTATAGGCAAATCAGTGACACAAAAACTACACGAAAAAATGGAAATGCCGCCAGTAACCTTTGATAGCAGTCTGTACAAGACTCATGCCTTATTGTGTTAAAAAATTGCAGTTGTGCATGCAATAGAAGTACATGAGGTTCGGATTTGGATGTGTGTTTATTTTCGGCATATTTTTCGTTTTTTGTGACACATCAGGTGTGCTTAGCCAGTTTTGGCGGAATCTGTTTACAGTAATCAGTGGCAAACTGACAGTCAAGAACTATTTAAAACAAAATGATTTTGACTATTCAAACCCATGTAACCTTAGAAAATACCTGGCAAAAAATGTAATTATTTCAAAAACAAACACAATCCACCTCCCCGAAAAAACGCTTAGGGTATGCATAGAGGTAAATATTCCTGCCAGTTAATGGCAAACTACCAACCACAAACCATTTAAAACACAATGATTTTGATTGCAAGGCCATCTGACCATAGAAAATTGATTGAAGGTTGAAAGAAATTATATTAATTCTAAAACAAGCACAACTTTTCCCCAAAAAAAACGCTTTGGGTACGCATGTTTTTATTGCACATAAAGTATCACCAGCCAAAATAACGAATTTTTTATTACGAAAAAACGTGACAATTGGCGACAAACCATTGACCACGCTGCATTAGGTAAGTCATTTGAAATAATAAATATCTGTGAAAAGAATAACTGCAACGTTCACTTTTGCTAAACAACAGAATCTTCATTGCAACTTTCTTGTCATTGGAGAAAAGACGGAATGCGCAGACGCACAGAAAGTGGCAGACCGCCTTTTGACAAATACTCTTTATTGCATTACCATACACAGCAGTGCTGTCTTGACGTGCTTTAGTGATCTCTACCTTTGTCGCTGACAAGAGACTGAGACTGAAACGCGAAACTGAAATGCAAACCTTCTTTAGCGCACCAATGCTTTTTTCGTTTTCCCACCTTGTCGAAACCACTGGCATGGAATGCATGCAGCTTTCTGCAACCTGTGTAAAAGGCACGAACTTTTGCCTACAGTTCAAAGTCCAACGTCTTTCTTATCGTGCCTGCACAGTAGTGAGTACGTCGAAGGCCTTACGAAATCTCGAAACCTTTACAAAAGTCTTTTTCAGGAAATGCACCATTTCGTGAAACGACCATGTTTTGATGTTTTGATAGGTCTGAATAACATCAAAAGAGGCTAATCATGAATCCAGCGGTCGAAGTAGCATGTTTTGAAAACGAACTCCCTTGAGAATTGCGTTAGCAGAGCTTGGTCTTCCGTTCGATATGAGTGTCAAACTTGGTTTCGCCAAAAATGTCCAGTGTTACCTGACAAAGATCGGTTTCTCTTTGTTTACGCCAAATATGGTTCCGGTTACATGTGTGAGGTTTGCCATTTTGTCACTCAGGAAGTGACCATTGCCAAATCAGTTCAAACATCCCCCCTTACTCAAAAACGGCAAAACCTATGCAGAATTGGACAGTACTATACATGAAAGAACTCTTCAAAAATTCAGCTACTGAGGAAATGGGTTTGAATAAAAGCTTTTTGAATCTTTTAAAAACTTAATTGAAATTCGACATAGCCTGATTTGCCTCAGGTTACCTGAACGGGAATTACAAAACACCTCTAATTATATGAAATTTAGTCGGAAATTTTTCGGGTCCCTACAAGTCCATAACGGGTACTTAACACTTTCCTTAAAAAACCCTGTGCTAAACTGCTGAGTTAATTACCATAATTAGGCATACCATGTTTTTGTGACTGAAAACCGGGACGTTTCAGAACAACGAGCCTTATCAGATAAATGTGTTTCATATTTTTCTTGGAGTATATAGCTGTTTTGGATTCCTATCGTTAAGACACCGAGAAAAACTAAAATAATACTTTTTACTAAGAAACAAAACAATGTTCAAGCATTTGTAAATTTACACATTCGCCCAATCATACTTTTCTGTAAACAATATTTTCGTCAAGAAGTCTTTGTTCGATTTTATTTTCTTGTAAGCATCACAGCAGGAAATCCCAATATTAATTGACTTTTACAGATGATAAGGGCTTTCACATTTTTCTTCTGTTATCAGACCACATGCTATTCATATTGGCTGACTGAATGTCAAACTGGGACTTTTTGGTGGACTGACCGGGACGCCGGGACAAAGCCTTTAAAACCGGAACTTCCGGCTAAAACGGGACGTATGGTATGCCTAACCATAGCCAAATTTTTATTGTCATTTAAGCACACAACTTGCTATATCGATGATGTTTGAGGATTGCGTCAGAGCGATGTCAGTGTTCCATCACTGCAAATACTTGGTATTATTGATCATTAGATCAAATTCCGGAAGTTGCTGGAGAAATTAAATGTCACAGTGACTGTCTGCAAAAGAGCATCATAGGTCGGCTATAAATGCGCACATTTATTACGTATCTACAAAAAGATACTCAAGCGTGTTTTCCTGAGTACAGAAAGAGTCTATCACAGGGTTTCTCAACCGGGCCCTCGCAGTGGCGTGCAGAGGGTGGGGCGAACGGGGCGACGGCCCCGGGCATCCAATGCAGGGAGGCATCCAAAGAGCGAAATTACAAAAATTAAAATGCTGTAACTAGATGATTTTTCCTCTAACACATGCTGCATGGACATATCTTTCGAAACTCTTTTGTCAACACCAGTTTTGACGTATTCAAATGCCAGTAATTCTCCGTTTTGACGTATTCAAATGCCAGTAAACCATTTTTCAGCAGAAATTATAGTAAATGAAAACACAATGGCAAATAAACTATCAATGCAAACAAAGTGTGCCATTTGGTCACATAGGATTGGTGAAATGGGAAATACCATAGAAGTTATCTAGTTCAGTGGTCCCCAACCATTTTGTAACCGCGGACTGGTCAAGTGGCTCAACACCTGGACAGTTTTACCACAGCCCAATAGTGCTTTTCTGATTGTTATTTTCCAACAGCTGAAGTGAACTTACCAGTTTGAACCATCAGATGAGGCTTCTGCAGAGATGAACTTGGATTTGGATTTAAATCCTGCGGATTTTCAGCTTTTTAATGGATTTGGATTGTATAATTTGAATTGAATTTGAATTGAATTTATTGACAAACAGCCAATGAAGGCAGGCCAAGGCCTGAAGAGCTCATTGGCAACGCAAAAACACAGAAAAAAATGACACACATACACACAAATGAAACAGTAAAAACAGAAAACGAGTTCATATTAAAAGGGTGTATTTCTGGACAAAAACAAACACGTTTGTCTAAACAAGCGCAATGACGGAATTTTAGAA
>Ga0210059_1010960_pt1 | contig 13923 bp, 9 predicted proteins | sample Ectturendosymbi2_FD_188042 | JGI IMG/M metagenome (GOLD analysis project Ga0210059, IMG submission 188042) | Ecteinascidia turbinata endosymbiont from Florida, USA - Sample 2 (SPAdes) (version 2) | ecosystem: Host-associated > Tunicates > Ascidians > Unclassified | place: Key West, Florida... | reverse complement strand
TTTGTAACTTATTTAATATAATGAAATCTATGCTGTTTTTCACATAAAGACCAACACCGCCGGCATTCTTGTGAGTATCAACATGTATAAATTTATAACCCTGCAGATTAACGTTATAAATAATTGCGAGAGGGATGGTGGACCTCTAAACAGCAGCTTTTGACATGTGCAATAAAAAAAGCAAATGAAGTGGGCAAGGAATTACAAAAATTGGACTGAAAATGAGTTGCTGTTCTCCGATGAATGCCATTATATTATCCAGGGATGTCAAAAGCTGTATGTAAGGAGATGTGAAGGTGAAAGTTTACAGAGCAGCACATTAATCAAACTGTCAATCACCAAACCAATCCTATATGACACAGTACCACTCTTTGTTTGCACTGATCAGCTATTATGCCATTATACTATATTTTCATTTGCTCTAATGTTCACTGACGGTTGGCTTACCTAGTGTGCGATGGCTTTTTGTATTGCTTCTGCTTATTAGCTGAGTCATATGAAAAATAAGCCATTACCATTACCATCATAAGAAGATGTTTTGGGGCCTTTCAGCTAGAGTGGTGTGGGATCACTCTATCCTTGCTGGGGAATGGTGAATGCCGACAAGTACAGTGGTGTAGGACGGGGGCAGGGGCTAAAAACGCACACCCAAAATTTTGATTTGCTCAAAATCCGGACAAAATCCCTAAAAATCCACGCAAATTTCGTGAAAATCTGGGCAAAATCACTGAAAATCTTCACAAAATCTTTGAAAATGTGGTCAAACTCTCTGAAAATGTGGGCAAAATGGCGCCCAACATTATTTGATTTGAAAAAATGGCCTCCAATGTTTGCAAAATCACATGAAGATCTGTTTTTGGAGGTCATCCCATAGAGCATTCTTGAACTGTGTGGGGAAAAAGTTGCCCGAAAACTTATCGGGCAAGTTTGGGGGAATTCGAGCAAAAATCCTTCGCAACTCAAAAATATCCCTGCTCCTACACCTTTGGACAAGCACATCGATATTATCAATCAAAAGGTCACAAGAGACATGCAAATCGCATTTCCTGATGGTGGGGCTGTTTTTCATCAAGATTTGGCCTCATTTCTAACTGCAAAGAAAGTTAAAACATTGTTCCAAGAAAAAGGAATAAATGTTTTAGAATGGTGTGGGTAGGCCTATTCGCCAGACTTGAACCCCATGGAAAATTTACGGCGTATGATTAAAAATTGACTGAGGAGAAAGACTGACAACTGCCAAGAAGCTGGTTGGGCCATTATTTTTGTGTGGTACGATGATGACGAAATCGCAAAAAGTTGGTCAGATCCATGACCAGACGAGTGAAAGAAGTTCTCAGAAACAAAGGAGGTCGTATATTTTACTAAACGTTTAAATGTGCTTTCTATCTTCAATAATAAACCGTTTAGAGAAAATTTTCAATCGTTTTGTTAAGTGAGCCACCTAATTTGCACACTCCTGTACGTAAACCGTTCGGAGAAAATTTTCATCCGTTTTGTTAAGTGAGCCACTTAATTTGCACGCTCCTGTAAGTATTAAAGGTGTGTTGGCAGACAGGCAGCACATTATATAACATAATTCAAGCTTGGAGGATGGATGCGGAGTTTCGGGTAAGGTTGACAAACGTCCTTGAGCGCCACGAATTGTCCTTGAATTTGCAAAACTCGTGATGTCCTTGATTCTTGAAAAACATCTTGCTGTCCTTGAATATTTTCCAGCGTCCTTAAAAATTCTTGAACAAACTTAAATTGTTCATTTTTGAACTACTGATTACATTGAACATTCAAAAGTCAAGAATAAACAATGTGAATGAACCGAACAATGTGTAGATTTTTTCCATTTAAAGCAGTTGTTAGTAAAAAGGAAAAAATTCAAGAACGCTTGTGTCATTATAATCATACTGTTTTGTTTAGTTTTCAATTCGTACATGCTTAGCTGTAGCCTGACTTAAGCTTGCTGAAAGGTGAAAATAGCCATGGGCGCCCGCAGAAAGTTTTCCAGGGGTCGGGGCAACGTCATCATATTACTTAGTTTTTTTAGGTTGCTGACGTTGCAATGCAAGTGGACGTTCACAAAACGCTTTACTGTTTCTACAACACAAAGAATATGCCCCATGAAAGCACGCGCCCCATTCGCATCTATTTTGAAATCTTTTGCAAGTGAAGCTGTATACGAGTTTGCCACAAAAGTGTACTTTCTGTCATCCGTTACCGCGTTTTCTGAATCGGTGCATAAATCTCGTTATCACTGTGAACCCACCATGGGCGTCAGAAGAGGGGGAAAGGTCAGGTGGATTTTGAAAATTTCATTAAAAAAGGTTGTTTTGTTAGTTTCGACTGGGAAAAACATATTTCACCCCTTTTGATCCCCCTAGAAAAATCTTGAAAAAATCTAGAAAAAATTTGGCACCCTAGAAAAATTTTAGAAAAATCTCCTAGTGGTCCCTCCTTGGAACAAATCTTTCCGACGTCCATAAACTCTACACAACTGAGTCTGAAATGGACTTGAACTATCAACAACTACTTTTGCGGTTCTCTCATTAGCAGGGTTGTCCATGAGACATATTTATCTGTCCCATCCCCATCCCATAGCAATTTATGCCTGTCCCATCCCATGGGATTCCCATTACACTATTATAATATTAATATGGAATACAATTCAGTTAAAATTATTAAATTTATGAAAGTTTAGCTTTAGTATCTACTAAATAGGGCTACATGTACAAAGAGTCATGCAAAACGACAAAATTTATTGACTTTAAAATTCAGAAGTATAGTCTAAGTATGACAATTCAGTAACATTCTGACACTCTCATTCTATTTCTGAGTCTCATGGGAAATACAAATGCGTGTTGTCCCATCCCATGGCACATTTCCCATGGAATTTCCATAGGAATGACATTCCCATGGACAAGCCTGCTCATTAGTCTGTGCTGGTTGAACAGAACTCACTTCTGAAATCTGTTGTACGATTGGTTTTCTACACTCGGCTATCAGAAATGCTGTTTCTTTTCATAAACTACCTCATATCCATTTTTGCGAGCACTTTCAACTAATAGGTTATGTTTCAAGACAATCAACGACCAGGTCAACATAGGCGGTGAAAAAGCAAGAAAGCTGGGCACTCTCGGAAAACTGTTTCGAACTATGAGAAATAGACCTGTATCTTAACACGACTATCAGACAACTTTAGAACTTACGAAAATTAGAACACCACGAAGGCGCAAACACTGAGCAGATGAATTATGAAAACTCACGGCAGAAAATATAACTTTGCCCTTAGTTAGGGTTGCCAGATGCGTTTTGTAAAAATACCGGCCATTATGTCAACAGTGCCAGATCTAAGCTCTGTCGTACTTCATAAGCTGCACAGGGAAAACAGAAAAGAGTATTTTTTAAGTAATTTGCCCGTATTTTGGGTGGATCATTACATTTCGGTTTGTTTGTTTTGTGACAATCGCATGAAGGTTTGCGTCAACAGCAGCAAGTTAACTTCGCTGAAGGAACTGTCCTGACAAGATTTGCTACTGGAGTCATTATAATTTATGAAATTCAGCATTAGTTCTTTTTAAAGTTACGGCAAATTATTCTGTTTCAAAATACCGGCTTTGGGTACCGATTTTAAAAAAAAACGGCTTTTTACCGGCCTGCGCTAAGTTAGTAGTAAAACACCGGCCAGGCCGGTGAAATACCTGCCATCTGGCAACCCTACCCTTAGTGCTCGTTCAGAAGTTAGAACTAAGCCTTAACTATTGACGTATTCCCACAAGCCTTTCACAGAGGTATTTCCAACAAGCCACGTAGTTTTATACTGTGTGAAAAGAAGCCTGCATAAACGTAGCTTAACGCCTCAAGCTCTTCACTCAGGCACATTGGTAACAATCTCACACTATAATGGATTTTTCAAACTTGCGGAAACATTGCTACAGATTCACCCCTGCTGCTTTTCAAACAGTATGAAACGTGTCTTACCATTATCAGTTGTCACCATCTCGCTGCATCACCTACCAAACACGTCTGAGGTCAACAGTCACATGCGGAAAACCGCAATAACTATCGTAACTTCAAGTGAACCTTTGAGATTCGTTGCCATGTTATTGTTACGCAACAAAGGGCAACAGGAGGACAATGAGCTTGCAAGTTATGCAACGTGAGTCTGCAGACGAAGGAGTGGTCATGAGTGAACTGCAAGCTCATCACTGCATCACACTAGAATAGTGAAGCTGACTCTTGTGTAGTGTGAGTGCCAGACCGGTAAATAAAGTATTATTGCAAGAATTAAATCAATTAATCGGAATCAAGATGCTTACTTCAGATTTTCTAAACATTTTTGGATCTTAGTCCCAATTTCCACGGGGGGGTTGCCCGTTTCTCTCCCCCCTTCACACTCCCAGGAAAGTAGCTCATGGTATCTCTTGAAAAGCAAAACGTCCTTGAAAAATTTCAAGTGATCTGGCAACCCTAGTTTCGGGATGGTTCTCTGGCTGTGAGCAAGAGGTCAACATACGGAATAGGCTGCATTTCTCATGACGATTCTTGTAATTTTCAATAATCGACTTTCTATATAGTTTTTTGAAGATGACTGTTGGTATTTTTGAAGGAAGGTATATGTTAGCTGCCAGATTCTTGGGACTTTGAACCTGATGGATCCTTTTCCAAATTGGGATCAGACTAGGTGACAGAAGTATTGGCCAGATGTAAAACTTCTGGTTTACTGGGTGTGCACAGAGCAAACAGCAGTAAAAAAAACGATCAAATGTACTGGTCATTCTGTCGCTGTGGAAGTTGTGCACAAGCTTAGAATTTCCTACTGATATAACATCCAGTTTCAACAAATTTAATTGGTCGTGAAGAGGTGTAACATGCCATCGGTAACAGCTCCAGCTTATGTTCTTTGATTCTGTGATGGATGGTGTTTAGTCTGTATAAACTGGTTTTCATTGCTGAGCCCCAAGTAGGCCTGTAACCAGGGGGCGCAGGGGGGCGAAAACCCCCTTAGAAAAATTTTTGCCCCGCTGGAGAAATGTGTTGGACGTAGTTTAAAATAATTGGACATAGTTCAAAAAATTTGGGCCCCTTTCAGAAAACTCTTCGCCCCTCCTGGTGTCCCAAGCTGGTTACGGGCCTGGCCCCAAGCACCAATGGCATACTGCAGATGGGAGTACACAAGGCTGAAATAGATCATCTTTAGTGCATTTGTGCTGAAGTAGTCTGGATTTCTACAAAATATACCTGAATAGCAGGAAAGCTTGTTTTCAAGTTGTGAAATGTGTATATACCAATTCAGATTATGATCTAAGTGCATTTCAAGATATTTTGTTGAGTTGACTCTACTGATAAAGTTGCTACCAATTTGTTCACTGCTTCTTGTTTGAGTTAAATCCGACTCCTTACGACTCCGGCTTCACAACCATGGTCATTAGCGCAGAGTGAAAAGAACAAGTTATTAGCGCAGAGTGGAAAGACCAGGGGAGATAAAATTGATCTAACCACAATTGACCTGTTGGGTTTGGGATCTACACCTACTTACTAATGTATATTATCTCGCCAAGTAACTTTCGAAGAGTTGTAGTGGGAGCCCTCGAATAACATATCAACCAGATCCAACTTCCACAGCAGCATAGAATGGTCAACAGAATCAAACGCGTTTGAAGCATCAAGGAAAACTGCACAGATTGCTATTTGCAATTTAGATGCCACTTTATGCCTCCTTTTCCTGAATTGCTAAGCAACAGAGATCTATTTTAAACGTACGTCTTCACTTGTATTGCTACGCACGCCGTGCATCTAGAAATTTCCCATTCGCTTAACACTAGTTCCTGACGTGTTCTCGCAATTTTATATTACGTTGGGGTAAGCCATCTCATACGTACAGGAACAGCCAGTGGCGTAGCGAGGCTAAGTGCCGCCCTTTCCACCTCTGAAATTTGCTTACAAGAATTTAAAGTAAAAGAACATCATGTTTCGTGCTTATTTGAAGATATAAGGATTAAAAGCAACTTGAAGATCACAATCCAACACTCACAAACTGAAATGGGTCTTGATTTTCATTGTCGATCATGAGTCTTACTTTTTTCTACTTTCCGCCACCTTCATCTTTATTACTTTTCCTAATTTTTTTGCTTCCTATACTTATGCATATATGGTCCCAACATGTTTCGTCAAATGTTCTTCCCTGTTGGTGTTTAGTGTCCGGTAAGCCCACCGTTTAGCTTTTTAGTAGTTTAATAATTCCAAGGGATCAAACAAAAAATATTAATGGATGCGATGACGGCATACTGCAGATGTGAACATTTTAAGTAGGCATACCATACGTTTTAGCCCCGGTTTAAAGGTTTTGTACCGGCGTCCCGGTCAGTCAACCAACAAGTCCCGGTTCAGTCCGCCAGTAGTCTTACACCTGGGACATCAGATCCCGTTGAGAGAATTTGTTCTATCGTGAATAACATGTGGTCTCAGAACAGAACCAGAATGTGACAGCACTTATCACCTGTAAATATAATCCTGATTTTTTCTGCTGTTATTTTAACGAGATATTAAAATCGAGCAAAGACTTCTTGAAAAAAGTATTGCCTACAGAAAAACACGATTTGGCAAATGCGTAAGTTTACAAATGATTTAAACAGTTTTGTTTTTAAGTAAAATGCATAAGCATGCACTTATTTAATAAAATAATATAAGCATGCACTTATTTTAGTTTTTCTTGGTGTCTTGACTATAGGAATCCAAATCCAAAATAGCTACATCCTCCAAGTAGGATATGAACCTCATTTATCTGATAAGGCTCGTTCTTCCAAAGCGTCCTGTTTTACAAACACAAAGATATGGTATGCCTACATTTAAGTATGTTATTTCGTGTAGTATCCCTGTTTAAAACTAAAAAAGGTGTATACACTGCATATAGCAGGCTATAATATTAATTTCATAATACGATTTCAGTGATTTAAAAAACATTTCATTGTTCACATAACCTTTCAGTAGTGGTTTATTTCCCTTAGAATATATAAAAGGCTTCACACGTTAACTCAGTCGGCACTTGCGCGAGGCCCTCTATAGGTGCGGGACCCATTTTGATAAAATATTGCTCAAAGAGGTTTAAAACTGGTTCTGGGTGAGAAATGCTAACTTGCAGCCTTCATCGTGACCTGCGAACTTGGTATAGCTGTTGGGCTTTTTCAGGGGTGTAGTGGGATGGGAGCGCGTGGGAACGGCGTTGCACTACATTAAAACATGGCTGCAATCTCACATATGTGATAGTGACACGTAGATTCGCACTGCTAGACAAAAGTCTGCAGTGAAACAAGAAAATCCAGTGCGGAAATTCTTGTAGGCGAATGCTCACTTTATTCGAACTATTTGGTGCAGTTTTCCTTTTCATTTGGTGCAAAAACGGCGTTCCCACACCTCATTTTCAGCACTACACCCTTAGGCTTTTTCCAAACACACATGCAGGGACGCCGGAACGGGGGTGCATTACGGGGACACTGCCTCCCTACCCTTTGAAAGGGGGGGCAACGGGAGCACAGGTGCCCTTTATACATACCAGCATCGTAAGTAATTTCACAATTTATCAAGATCAATTTGAAACAAATTTATTGCAATTATTCGCGCACACCTGAAATTCAGAGTGGTTTTCTACAATCTCTGTTATAGTTTTGAGGTGAACATTGTTGTTAAACATGTAAATGCGTAAAGAATGGCTATAATGGCTATGGGTGCGCTTTTACACTGAACTCAAGCAAACAGTTTTGAACTCGTGGTACGTCAAAGTCATGGGCGTCCACAGGGGCGTCAAAACAGGGGCGAATCCAGGAGGGGCGATTAAGGCGATCGCTCCCCCCGAAATCCATTGTTTTGCCACAGAAGTGTTGTAAGTATACTTCATCTTAAAGTAGTGAACTCGTAATGAGACTTGACTAACAAATATTGCTGAAATCGCCCCCTTAACCTTATTGACCGGATCTGCCCCGGGGCCAAAACGGGCATTTTCCCCTCTCTGGAAATTGGGAATAAGAACTAGAACATCTAAAAAATTTGACGTCAGCAGCTCAATTCCGATTAATTGATTTATTTCTTGCAATAACAGTTTATTTGCCGGTACGACGCTCACACTACGCAAGCGCCAGATTCACTGTACTGGTGTCACGCAGTGCTGAGCTTGCAGTTCACTCATGTCCACTCCTTTGCCTGCAGGCATAGGCGTAGCCAGGGGGGCCTAGGGGGCCATGTCTCCCTCAAATTTTTAGAATATATAGTCATTTGTGCTTTGAGAGGCAGTATCACAAACAAAATAGTGTTATTCGCCTAAAATCAAACATTTTGGCCCCCACCAAATTTTTGAGCTGGCTACTTTACTGCCTGCAGGGGGCAAGTTGCCAAACTTGCGAGGGGACTGTTTTAGTGTTGGTCTTTATCGTGTAATAATAACATTGCAACAAATCTTCAAATGTTCACTTCAACTTACGATTATAAGCGTTTTGTCGCCTGTGACTCTTGAACGCAGACATCTTGGCAGGTAATGTAGCGAGCCAGTGACTGCTGATAGCGGCAAGCAGGTGATGCAGTTGACTGCATCGCCTTGAACTGCTGAGGCAAGCACAAGAGAAAGATGGCAATTCGGGGCATTAACTAACAGGTAAGCAACCAGCAGCAATAGAGCTCCCTCGACGAGTTCACTCTACTACTACTGGGTTGCACTATCATTATATAGGGATAAGTGAATTACGATAATTCGCTTGTGGTGACTATCATAGTGAATTGTAACTTATGGGCACCATCTAGCGGTGACCATTTATTTACAAGTGGCGCCATCTACCTGCCGCCACACAGGGATGTCGGTGAGCAGTGGCATTGAATCCCTGACTTTTCAAACGAGGGACAACGGGGGCAAAGATATCTTTTCATAGGTAATTTTATGATTTATCAAGATGGAATTGAAAGAAGTTGTCTATAGTTGGTTTTATTATTTATTAAGTCAACGTTATTTTTGAACTGCAGCAAGCATAATAATTGGCAGGCCCTAACCAAATTGGGACACCAGGGGATGCGAAGGGTTTACGGGGGGGCATTTTTTAAACTATGTCTGACACATTTTTCCAGGGAGGGGCAAAAATTTTTTTAGGGGAGACTAAGCCCTCTGCGCTCCTCCTAGTTAGCCTACGGGCCTGATAATTGGTAACGATTTTTTTGTTTTTCATAAGTTTATATTGCCCTCAACTTTTTTTCTGCCCCCATGCCCTACCGACGTTCCGGCGTCTCTGCACACATGCATGGTGTTATTCCTTTCTTTGTCCATTACCAACAGAACCGTCGCCTGAAGGTCTTAAATAGGGAGGCTTTACGTTTGTGCAGGGGGGCTTGACATTCCAAAATTTGATAAAAAATCCACTATTTGTAGTGCTTCATAGTTCAGTTTGTGGGGCTTGGAAATATGTCTGGTGGGGCCTAAACCCAGCAAATCCCCGTGTGGCGACGGAACTGATTACCAAAAGGCATATCTTTCAAAAACTGTATTACCAAACCATGCCAAATTCATCAAAACAAGAGCAACACCTTTTCTAAGCTTTTCTTGTTGAAATGACTTTTTGTATGACTGCGAATGTTAGTATAGGCGACCGTTGAACAAAGGCGACTTCTCAGAAAATCAAATGCCTCCAGGTTGGCTTTGATTCACCCCACTTGCTGTTCAAACCTACAATCTGAGCTGTAAGTTGTCCACGCAAACACATCAACAGCACTCCCCGCTTTAAGAAAGTCATTTTCCGACACCATTACGTCATCTCATGCAGAAAAACAGCAGTTATATTGAAATTGAGTACAGCAAGCAAACTTTAGCCTTGCGGCAAACTTCTGAGGAATCTGCCTGCTTTCTGTTTAATTCTTCTGCGGCGATTAAAACTTGAAAGCGTATCTATTTTTCATAGTTAAAGGCCATAAAGATGGCGGCAAGTAAATCAGTCACAGTTTATTGATGGGGAAACTAGTTTCGTGTTTTCCAACACATCATCAGTCCTGTGAATGTAAGACAAATCTCACAGGCGAAATGTTGGCACTTGAAAACAAGTAAAGAAAAACACACGAACTGTGGCTAGTTACAACGACATTACTAAAATTTTTTCGAAGCTAAAAGGCTGACCTTCCCAAAGCCTCACAAACCAGTCACTGCTAAGAAAATCTGCGTTTGCCAGCGGTTCAAATAAACTGATCTGCGTTTGGCAGCGGTATAAAAAAACGGTCTAAAAAAACTGAAACTGAGTAATGTTACCTTTTCAGAGTTATTCACTTCAACCACCAAAATGTAATGTTGATTACCTCACCTAATGACCAGGCTACAGCTTATGGCACTTATTGGAAATATCTCGCTGAACATTAAAAAATAGTATGAGATGTGCCAAGAATTTTTTTTTAATTTTGGTTACGGCAAGCAGCGGTACCCCATCGCCTGAGCTATGTTTCTCGTCAGGGTGGCTGAGGTGAACACTTTTCCCAAAGAGCACTAAGGCGATTCACTCAGGGGCTGATGATCGAACACCAAATCCTCCGATTGAGAGGCAAACTAGCCATCGCCGCCCTAACGAAATGTTCGTCGCCAATGCCTAGGTGTCAGGTGATCTTATGATGTGCCGTTGGGGCGTTGCTAAGGAACCAACGATAGGAGAAAAGGATGAAGCTATCTTTGACTATTTGCGGTGATTTCAGGCCTCTTTCATCCGATTTTCAGAGAAGGGGCAATATAAATCTCGAAAAACCAGATCAGTAACGTTTGGTGGTAATCTGTGGTCGAATGTCATCTCTTTCCTTCGTTCGAAGGAGTTTTGACTGCGATGGGGAAACGACTTTGTCTGGAGAGGGAGGTGTAAGGATTGGGGCGCAATTGCTCCCAAGTAGGTGTGCCAAATAACCCTGATTCCAAAACAAACATCGGGGTACTTTAGCACATTGGATTTGACCCAGATTTTTTAGTAAACATGTCATCAATTTCCTCACTCCACAACCAGATATGTTTTCCGGCTAGCCTACCAGTCTAGGGCTTCTCAACACAAAAACTTAAAAAAGTTACCTGTAGACCGTTTAAAACTTTATTTAAAAGTAATAAACAGTTAGAAATTTTAAACTCCTTTCAAAATTTTATTTTTATCAACAAAATGTCGCCCCCCGGGGCCCCCCTTGCTACGCCACTGCGTAGAACGACAATGGGACGAGTTTTACTGACACTTAAAGCAGGCCCGTAGCCATGGGAGTATTCCTGGGCAATGCCCCCAAATTTTCTTTCAAACATACAGTAAAAACAAAAAATCTTTCCCCTTTAAAAATGTATTTCCCCCTCCAAACCAAAAAACCTGGTTAGTGGTCAGTGTTGACTGCCGAGTGTGCTTGTGTAGAACATTATCTTGGAGTGCAGGTTTTTAAGGTGTTTTAGGGACCCGATTCGGGTCTCTAGAGTTGAAAATCGGATCCCTACAGGTGCATCCTGGCCACCTAACATTTTGCTTAAAAAAACTGCCTGAGTGTATTGTACTCGGTAAGATGTCTGGAGGGCATTACACTCCAAGAGTGACTGCTTATGGACCAGTCGCAGAAAAATATGCGTCAGTCCAAAACCAAAGATTTCTTTGCAGCCAAGTAATCTACAATTATGAACTAGAGATTGTTCAATGTTCATAACTGCCTGAATATGGCGGTGACTACTCTGATGTACCATTGTAAAAGCATCAATACTTGCGTTTTGCTTCTGCAAAAGTCTGCTGTTGGGTCGTAAATGTGTTCAATTTAAGCAATTTTCACCGATATCTCAGTACTTAGATGACGTCTGGTTAGAAACAACCATCTTCGGTTAATCCGGATTTTCGCCTAAACCGGATGAAATCGTTTGTCAAATCGAATCCGGATTAACCGAGGTTTACTGTACGATCTGTGGTATCTCAATTGTTGTTGATTTCTTATGTAACACGATGGTCTGTTTACAATAAAATCGTATCCAGCAATTAAAGAAATAACACCGTTTACCACATAAAATTGGTTCTAGATGAGAAAGCACAACCAGAGTCATACATTAGGCGCGCCACATTATAAGGCCCACTTTCGATTTTTGAGAAAATTAAAGGATTTTAAGTGCGCCTTATGGTCCGAAAAATAAGGTATGGTCCTTTCACGCGTAGTTCCTCCGGAAAATCTATCTTTTGTAGTGCCACCGTTGGCTCTGCGATTGCCTTAGTTCTTCAAGAGAAATTTAAGCCTTAGTACTGCTTTCTCCTCAAGAACAATGCGATTTATAGCTCTTTCGTGCAGTTCAATAGTTCTTTTTTGCAGGTTTATGTTTCGGAGATATACATTTCAATGTGTGACTGCGTTGCCGCCCTCGAAAATATCGTCTACTGTAGTTGTCGATCTGATTAGCTGTACGTAAACTCCATTATTAGTAAACATCTTTAGCTGATTTAACTAACATGCACAGTAGAGCTTGAACAAGCGATCTCTGTTTGTGGGCAATCGAGTTGGCAACAACCAAACGCAACACTGGCTTTCTTCGGAGTTCTGCAGTGTCTGGCGGAATTGCGTTGTTTCAAACTTTTTGTTATTGGTACATTGAACATCGATTAAGTGCTATTCTTTCTTTTTCATTCTTTTCTTGTAACCATAGGCGTAGCTAGGGGGAGCTTGGTGGGAATGCTCCCCCAAAATGTTTAGCATGTCATTTTGGGCCTTGACATGCAGTACCACTAACAAATACTGTTGCTCGCTTGAAGTCTAAGTACTTCCCTCCCCCAAAATTTTGTGGCTACGCTGCTGTTTGTAACCACTTTCATACAGACGGCCTGCATCTCGGGCTCAGCCATGTTCTTCAGTACCAAGCCTTTCTTAGTTGATGTTCAATTTCCACTGACAAAAAGCTCGCAAGACCGCCAGACACTGCAAAAACTCCGGTTAAAAGCAGTATTCTATCTTAAATTGCGACAATATTATCGTGTTGTTACTGTGTAAGAGTCTAGACTCTAGACCAGTGGTTCCCAACCGGTGGGTCGCGACCCCAAAGTGGGTCGCGGAGGAGTTTTTGTGGGGTCGCGAACAGCAGCCTCAATAGTTCCTGAAGTCTCGAATTTTTAGAACTTCGTATATCAACATCTTGTTACATCAGCAAAACCGAAACACGGACAGATATTTGTGAAGTTCACATTATCTCCGTCATAATTCCTATTTGATTTATCCTACACAGCTTAAATCAACCTGATTGTAGAATAGAGTCCTGTGCGGAGCGGGTTAACCCGCGCAGGTTGCGGATACTCGCATTTGCGGGGCAAGTGCGGGAACCCGTACTGCTATGCATGCCGGGCGGGCGCAGGATGGGAAATTCTTTGTGCGTGCAACTGAATGTGGAGCCAAAGCACATGAACTTAATCAGCTCAAAAATCGCCAAACACGTGGATGTACTAAAGTTGTTTGCCAGCATTGCGCTTAGGCCAGTAAGCCCAGAGCAATTAGTACATTACGAAGTAACAACCCATTCTTGCGAAACATTAGCGCACGCTCTTGTCATGTGGTAGGCACTAGGCAAGTCAACATTTCACCACTTCCATTTTCTAATGCTACCGTCATTCTTGGTGAGGAATAATTCAGTCTAGTAGCCCTTCTAAATGGATAAGACAGCGCTTAACTCACACCTGGTCACAACTCGACTGAAACGTGGTTTTTATCACCTCAAATCTGCGGTAGATCAGATGTGTGCAAATTTTTGGTTTGGTTGCCAATGAAAGGAATGATCAGCTTGATTTTGCTGCTTGTTAGACATGTGTTCAGGGGTGATGAGTTTTTAGTAGTTTTTTCAGACAGGCGCGGGATTGGCACAGAAAAAGTGCGGGAGGGGCATGGGTTGGGATGGTCTGCGGGGCGGGTGCGGGTTAAGTGTGCGAGGCGAGAGCGGGTAAGATT
>Ga0210059_1010959_pt1 | contig 13923 bp, 11 predicted proteins | sample Ectturendosymbi2_FD_188042 | JGI IMG/M metagenome (GOLD analysis project Ga0210059, IMG submission 188042) | Ecteinascidia turbinata endosymbiont from Florida, USA - Sample 2 (SPAdes) (version 2) | ecosystem: Host-associated > Tunicates > Ascidians > Unclassified | place: Key West, Florida... | reverse complement strand
GTCAGGAAAGAATACCAAAGAAACAAGATGGCAGGTTAGTTGGAAGGACCTCCAGTTTTCGTGGTGAGTACAGTCAATTGTTTTTCCACAAATTAAGTGCTTTCCTTGACTATTCTAATCACAAGCGATTTTCCTTTTCAAGGCTTTTGTTTCCATAGCTTCCGCCCCCCCTTAGAAAAATCCTGGCTGCGCCCCTGCGCACAACCCACAAGCACGTATTTTATATCACCGTCTTTGGTATTTCATACAGATTTCATATCTGTCAAAATTTCGAGCAACACTTTTCGGAATCTAGAGATTTTGTACGAAATGTAAAGCACGTTTTTCACCCACAGACAGCGTCTGATGCAGACATATCTCGACTGACAACCTTAGTTTAAACAGACAGATTTCGGCTGAAAACCTTAGCTAAATTTAGGCGAATAGATTAGCCTATATTTTTCTTGTTTATGGTGTTAGCTGGCATTTCCAAAGCAAACATCAAGCGAATTTGTTTCTTTAAAGAATTTTAGCCACAACAACCGAACTAAAGGACAAATGGAAAAGTCCCAACAAGAGCTCAAAAGGACGAGGTTGTAAAACAGAAGATTTAAAAATTGGGCGGAAATAGCCGTTGTATACGACCAAACTATCAGCGGGCTAATCCGGGAGTGCGGAGATCGTTTCAGAGCAACGAAAAAAATGCAATTTAAAAAAGTATAAAAGAGGTATACAATTTTATGTGATTTGAGTAAATATGAACATATTACATAATTAATGCTTCTTGATTTGTTCATCATTAAAAATCAGTGCATGAAGTTTCGATAATGTGTCTTTTTACCAGCGTGATTCAGCTGATTGTGAAGACCTTGCGGAGGAATATTGGGGGAAAGGGATCAGAAAAAATGACACAGTCAAGACCACCCCAACAGCTGGTGTTTACTTGCAAGCTCCTTCAAAGATCTTTACTTTCAGAAAAAATGACGACAAGTAAAAACTTTTTTCAGAATGAATTTTTGGGATAAGTTGCAAAACTTTAGTAAGGAATGCTTGCGCGGAAATTCACCAAAATTGTTGTTCCAGGTGTAAAATCAAAGATACGCTAAACTACAAAAAACAGTTTTGTGGTTGCAACTGTCATTCACCACGGCTTTCGACAAGCAACTTTACGCATGGAAGCCTACAACAGTTTGCAAGGCAGAGCGTGGTTGCACGGTGACGTACGTTTTTCCTGGTTATTACCAGCAATTGGACGAGTCAGCTTGTTACAGAATAAATAGCGACACAAAACTCGATGTAATTTTCACGTAGTAAGCGACATGCGGCAAAGAAAATGCAAGGTTTTACAAAAAAGCACGGGAAAGGCAACAGCCTTTTTTTCTCGTTACTTCATGTATGCAAAACAGGAGACATTACATGCACACCTCCTAAGGTGATATAATAATAGGACTTTATTTCAGGTGATTGATTGCGTTCTGTATGTGCTGGCAAGAAACAAACCGGCCATTGTCATCCCTCACTTTCCTGTAGGCTTGATGTTACATGGAGAAGTCGAAAAATGCAGAAGGCACACAAAAGATTTGGTAAAACCCGCGTTTATTTGCTAAGACCATGCAACACACAAACTCAGTAGAAGCGTTGCATTTGTTTCCACACAGGTTGACTTGACAAAGTTTGATGCCATCTGCGGAGTGTATAATAAGGACAGCAATCACTGGGTTTTGTTGGTAAGACGGTGTTTGTTATCAAACAATAGTAGTTGATGCAGTTTAGTAAACATAGTTAACCCAGTTTCATTTTTTTGTTTAAACGATTTCAAATTGTCTTAACTGCATATGTGCAGGGCGAAGCCCCCCTAGAGAATTTTTCGCCTTACCCAGGAAACAAGTGTTGGACATAGTTTAAAAATTTGGGCCGCTTCCAGAAAACTCTTCGTCCCCCTTGGTGCCCCAAGCTGGTTACGGGCTTGCATATGCGCGCAACAACTTTTCATTAGGTGTAAAAACAAGACGTATGGCAAGCCTACTTCAATGTCTTGTTTGTGGAGGCACACATCCTTTCCCGTGCTTCCACTTCTGCTCTGATATTTTTTGAACAGTAATAAAGCAGGCTTTCTTTTAATTTTTGTGACTGCAGGTCGTGCATGTTTCCAGCAAAACAGTCTACTACGTAGATCCCTTAGAAAGAGATAATCAAAAAGAAGTTGCTGTTTTGAAATGGAGGTACACATACATGATTAATCAATGCGATAAAATAATTTAAAAAGATCATGATGTACAAGCTCTTTCAAATTTTGTTTCTTACAGGAACTTCGTTGATTTTGAAAATAAAATAAAAGGAGCACATCCCGTAAAGCAATGGGTTTCAGGACACTTGCTTCATCCAAAACAGAGGGATGGTTGCAATTGTGGTATCTTTTGTCTTCAGGTGATGAACTATTTATGGTTACGCACAAGATAAGAAGAAAATAGGTTAATGGATTTTCTGTTTAACTGTGAAATTATCGACAGATTGCAAAGGTATTCATAAAGACCTTCCAACCAACACCCAACAATGATTCCTTGACAGCAAAGTCACTTCTCTCCAGCAAGCAAGAAAAGATTTATCTAAAATCATTTCTTCTATATCCGGTAAGCATGAATTCTTTGTAGCTGGGCTGCATAGCATCATCAAATCATTGTTTGTTGTGGCAACTGAACTGCAGTTACTGGCCTTATTGCGAACTAATGTAAGCAGGGATGTGGAAGCGGCTATTTTGTCAACCGCTTCCGCCGCTTCTGCTTCCAAGAGAGCCTGGACTCTATCAGAGCTTGGACTCTAACAGAGCCTGGACTCTATCTCATCTATGAACTTGCTGACAAGCATGACTATCAAAACCAGCAGCTGACGATTTACAAGGACACATTACCAGATAAGTTAGTATCTGTCAGAACGGTACTGCTACTTTGCTCTTGCAAAAAACACAACCTAGCAAACTGTCTTCAACACATATCAATATAAACAGTATTTAGAACAATCTGACCTTAGCCTAACAAATATCAAGCTAAATTGCATAGCGTACTATTTAAGGCAGTGGTTCCCACACTTGTTCGAACCGTTACCCAAATCAAGGTAGCGATTATGTCTTATTAGTACCCACCAATAAAAAATTTTCGCATTTCATGTCGAAAATATCTTTTGCAGTGATCGCTCATAACACAGAGCAGCAATGTGGTTTGTTTCTGCGTTACCCCTCGAGGAATTGCATATTACCCTTGGGGGTAATTTACCCGCAGTTTGGGAACCACTGGTTTAAGGTTTCTTAAAAGCGCTTTAATTGTCATACATTATCACGTCATAATAATGCTTTGAGCGAAATTCTAGACCGCAAGGTTTTGCACGAACTTTCTACATCTTTAATAAAATGCTAAAAACTTTTTAAACTGAGTTGACAAACACATATGTAGGCCTACAGTAATATCTAAGTTAAGTTCGCATCCCAGAGTTGGCACAAAGTTATGAAAAATCTGGATTCAAGTTTTCAGCAATTTATTGGTATTTACAGCAAATCAAACATGACAACAGGTCATAAAAAATGTTAAACGAAACATTATGTTGCTAAAGTTCACGATTTCATATCATTGTTCAGCAAGTTCATTTGCTTTCAAAATGGTTAGTGAAGGTGGAAGGGGCAGTTTGCTCGATGCATATTATAAATCCAAAGAAATACCTTACTATTCAGCTCTGTTAATCTGCGGACAGACGCACTAACTTTTTTTTGTGCGCGTCTTCAGACATTAGGGCTAATAAGGTTTGCACATAACTTCCCGCTTCGCACAGATTTTCCTACAGTAGCCTCACTCTGTAATGTCGTGCGATGTTTCGTTAACTTGGATCAGTTGAATGATTCGGCTCAAAGTGACTCAATTAAACGCTTGGCTTTGCCTAACATTGTGAAATGAACAGCATAATGTAAGTGAATACATATGCCTTGCTGAAAAGACTAGTTAGCTTCAGTCAAAGCATCAATCAATCTCCAAGCATTAGCCCTGATGATCAACATCTGTTTGCTAAGGCAGTTAAAAGCACAACTGCTAAGTTCGCACCCAGTCCCGTCGCCAAGGGGGGGTTTTGGTGGGCTTAGCCCCCCAAACTAAGTTCCAAGATCCCCCAAATTGACATATGAAATGCTACATGTTAGTGGAATTTTTGTCAAATTTAAATGTCAAGCCCCTACTGCACGAACGGAAAGCCCCTCCGCACAAACATAAAGCCCCGTATTGACGACTTTCTGGCGACGGTTCTGTTCGCACCTACCACATAAGTTCGCACAAACAGCTCAGATTCAAGTTGCGAACATAATCGGGTGATTGCTGTACTTTCAAACTGTTATCATTTTAGTAGACAGCGGCCAGGTTTGAAAGGTCAGCCTCTGATGAAATCGGTAAGCTGCAAGATGACTTGACCTTCTATGAAGAACGCCATGGATGCTAGTTATGCTTTATCTCGTTCTCTTGCGCTACTGATATCGCACGTTCATTCAGACTTATAGTGCAACTTCACCGTTTAATCCACATTGGGAAATGGACAAAACATTTTCGCCAAGTTACTCTTCAAGTCAAATAACCTGTGGAAGCGGAAGCGGTATAATTTTCGCTCTTCCGCTTCCACAGCAAAAGGACCGCTTCCACCGCTTCTGCTTCCATCTTCCGCTTCCACATCCCTGGTTCAAAGTACCAAACCATTAACTGAACAGAAATAATAACATAAATATTAATTTATTTTATGACCAATAAATATGCAAAGCATGCTTCTCGTTGGGTTCTAAAGTAAATGTAGAAACTCAGTCGTAAACACAGTTCGTTTTCTTTCAAGAGGACATCGAAGATCTCTGCAGCTGGTGCGGAAGTGGAGATACTCCAGAAGGAACTGAATGGGCTAGCTTGTGACCGTTTGCAAAAGACACGTAACTACCATTTATGTGCAGTGTTTTCTGCAATTAACAAAAATAAGCTTTTAAACACAGGAAACCAAAACATGTAATTTGTATCAACACGTAATCAAAACAACTATTGTTAATATAATAAAAAACTCCGTTTTTTTCAGGTGGGCTGCGACCAGTGCACAAGATGGTACCACAACGGAGGTCTGAAGATGAGTACTCCTGAAACAAAGCAAGCAATTCTTTCAAAATTATGGCTGGGGCCGTGTTGTGAAAAATCTTAGGTAAAGCAGCAATTTTACGTTTCAGGTGCAAAGAAAAGATATAGGCTTCAAGTACTACTAAATTTAGATTCTGATAAGTAAACAAATTACAATTTCTGCTTAATAACAAAAGCTTTGTTTGCAAGTGGTAGCCTAATTGAAAACTTTCCATAAGGTTGACGCAAGAGAATCGACGAGCATTTTATTTCACAGGTGAAACTGGTTTGGTCAAGTTAAACAGCTTTTGAGTCCTCTAAACGCAGTAAGAAAAAAATTGTTAGCGAAATGTTGACACTAAAGCATGTTTCCTACGGTCTAGTTTGTTCCTCTCCAGATTAAAAGCACTTCGTTTGTCTTATGCTATGCTTGCATTTGTGCTTCCAGCCATTTCAAAGCGCTTTTGCAACAGTCTCTGCTGTTATTTTGAAAACGGAAACGAATCAACGCCAGTCCCATGATACAAATACTTTCCTTATTCATTAGCGAAGCTGGGACACAAGCCGGAAAAGTTACGGAAGACAATGAATCACATCGAACAACCCGCAAGAGCTACACACACAGAACAACTTGAAGAAAACCTTACGCATCCCCTCAGCGAAAACAAATATGCTCAAACATTGCCTGCAGAAAGAATGTTCAGGCGAAAGAACAAACCAACAAAAGAGCATGTGCGATCTCTCAGTGACGCGATATATTTTCCTTGAGAATTTTCATAACTCTGAGTGCAATGATTGTGCAGAAATATTTTCAGTGTCAACAACAAATAAAATATTTTTGCAACATCAGTTTCAAACTCAATCTGTATGAAAAACCAAAGATGGTGATATAAACAGAGCTGGGCAGTAGCGAGCTAATTTAGTGAGCTAATTTTCCAGTAGCGTTAGCCGGAGCGCCGCTCTTTTTTGAAAAAAATAATGGATGGGGTAGCGAGCTATCACCATTTTACCGCTACTCGCTACTTTGGCGTGAGTGGTGGCCAAAGCAAAAAGTTCGCAAGAGCTCTTCCGTCAGCACACGTTGATAGTAACTGCTCATCCCACTGTTTTGTGCTGATTTTGGATGAGTTTTTTGCAATAAGCTAGCAGCATTAGGAAAAATTTAGCTCAGGTTGTTTTTGACCTGATCGATAGGTTCCACGTTGGTTCGGTAAAAAGCTCAGCAAAACTCAGCATCAGCGACAACCTTAAAGCAGCTGGGCTTCGAAGCATTGGCTAATGCTACCTGTAAAGTTGCATATGGCTGAATTGAATGCTTGGAAAAATATGTCACTGGGTTCAACATTTCGCTGCATGTGCAACTGCAGTTTTTGTTTTGAAGTATATGTCAATATGACAGTTTTTGTAGCTTGGTTCGACTTGATTGTATTTGGCTGTATGCACAACTTGAAACAAACTTATGATTCTGTCTTGAAGACAGTATTACAGCCAGGGAGAAAGGGGAGACATCGGCCCCGGGCGCAGCATTTTGAGGGCGTAAATTGAGGTTGAAATATCATGTAACATATGCGAAATGTCAGCGGATGTTAGTAATTACTATTCACAAAATGTCGAATGCCAGTCGCTGATACCAAGTAGTAAAATCTGATCAAGATCACCAAGGTTCGCAGAGAGAGCAATTAAGAACCTTAGTGACGTAAAGCGTCGCTTCTGTCTCCAACAACCAGCGCCGGCATGTGGTTTGACACACGGTTGCGTCACAATGCTTTCAGAAAGCCAGGGCTGCGAACTTTCCCATTTCGTTCTCTTTCTCTAGTTGCGTCACAATGGACGGGAATCCAGCATTCACATTCAGTGGCGATTCTAGAATTAAAAACGTGGGGGGCACTGCAGGGCCACGGAAAAAGTAGGGGGGCCAACAGAAATGTCTATCTTGCAAGGTGATTTTTCATTGATTTGAAGATTAAGTTGCTATGAACAACCCTATCAAACCCATCATAGGCTTCTGAATATCGCTAAATGCATAAGCGTTCGGGAAGGAATTTTACTGGGGGGGGGGGCAGAAAAATTTGCCCTGGAAATAACTTTCTCAGTTTAATCCGAATGGAGCCTGAAACCTCTTGTAAATCTGTTCCATACAGTTGAATTCGTTTATAACGGCTTCGTCTGTAACGTCAATTCGCCTATAACGTACATTTTGTTCGGTCCCGATGGCATCTTTCACATACATTTCAATTCGCTTATAACGTCAAAACTTGACTCTCTTCTCATGATGTTTTGCTTTGACTTTCTTTTTTGTCAGAATTGAGTTGCTTTTGACATGCTTCACATCTGACACGATGGTGGAATGGTCGTTTTCTCGATCCTAGACTTGTCATGGTAATAATTACGAATAGCCTATCACAAATCTTAAAAGAAACAATGAGCGTTTTCAACATTTCTGTAATAGACATTTATATGCATGTTTCAGACAGCTACTTTTCCCGCAGCACTGTTTCCTAGCGAATCAACTGAAAACACCATCATTGACAGACGAAAAAATTTTAGTTAATATCTTAACAAATTCAGATTGTCCGAATGGGGTCTGAAACCTCTGCCAAATCTGTTATAAGTCTTGCTAATTGTTTGGACAAAGAATTGATAGCCTGTAAAACACTTTCCAAGTACTTTTTGAAAGTATTATCATTTGTAACACTGGCCCATATTGGGCAAACCGCCACCAGGGTTTGTCCAAATTACACACTGCATTCACAAAACAACTTCAAAATTTCCCTACCTCAGCCAGTCAGCCAACATTTGATGTTAAGTTCAATGCTGCAACAGATAACAGAAGACTTCTAAAAAAAGCACGAAAAACTTGACATTAAAAAAACGAGGGCTTGGTTCAGATCAAAGTCATTATAACTAGTCACGACTTCGGTCCAGAATACACACTACGGTAGTCCAAATTACACGGGTCACCCCCAGGTGAATATACACTGAATACACTGTATTGAAAATATTTTCACTGTTCAGGATTTTTGAGAAACTTACGCTTGCCCTGAAAAACAGAGTTTTCCCTGAAAATTTTCACTGTATTGAATATATTTCTTAACATTCAGGATTTCTGAGCAACTCTAAGCTTTTAGCCACATATGACAGAGATCTGAGCTTTGTTTGTGACATCCGTTGGCTCGTCTACTTCTGCACAAACAAATGGGGCTGCGCTTGTCTCCTTCATATCATATCTAATCAGATCATCTATTGCTTAAATTAAATCGTTCTCAATTGTGTTTGAGAACCTAGAAAAAACAGTAGATGTCTCTATATGTCTAGCCCAGCTAATCTTTCATCTGTCGCAGCAAGAGTATGTGAAAGTTCCACATTGTTGCCACGATTAGAGTAGGGCGAACTCTCATCGTTTCCACGAAATGCTAATTGCTGTTTGGCTAGGAAGCAATTTACGTTGATTAGGTCTTTCAAAATCTCTCAGTTTCCCTTACCTTAGCATTGTGAACGCTGATATTTAGTCTCCACTGTCCGTTCAAAGCCAAAGTCTATCTTTGCGCTTCCAAAAGTTTTTAAAACAATTTGGTTTTGAATGTGATTTGTTGACCTCTCATGTCTATTGTCTGCTAAGGCTTCTTGGCAGATTTTTCATGTCACAAAATCCTGCTGTGGTCCACACATTTTCATAGCAAGTTTCATGGCTTGTCGGTCACGCCAGTGATGCCATATCAGTATGATAGAACTGCCTATCTATTTCGTAACAAGGAAACGTTTTCATTGAGACCGAGCTATTGGCTGTCTCACTTCGCCACCTGTCACGCAGTGTTGCCACTCTGTTGTTACGGAAAAGTACTAGATGTCATGATAAGAAAACACTAGATTCACAAAAAAACGCTAGGTTACAAATACATGGCATATTTGTCAAATTACAAATAAATTTGTGCTCCACTTAAGAACAGGCGGGTGTTTGATCAACATTACATATTTTCGTCTCAGACCAGAAGGTCTATAGAACACACACATACACACATTCACAAACGATTATTCTTTTACGCCTTAAAATCTTTCAATAGGGCTTGAAGTGCAACACCTGCACACATGGCAAATTACTACATAAGGGAAAAAGACCAACCACACATCCACGCCATTGATCTTGAGAAATTCCTTGTGTTCGTCCCTGAAATGCGAAATTTAGGCAACTGGGGAATTGGCTCCTTTGTTTCATGACTTTCAACATTGTTACAGCCATTTCAAAAACCTACCATGTTTGAATATCCCATTCATCATGCACTCTCTTTTCAGATAATTCCTTGAAGTAATTAATTTGGGCACTTATGTTGGTTTGTACAGGTCACTGAAACTTTTAACAGATGGCCACATTGGAGGTTTATCTCAAAACAGATATATGCACATGCATACGTGCTAAAGTACAGGAGTGCGAGCGTGCGCGGCACTCGCAATTCTGGCTCTGAGTGCGGCATTCCTTCTAATAGTTGATTTTTTTATTGAGTAGTTCTTTGTTAGCAGTCCAAAGACATTATTTTTATGTTTATTGAAATGTTTTCGGGGATTATTTTTATGTTTATTGAAATGTTTTAATATGAAATGGGGATATTTTTACCAGTAATGTTTTACCAATTAAACACGATTTGACGTCATAAATTTCGCGCGCCCGTAGAAATCTCAAACTCGGTACCTACATCATGTGCTCTTGTGTTTAAGATGTAATTAGGTAGAATTTTTAGCCAACTACAGTTGTACAAAATCAAACTCTCAATTAAAATTACAGTTACACAAACTTGTGTAATTAATTGCATTCAGCTCACTCTTAAGAAAACACTGGATTGCTATGAAAACCACTAGAACACTGGGTGAAGTAAAAAAAACACTAAATCTAGTGAAAAAACACTTGGAGTGGCACCATTGTCTATCACTGCAGCAGCATATCTGACCAGCTACTGATGTGGCATACAACGCTGCATATTCAGTATATTATACACAACGTGAAGTAAGTGCCAGACTATGGAATGTGAGCATATAGTAAAAGGAGTAAATCTAGCGTGAACGCAATTTTGTTGCAAAATGTGAGGGGGACAGTTTGGTGTGAAACCAAGATATTACTAAACCTAAAAAAATGTGGGGGGAGATATCATATTATATCCCCACTGTCTGAAAAAGAAGGGGACCCGTCCCCCGTGTCCCCCACCTAATTGCGCCCATGGAATATAGGGCTGGGTTCCTATATTTGTGTATACAAACATTAGGCCTACAGTGTAGTTGACATGAAGGTTCCAGAGCTGACATAAAGGTAATTGCATGGCAAGCGTTCACCAACACAGTTTGTGACAAACTGCTCAATGCGAAAGCCACCCGGGGAGAGGAACCACAAACAGTAGCTGCCTCCCTTTGTGACTTTCCCCTGACTTGAAGAAATGCGCGAATTCTGATTTATTGACTATGGAAAATGACTAGAATCATACAATGACCTGCACCTTTTCAACATGAAAGGACAAATTTATATTAAATTTGTTATTTTGTATCCATAATTCGTTTTCCACATTTCATGATTATGGTAGGGGAGGCACTGCCTCGTGCCGTCACGTCACTGACTTTTTATCACTCAGAATTTCGAACAACTTGCGCTTGCCCCGAAAAACAGAGTTGCTCCGAACTTGTTCACTGTATTGAAACATTATTTATCTTTCAGGATTTTTGAGCAACTTGCGCTTGCACTAAAAACAGAGTTTGCCCTGATATTTTTCACTGTATTGGATATACTTTTTACATGCAGGATTTTGAGTAACTTGTGCTTGCCCTGAAAAACAGAGTGTGCCCTGAATTCCTGTATTCAATATATTTTTTTATCATTCAGAATTTCGAACAACTTGCGCTTGTCCTGAAAAACAGAGTTTGCCCTGAAATTTTTAACTATATTGATTATATTTTCTAACATTCACGGTAATATTGAGCAACTTTGCGCTTGCCCTGAAAAATATAGTTTGCTCTTACTTCTTTGTATTGAAGGTATTTTTTGCAATACACATCATTTTTTGAGCAACTTGGCTTGCCCTGAAAAACAGAGTTTGCCCTGAAATTTTTCATTGCATTGAAATTTTTTTATCTTTCAGGATTTTTGAGCAACTTGCGCTTGCCCTGAAAACAGAGTTTGCACTGAAAATTTTCACTGTATGGAGTGAATATATTCTTTACATTCAGGATTTTTGAGCAACTTGCACTTGCCCTGAAATACAGAGTTCGCCCTGAATTCACTTTATTGAAGATACATTTTTATCTTTCAGGATTTTTGAGCAACTTGCACTTGCCCTGAAAACAGAGTTTGCCCTGATTTCACTGTATTGAATTTGTATTATTTATTATTCAGAATTTTGAGCAACTTGCTCTTGCCCTGAAAAACGAAAATTTTTCTGTATTGAAATATTTTTCACCTTGCACGATTTTTGAGCGACTTGCGCTTGCCCTGAAAACAGAATTTGCCCTGATTTTTTCAGACCAGGGGCGCGGCCGCCCCACCCCCGCCACTGGTTAAATGGGAACAAGCGTTATTATTCACTAGAGCGGTGTTTCCCAACCCGAGGCCGCAAGTGCTAGGGCACAGACGCTTGCTTTAATGACATCAAACAATACTTTTTTTAATCAACTTTATATGATCGACATTTTTGTTTGTACAGTGATTTAAATGCACCCAGCCAGCGTGAAGGATTAAAAAATTATACTGTTCCACATGGCATTTATACTTTTGAGGTAGTGCGGTCGGTAGCTTAAGTGGAAAGTTGTTATCTACTGTACACCAGTGCTCTTCAGCAGGGGTTCCGCAGAACATGTAGTGGGGTCCCGTGAGTTTCAAGGGTTCCATGAGGGTTCCTCGTTTCGTTTTTGAGGGAAAATGTTTTTTTGCTTCAGTATGTTGATGCGTCATTATGAATTTTTTTAGATCAACGTGCCTCATTTAGATCACGTGTGGGCCAGTTATTGATACATGAGGTTGAGTGCATATCCAGAAAAAGAAATATTGGCAGTTGTTGCATCACTTGTTCATTGTTCAAAAAGTTGTTCAAAAAGCTACCATTTATCATATGTGGGGACATAAACATCAACTTGATGCAACAGAATACAATACCTCAAGTAAGAAACTATGTTAATGCATGCAAGAGTTACAACTGTTTAGAACTTATAACCAAACTTACTAGAATAACCCCAAGTAGCTCTACCTTAATTGATCACATTTATACTACCTTGCCATTAGATAAAGCAACCCCTAGAATATTAATCAATGACCTTTCTGACCATCTTCCTATCTTTGTCTTAATCAAACCATCTCATGTTGAAAAACTAAATACAAAAGCCCAGTTTAAGCATGAGTTCTCTAATTTTAATGCAGAAGAGTTCATGGAGGAAACAAAGGAAGCATTAAATAGCATGATTATCAATTCAGACAAGCCAGCAGCAGCCTTGGATGATGCAATTGGTGCAATTAAAAAAGTCCTTGATGATTATGTACCATTAAAAGAAATGTCTAGAACTCAATGAAGACTGGCCCAAAAACCTTGGATAACATCAGACCTTTACAAATTAATCAAAACCAAAAATAAGTTGTCTAGAGCACTAGTTCATTGTACATTTGATGATAAGCAAGAATATAAAAGATACAAAAAAATGAGGAATAAGGTAAATCACCAACTAGAAATCAGTAAAAGAAAATATTACCAATCTCAGTTTCTTGAATGTGGAAATACTCTGCAAAAATGTGGAAACTAATTAATACCTTAACCAATTCTCAAGTCAAAACCCATTCTTATCCAAACAAATTACTTAACCCAATAAATGCACAACACACAGGAAATCTAGAAAAGATGGCTAATATATTTAATAACTACTTTGTATCAGTAGGGAAGCACATTGCAAATAACATTACACCTCCTTGCAGTAATAAATATCCTGTAGCCTGTAATGGCCCAGATCACTCTTTTGTATTGCATGAAACTTTTCCTGAAGAGGTTGCAGCTGTCATTAACAGGCTGTTAGAGTGCAAGAGTGTTAGAATGAATGACATCCCAGTGCATATACTAAAATTGTGTAAGAATGCTTTATCCCCATTTCTAACCCAAATATTCAATCATTGCATACGAAAGGGTACCTAACCCAAGAGTTTAAAGTGTGCACAAGTAGTTCCCATTCACAAAGGGGGGCAGAAAGACCTTTGCAACAACTATAGGCCAATATCACTTCTCTCACCCATAAACAAAATATTTGAAAAATTACTTTATAGTCGCCTGTATTCCCACATCGAACAACACAATATGCTTTCTACAAACCAAGATGGTTTTAGAAGTGGATTGTCAACATCTTTGGCTGTATATGATAGACATGAAAAATTTCTGCAAAACAAAGAGAAAGGACTTACCACTTTTGCTGTATTCTGTGATTTATCTAAGGCAGGGGTGTCAAACATACGGCCCCCGGGCCAAATCCGGCCTGTTGCGTGGTTGGATCCGGCCCGCTGGATGATTTTGTGAAATAAAAACTTCTTTGTTTGCTTGAGAAGTCTATCCAGTTATACTTCAATAACTGGTGATTATAGATTTCAATTACTTGCAACCTTAACGTAATTGCTTATATTTTATTGTTTTTCTCTGTTTTTTCGCACGTGAAAATTTCCGGTTTTCTGCATATTTCCTTTTGCATGATCAAACCGGTTTGATCTTTCAAACAGGTATGAACATGCAAAAGTTCAACTACTGTTGATAAAGTTTAACACTAGAACTCCGGGAAAAAACATACCTTGAGCTCCAGCGATGTCGATTTCGAAACCTTCGGA
>Ga0210059_1010958_pt1 | contig 13924 bp, 10 predicted proteins | sample Ectturendosymbi2_FD_188042 | JGI IMG/M metagenome (GOLD analysis project Ga0210059, IMG submission 188042) | Ecteinascidia turbinata endosymbiont from Florida, USA - Sample 2 (SPAdes) (version 2) | ecosystem: Host-associated > Tunicates > Ascidians > Unclassified | place: Key West, Florida... | reverse complement strand
CGCACCATGGTACACTATCAGCCCTGTGACTCCATATCCTACAGCTTACGCTATGCGAGGGTGGTACTGGGCCAAGTACGTTGTTTCAGTTGGTGCTCTCGCAGCTATGCTGACATGTCTCCTGTCCATCCTGTTTGTGGTGCCCCGGTACCTACTTGCCATGTCACGTGACGGTTTGCTGTGGAGCTTCCTTCAGACGATCCATTCTAAAACTCAGGTATATGTTATAATTTATGTTTTCTGCTACATCTACGTACTTGTGCCAAAGCTCGGACATTCAAGTACAGTAAAACTGTTTTGTTCTTTCTTAAGTGTCGCGCTCAATTCCTTATAAAAGTTTGTAAATGCAATTTCTGTGCAGGTACCTTACGTTTCAACTTTGATTGTTGCCGCTATCAGTATGCTGATGACAATAATCTTCAATCTCACAGCTTTGGTGGAATTCATTGCTGTTGGACAGCTTGTTGCATGCACGTTTATTGGAATTTGTGTTATCACACTGCGTTATCAACCCAACCAGATATCGAGGTATGCTTTAATAGAGGACAATTGCAATTTTAACAAAATTTTTTTATGATATTTCGTTTTATAAATCTTCATTTTCAGATTGCTATTCAGTTCCGTTTTCTCTACAGCTATGAACGAACAGACCAGTGCTTCGACAAAGTGCAAGACTCTGAATCGTTGGCTTTGACGCCAGCAAATAATAAGAAAACTGTAGGAAAGGGGGATGCCGCACTAAACGAAAAATCTGCTCTTTGCCCCACAAGTGATGAATCAAACATCGCCGGCTCAAGCAACAGCAATCACGATTATGAAGCTTGTGGAACTGATCGATCTTCTGACAACTCTCCGCTCTTGTCTTCCGCCGAGTACGGAACTGTAAAAAAGTCCGTATTAACTTCTAGATTTGGGTTTTTGTTCCAGTGGACGACCAAATATGAAGCTGGAAATGTTCCCTTGTATAGCTTGTTGCTAGCCATCTTCTGTTCCACTATGGCAACTATTTTGCTTTTGTTTGTTAGTTTCGAAATAACTCAGTGGTGGTTCATAACCTTGCTTATTATTCTCATCTTGTCAACAATTCTTTGCTTGATGCTGATAACGGCTTTCAACCAAGACAACTCAATCAGGACCTTTAAGGTAACTTCTTTTAGTTTGGAATTAAGCTTCTCAGTCATTTAGTGATGTGCCTCTGTTGCAAATCTTTGCTCACAGTATCATTTACACATGCGCGGATGGTGGAACCAGCATTAATTTACTCACAATCTAGTGCTTTGGCATAAAATACACAGTTCGTACCTGAGGCATAAAACATTTTTAACGATGCAAAAGCTTTCAAAACAATTTTTCTAAATGAAACATGTTATTTAACCATAAACATTCAGAGAAATGCTTTAGATATCAAACGCAAATCGAAGATGAAAATCCAAAAAGAGTATCAGACGCAATATAATTTAAGGTGAGTAAAGAGTTAAGCATTGGGTTGATTTTTCAAAGACTCATGGAAAATTGCCCATAACACACACATCCCCAAGTTCTTCATCTCAGGGTTGCGGAGTCGGAGTTAAAATATCCGACTCCAACTCCGACCTTTCCAAAATTTCCGACTCCAACTTCGGCCTTTCCAAATTTCCGACTCCGACTCTTTAACATAAAGGGAATGAAATTTTACTGACAAAATCAATGGAAATCGTGGTGCACGGCAAGAAATCTTTGTTGCAACAAAAGTTTCAAAAGAAATTGTACCATTTCAACAGGAATTCCTAATTTAAGAGTGTGATGTAAAAAATGATCCAATTGGACATCCGGAGTCGGAGTCGGACAAAAAATTCGACTCGGACTTCCAATGTTGTTAAGAATCCGACTCTTTACGGTTCCAATTACTGCTCCAACTCCGCAACCCTGCTTCATCTCAATATCGACCAATCTTTGTTCTCCCAGTATTGTCAAAGTTATTACAGTGTCTACTCGCTTTTGACTGAACACAATCGCATTGAGAAAACACAATGTAGTTTTACAGAAAATCACTCAACTGAATTAGCCATTACAGCCATTTGTGATGAACTGCTCAGTAACTTTGATAAAGAATTAATAACTTGTTCTTTATTTTTTATTTTTTTTTATTTTTGGTCTTACTGAAGGCGTTTTACTATTTTTGGTCTTACTGAAGGCGTTTTACTGCTGTAACTATAAAATTTTACTTGATAAAGTCTTTCATTATGGTATAAAAGGTGTTCCACATAAACTATTCTCAAATTACGTGCATAACAGAAAGATATCTTGTGGAAAGCTCAGATTTCTATCCACTGGCTTTTACTTTTCCACATTTACATCAATGATATCACTCAGGTTTCTTCTTGCTATCCAAAAATGTAGTCATTGATACCAGACTCCATTAAGCCTTCTGATGCCTTTGCCTTCAAAAGCCAATATAAGCAAAACCTATTAGATCAGGGGTTCCCAACCTGGGGTACATTTGCCTATCCGAAGGGGTACATTTAAGATTAGCAATAGAAGATAAAATATATTTACATGTTGTGTATTTTCAAACTTTATACATATATCACTTAATATTATTTTCAAAAGTCATTCTACGTTTATTGTTAAATATATCTATGAATTATTATGAGAAAATATTTTGTCATAAGGAGTTTTAGGGGTACATGTTTATCTGTCGGAATTCTGAAGGGGTACATGCTTATCTGTTGAAATGCTTAGGGGTACATGCTCATTTGTCGGAATGCTGAAGGGGTACATGGTAAGAGAAAGGTTGGGAGCCCCTGTATTAGATGAACAAGATAAACAATGACTGTATGTGTTTACGTATCATTTCACTCCAAGCGGAACATAATGTTACCTCTACTGAGTTTTAATAATTTGATAAATCTGTGTTGATGTTTTTTATGTATGTTTTGTGGTGTCCTTTCAAAACAGACCTGTTCATGACAGACCACTCTTAACAAACCACTCGAAATAGACCACCTTCATAACTGACCCGATCATAACAGACCACGTCCATACCACACAACATTCATAACAGTCCCAGTATAAAGGTTGTCTGTTATGAACGGGTCTGTTATGAACAGGTCTGATATGAACGTGGTCTGCTTGAATGGTCTGTTATGAACGTGGTCTGTTATGAACGTGTCTCTTATGAACGGGTTTGTTATGAACGCGGTCTGCTATGAACATATGCGCATGGGAAGGCATTTTACTGGGGAGCGGAAAAAAATTTGCCTTGAAAATCACAATTTGCCCTAAAAATAGGCAATTTGCCCTGAAACTAACTTTTTAGTTTAATCCGAATGGGGCCTGAAACCACTTGTAAATTTGTTCTATACAGTTGAAATCGTTCATAACGGCTTCCTTTCTAACGTCAATCGCCCATAACGTTACATTTTTGGTCCCGATGGCATCTTTTACATGCATTTCAATTCGCTGATAACGTCAATTCGGCAATACCGTTCTTTGGGAAATCCCCTTGATGCCGTAATAGGCAAATTCTGTAGTTACCTTGCTTGTTAACTCAAGGTGGTGAGTTTCCTTGTGTGTTGTGTTCTCTCAAACAAGACCATTTACGGTAATTGCCTTTACTGATGCAAGGGCAAATATATACACGACTTTGATGGCGCAACGCTAAGATTAAAAGCGACGGTTCCGGATCGAAGGGTCTGACTCCCTACACCTGTCTGTGTTATCGTTGTTGTGCGCTTGAGCAAGGCACTTAAAGACGCGCACTCAAAAGGGCCAAGCAATTGCCCTGAAAACAGAGTTTGCCTTGCAATTCTTCAAACCGGGGGGCTGCCGCCCTCCCCGCCACCCCGCACCATACGCCTATGACTATGAACGTGATCTGTTATGAACAGGTCTGTTATGAACGTGGTCTGTTCGAATGGTCTGTTGTGAACAGGTATGTTTTGAAAGGAAACCATGCTTTGTTTGTTATTCTTTCTTGCGTACATCCTATTTTTACGCATAGAATTGAATTCCCTGGTTGTTTCACATTGTTAATTTTTTATTTCGTACTGTTTCTAATATTTTTGACTACACCCACACCGAATTTTCATAGGCCTGCAGATTTCATCTGTTATTTTTCCTCACCGTGTTCTGTGTTTTGTCGTTTCCTTGTTTGTTTGTTTTCTAACTGTGCTTATTTTCATCTGTTGTATACCACTTGTCAATAAGCTTCAAATCGGTTGGTTGATTAGGTGGCCTCCACGGTCATTCACCAATCCTATGTGGCACAATGACAGTCTTTTTTACCTTGATCGGTTCTTTTGCCATTGTGTTTTCATTTATTCTAATTTCCACTGACAAGTGGTTACTTTTTGACACGATGGCTTTTTGCATTGTTTCTGCTCTTTAGCTGAGTCATATGAAAACATCAATCGATCAATCACTTAAAATTTCGAATTTTTTTCAGGTTCCGTTAGTTCCATTTCTTCCATACTGCAGCATTGTAGTCAACATAATACTGATGCTCAAGCTAAACACCTTGACCTGGATAAGATTTGGCGTGTGGTTGGTTATAGGTATGTTAGGAAGTCTGATCATGTTGTGAAGTTTTCGAGTTAGCGTTATTATCACCAGTATTCTCGGCTTGGTTTTTCTCCTCGGAATTGCCTGATATTATTAATAAGATTTGTATTTTCGGATTAACTTTTAGGAGTATTTCGCTTCCTTCTTGTACTTTAAACGGAACAGATATTGTCTGGAATTGTTACCCACGTGAACAAGCTTGTTATCCCACGTAAACAAATCGCCAGTCTTCAAAATTTGGCTGCTACTTTGGACATTGAATCTAGTTTATGTCAAGGATAGTCGATTATAATTAACGTTTTTCAAAAGCATGGAAAGCATCGAGTCCCTTCATAATTTCTTAAAGCAAGCTATGTATTCCAACGAACGATACGTTTCAAATTACTGCACACAATGGCGTAGCAAGGCCAAACGCCACCCGAGGCCGACCATAAAAGTGCCGCCCTTTCCACTCTTCAAATTAGCTTACAAGAATTTATAAATGTAAGAAGATCATGTTTCGTGGTTATTTAAAGATATTAGGATGAATAAAGCACCTTGAAGATCACAATCAAACTCTCACAAACTGAAATATGTTTTGTTTTCCATTGTCGATTATGAGTTATGCTTTTTTTTGCTTGTCGCCACCTTCCTCATCACTACTTTTTCTATTTTTTTTGCTTTTTGTATATATTCAGCTATATATTCATATACAAACCGGACACGTTTCGTAAAATATTCTTCCCTGTTGGTTTTTAGTCTCCGCCAAGCCCACCACATGACTTATCAATGGTTTACTCATTCCAGGGGATCAAACGAAAAAATTAAGGATTGTGATAGCGGAATACCTACTTTACAGATATAAACATTTAGTAGTGGTTTAATCATCTTAAAATATATAAAAGTCTTCAAACGTTAATTCTATCGGCACTTGCGCGGGGCCCTCTGTGGGTGCTTGGATCCATTTTGATGAAATAGGTCAAATAGGCTAAAAGCTGGTTCTGGTTGAGAAACGTTTGATGTGCAGCCTTCGTTGTGATCTGTACACTTGGTCTAGCGGTTAGACGTCTTTCAATGGCACGTGCCTAGTGTTTCAATGACACGTGCAAGTAGTGGGATGCTGTAGCCTGTAGACACAGAGTGACGAATTTCCGTTCTCAGAATGCATTGACAGCAAGTTCTTTTCCGCAAAACATGATTGCGCGACTGGTTCTCAACCTGCTTAAATCTCGTGACACCATTGCAGTGCTGCAGCGATCTTTAGCTTTTGACACATTTCCTCTCTAGCATATATGAATATTTTTGAATGTGTGAAAACAGTAAATGTTTAATTTGATAACTCTAAACCACTTTCTTCTGGTGGCTTGGCTTTGCCTGCAATAGATTTTACTTCAATTTACTGTATAACCGCATTACCCATATTACATTTTATACCCAGAGCAAAAGACTTACTAACTATTATGCACTGTTCCCTTTACAAAATAAGCAATTTCGCCCTTGGGAGGTCTGCAGCCTGGATGACCCTTGGTCCTTCGCAGCCTCCCACTCCCTCATGCATTTTATAAATCGATGTGCTTGGAAGTCATCGCAGTACTACATTATAATAAGCATGATGACGTCGTTCATGCGTATGTCTCAAAAGCTTGTGTTTCATCAAAGTATATGTATTTGCGCCATCAAGCATATGCTCTCTACTACCGCCATGTATGTATCCTCGTCTTCCTTCATGTATTTGCGTTTTCCATGTTACTGCGATGCATGCTTAAATTCAAGCGACTTGCATGTGGGATTGAAGACGTTACTCAATACAATACAGTATATGAGTACTTCTGAACAACTTTATTCAATACGCCCATTGCCAAGCTATGCATTTGTTTCGCTCAACGCCCACAATCATATCTAAACACATTGCTTACCTTTGCGTTAGGTTTGCAGACTAAGGTTATTGCCTCAAATTCATCAAAATGAGAGCAACACCTTTTCCCAGCTTTTCTTGTTGAAATGAATTTTTTGATGACTGCAAATGTTCAGTATACCGTTGAACAAAGGAGACTTACGAAACTCGCACTGCCTATCGGCTAGCTCTGATTCACTCTACTTGCAGTTCAAACCGACAATCTGAGCTCAAGTTACCCACGCAAACACACCAACTGCACTACCCGCCTCAAGAACGTCATTTTCAGACACCATATCGTCATGCAGAAAAACAGCAGTTGTACTGAAACTGAGCATGCAACGTTCTCTTGAGTTCTTCACTGCAACATTTAATGGTGATAAGCCCATTTAATGACTACGCTACAGCTTATGGAACTTTTGAAAATATCCCACTGAGCATAGCATAAGATGTGCCAAGAAATGTTTTTTATAATTTTGGTTACAGCAATTAAGGGCAGGCCAACGCCTGATGAAATACACTACCTACCGGGGCAGCTAAAGTGAACGCTCTTGCCAAAGGAGGGCTGCGGCGATTTACTTTGTGGCGGTGGATCGTTACTGAAGAACCAACGATAAGAGAAAAGTATTAAGCTAGCCGTCAATTACTTAACGTGATTTCATGCAAAGCCTTTTTAATCAGATTTTGAGAGGAGGGGCAATATAAAACGCGAACTCTCAGAGCCCTAATGTTTGCTAGTCAGCACTTGAATGTCATCTCTTTCCTTTGTTCAAAGGACTGTTGACTGGGGTGAATGAAATATATAAATATCTTTGTCTGTAGAGGAAGTTGTAAGGACTGGGGCACAATTGTCCCCGAATTAAGTGCATGTGTTAAAACAGCCCTGATTTCAAGACAAACACTGGGGCTCTTTAGCGGTTTGGATTTGACACAGACTTTTGAGTAAACATTTCATCAATTTGCTCACTCCACTACCACGTGTGTTTTTTATGCTAGACTACCAGTCTAGGGTCTTGAAACACAAAAACTGAAAAGAGTTAAAAACTTTCAAAAATTTATTTAAAAGTAATAAAGAAGAGTTGGCATTTTTTAACTCCTTTCAAAAATTAATTTTTAATGAGCAAAGTGCCGCTCCCCCAGAAGATGCCGCCCGGGGTCCTGGGACCCCAAGCACCCTCCACAAGGGCGTACGCAAGGTGGGTGGGGTTAACCCCTCCCTTGATCTTGATATTTTACAAAATCTTTATTACCTGTGCAAAGGAAATTAAACGTTTTCGCATACTTTTTGCTTGTTAAATTGTCGATTTAATGCAAATACCATGGAATAAATTTGCATGCAAATTTCAAAGAGCATTGTAAATGGGCTAAAAAAAGTAATACAGTAATTAGGTTTTGGTGAGAATCAGGGTTATCGTCTGCGTCCAGAAACCATCTCACCAATTTTTGCAGACCTTTAGTCCTCTACGCATGTTTAAGATTGCGTTCCGCGGTAGTTCACTTTATCCGAAATAATTGTCTTTATTTTGTCTCCTATGGCTGATCAGCGCTAGCGCTGACCGTACTGGCTACATTACCAAATTCTGTAGCATGATGGAACTGTTGCTCGAGCTCAAAACAGCATTTTTTACATGGAAGCATTCGGGCATTTCATAATATCTCAGCAGGGGAAAAGGAAAACTACGTTTTCTGGACTTCCATACATAACAAAAAATTGAAAATTTTCTTGCGTACTTTGTACGCATTCTCAATTCTTATGTAGCAGGGTTGCCAATTTGGCTTTCTGAAGACAGATTTTGAAATTCTGACTTTTTTGAACACCTTTAGCTTCTTTGGAAATAAAAAAAGCCAGAAAAATCTGGATTTTTCTGGATTATTTTCAGTCGGATAGGCTTGGCTCTGGCAAAACATTGTCTGAGCTGCACATTCATTACAAATCTCTTGCGACGAGGGTCTATTACCATGCAGGGTGCACAGACTACTGCAAAGATTTTACTTTTGCCCTGAAAATGATCGATGTTATTGATAAAAAACAAATGCACGACAGTCTAATTACGGGGAAAGAATATGCTTCTGAAGATTAGACTTGTGTTATATCGATGTTTTTGATGAGTTTTAATATCTATTTTGTGTGTGGTTGTGCATGTTTTATGTATATATGCCTCAAAACGGCTATCTGGCTTTTTCCGACTTTTTTGGGACAAGGTCTGGCTTTTTTTGGTGAAGACAGGTTGGCAACCCTGTTGTGTAGTTTAGCAAGATTCGATCTTGCAAATCGGAGTGTGCGCCAGTCAGTCCAGTCGCACACCTATGCTCGACTGCTCAAGTTCGACGAGACATTAGCGCAGCCTCATTTTGCAGTTGAAAATTATTGTTCTGACGCAGTAATGAGTGTGTTTTACCCCCTTTTTTCAACACGAGGCCAAAATTTTGCAGTCATGAACTCCTGTGTCGCAGCATTGAGTTTATTTTCCTCCGATATCCTAAGTTGGAGAGCTGATAGTTTATATTCAGTGCAATGACACAAAAAATACTGGGAGTGCGTGTAAAAGAATATGCATATTATGCCAACAAACTTCGCCAAAAAGTTGGTTTGGAAACATGAATATGACGTCAAATTGTGACATCACAAAGACCGCACACCACAAACAAATGACCACCATATGTCACTGAATGAAACCCCCTCATGAAAATTTTCTGCGTACGCCACTACGCCACTGACCCTCCACCGTTGCTACGCCACTGACTGTACACCACGTGCTAACTCTGAATTTGAAGCATGCAAACACACAAAGACTAACATGGAAATTTATAAAGGCTACCTGACACAACTTTTCGGTTGTGAAACACGTTTGTAAGGTTTTACTGGTGGTAAAACCCGTCTCAGTAAAGCTGAAGTTTTGCTGATAGTAAAGACTGACCTCGTATTATTTTGTCAAACATCAAAACGAAAACGTTCAAAAAACAGATGCTTTAGTTTTACATCTCACGCAAGAACTTTGAACAAAAGATTTTCTTTACACTTGCATGATTTATTTATTTTTAAAGCAAGGCATTTATGTTGCTTTCCAAGAAGTTTGGAGAAAGCATGCTACCCACAATGAGTTTGCCTCAGTGTAAAAAACGACTGTTTCATTGAATGAAATTGTGCACCAACCTCCACTGCTTCTGTTTTAGTTGTTCCACTCAACTCATATAAGTGGTAATTTCAACAAATGGAAGATGTTTCATATTTGACTTGCATTCCAGGTCTCATCATCTATTTCGCCTACGGTTATCGCAATAGCAAAGCTGGTAAAAAGCATTGAAGTCACCAGAGCAACATGTTTCAACAGAAGCTTGGACAAAATGGTTCCTGGTAAACATATCTGCAGCAACAGCAAGAACCAATCACCATCGCCAGATGTCCGTCATATAATAAAAAACACAAGTTGCATTCAGTGGTGGACTTGGGGTTGGTGGGCCGAGGCAAGGCTGAAAAAAGACCCTCTGATGACCCCAACCGCGATAAGACCTTTTGATCAAGCCTAGGAAGGGGATATGTGTAAGCGCCCTGCAGAGCAGCGCTTACATTGAGAGCGCAAGGAGAAGCGCATACCCGGCCAAAGCATAACATCCTCGATAGTGAAATCACTATCGGAAGCTTAGTTTGGCTTAATGGGTTGAGGCAAAGTAAAATAAAATATGCAGACCACCCAAGGATACGTTCCTAAGACTACGGCATGACTATTGACTGACATAAATGAAAATGCATATTCATGATGCACAACTTTAATATCACGGAAAGCTGGATAGACAAAGCTAGCAACACATAAAAGTTAAGCGGCAGCAAGTTGGCATCGCCCCCCACTTCTCTAGTTTTGCGCCCCATTTCTCTGCATTCACCATTAACAAACTAGACAGTTTATGAAACACTTTCCGCCCTGAAAAAATGCTTGGTTTACTTAAATTATTCACAGCCATAAATTTTTGCTCTTACTTGATAGGGTCTTTTCAGAACTTTTTGGAACAAATTTTAACCTACGGTTTTTTAAGGTATTGAAGTTGGTTTGAAGCCTTTCATTATTTACACATTAGAGTTGTTGGTGGGGGCTCTTTGCAAGTAGAGCACCTACACATTGGAGTTGCTGGTGGGAGCGCCTTTGAAAGCAACGTATTTATACATTACAGCAGAGCCGCGTGAAGGGCTCTTGGCCCCCAAAAAGAATCCAGATGGGGCCCTTTAATATCAGCAAGCATTTAGGCAGCTGCGTGTTTTTCCGAGCAAGTTACAAATTAGCCCCCTGAGCAGTCACCGCTACGCAGATAATCCTAAAATCCCCAGATCTTCAGAAACACCCGGAAAGGTATGGAAAACCAAGATCTGGAGCAAAACCCCCCAGGTTTTGCACCACAGGCCAAACCATTTTGAAAGTATCAAAAAGGTAATGCAAACTATAAAACAGGTCAATGTGAGGAAGTAACATTTTTTAAATGCCATTCATAATATTACGGACTTTCTGGCCACCCATTGCCCAGTACAAGTTCTTAGACAATGTGTTTCCAGTAATGCCGCATTTAGTTACATCCGTGCTTTCTGCGTGGATTTTCATAGATGTAACAAGGACGATTTTCACGAAAGCTATGTTCGTTTGATCCCCCTAACACTTCTGATGACCTTAACTATTGATGTAAAAAGGAGACTTGGATTTTTTCAAGTATTTTATATTTTATTCTTTTGTTAAAGAAAGAAGTATGCAATCGATATAACTCACCAATGATTTCACATTCGTGCTCCACTCTCGATACATTCTCGAACACAGAAATACAGACGAAACATAAAACTAACCATGCTTGCATCAAACGAGAACACTGAAATATCTCTATGTTAATCTTCTCTGTCATAGCAAGACAGAGCTGTTTAACAAAAATGACATGCAAGTTTGTTTATCTCGTGAGAAAACGCTCAATCGAGTTTCCTAGAAAAAAGCTTTCTGGCTTACTTCCGCAAATTCGTAACATATAACACGCAAATTCGTAGCACGAATTTGCAAACGTTTCTTTTGGGATAATGTGTCGGTTTGAGTCAGACTTAGCGTTTGATAACACTTTAAACTTCAGTTTCCTATTTTGATTTCACTGAATCATCAATTAAGATGACAAGTATTCGCCCTATATTTTTCCAGATTTCACTATATTGAGTGACAGGGGTTAGCCTTAATAGCATGTGGTTTACGCGTGTGTCTAGGGGTCAAGCAAGACAATAACTTGTCTTTTGACAATATCAACCCACTAAACTGTCAGGAGAGAACCAATAGAACTGAACAAGACATTGGCCTTTTGACAATACCAGTCCACATGGCAGGCGGCCAATCTGGTCATACCAAATTTGCAACTCTTTCGAACATGCCACAAGTATCTTCAACTTTAACCAAGTCAGGGAATCAAATGTTTGGTAAAAGTGTAATAACGAAAGACTCTCTTGTCCATCCTAATAACCACCTACTAGACAAGGCCCCGAAGGTACCCTTTCCAGCCCGATGGCCACTGGAGTGACAGAAGGAAGGCTTCTGCCCATCCTTGTGACGTCTACTAGACAAGGCCCCGAAGGTACCCTTGCCAGCCCGATGGCCACTGGTGTGACAGAACCTAGAGTGTTACCGTCATGAGAGGATAAATCCTTTCAGGTGATACTAGCAACGCTCTGTTTTACTTCGAAAGCTAAAGCTACTCAAAGGCAGATTAGACCAAGGAAGGAATTCACAAAAGAGAACTTAAGCGAACTGCTTTTGGTAGCTGAAATCGCAGCTTATATACCCAGATTAACTGGAAACTCCCTAATTAATTATTATTCGATTAGTCACAAGACCTTACCATATATGGTCTTTTCGAGTGAACATTTCCTTATAAGGTAATCGTTGAAGCTCATTAAAATTCCCCTAATTAATCATTATTTGATTAGGCTCTGAACATTACCTTATAAGGCGTTTTGATGGGGGTTTTAGTCATGATTCTTGATTACATCATTGTTGAAAAGTTTTCTGTATCTTTCCATGACATCATCTTCTTAGGTTTTCATTATTTTCTGTTCTTTTCTTAATTTCGTTCTTCTTTCTTCATTTTTCCAAATCAGATTTCATTTGATTTGGTTGTCACACTGTCTTGTTTTTGGATTCAAGACTGACTTGTTAGAGTTTTTGTGTTGCTTAGCAACACTGTGAAAACGTGATAGTTTGTTCGTCATGTTTTTCGTGCTTTGACTGTTTGCAGTCCTTGCGTTGTCTTTTGATGGCCTCCGTTTCAGCTTTTAGCATTGTTTTCTTTTGGTGAAAATCAATCTTAATATGTACAGACCATAAAGTGTCTGCTACAATAACAATGCAATCAAGCAATAACTGGAAATTGCTGCAATTTCGCCTCATTGCTTGAGTGGTCCCACAATGTTGCAAAAAACTGCAAAATACGTTAATTTTCAAGGCACAGTAGTCTAATGTAAAAGCATTCAATTGAAAACCTGCGGTTAATTCATTATGGCAGATTTAGCAAAAAGTGATTTCTTGGACTGAAAAATTTCTATAAATAAAATCAAGGGCGGATATTATGGGAAGCGAATGAGGCGGTCGTCTCGGGTCCCCCTTTTGAGAGTTTCGTACTTATTTTCTGCATTGTTGTGCTAAAAAGTTTATAACCACTCTAGAGCCACATTTAATAAATTATGTGGCAAGTCATATGTTTTTCAAAATAAACCAAAACTTATGTGCAAATGTGCCCAAAGGAGCCTCTCAACTTTTAATGTGTAGACAAAGAACAAGTCAAAATAAAAAGATTTCAAACAATTTACCATGTGAAATGGAATTTCACGCAGAAGCAAATTGCCAGACAAAATGAAAAAATTATGTTGCTTTCAGCGAATAAAGGTTCTGTATATATCACGTGTAAAATATAGGCCCCCCTTTCTGAGACCTTTCTGAGAGAACTTACTAGTATCTAAAAGCAATAGGCAAAATGATATTCCAACTCACATTCTTAAACTGTGTAAGAATTCCTTATCCCCCTTCTTGGTGCAGATATTTAATCTTTGCACAAGGGAAGGAACTTATCCCCAAAGCTTAAAATGCGCTCAAGCGGTGCCCATTTATAAAGGGGGTCCAAAGGATTTATGCACCAATTACAGACCCATCTCCCTCCTCTCACCCACAAATAAAATTTTTGAAAAACTTATCTACAGCCGCTTGTACACCTATCTTGAGCAGAATAGTATGCCATCTAGTCATCAATATGGTTTTCGAATGGGTCTATCCACAACATTGGCAATATATGATATGCAGGAGAATATCCTGGAGAATCTAGAAAAGGGTTTCATTACTTGTACTATCTTTTGTGACCTGTCTAAAGCATTTGACACCATAGATCATGATGTGCTACTGTGGAAATTGAATAATTTTTTTGGAATAAGAGGTTTACCTCTCAAATTGCTGGCTAGCTACTTGCAAAGACGACAGCAGTACACTGTCATTGATGGCTGTACATCAG
>Ga0210059_1010956_pt1 | contig 13925 bp, 6 predicted proteins | sample Ectturendosymbi2_FD_188042 | JGI IMG/M metagenome (GOLD analysis project Ga0210059, IMG submission 188042) | Ecteinascidia turbinata endosymbiont from Florida, USA - Sample 2 (SPAdes) (version 2) | ecosystem: Host-associated > Tunicates > Ascidians > Unclassified | place: Key West, Florida... | reverse complement strand
GTACACGCAACCCGCGCGGGTTGCGTGTACCCGCATTTGCGGGGCGGGTGCGGGTTGAAGTTGCTGCGGGGCGGGTGCGGGTCGGGCGCGGGTTGAGAAATCCTTTGTGCGGGTAACTGAGTGTTGAGCCAAAGCACATGAACTTAATCAGCTGAAAAATCGCAAAACACGTTGATGTGCAGCAGGCCTACTGAGTTGTTTGCCAGCATTGCTCTTAGGTAGGCCTGCAGCAATTATTACATTACGATGTAACAACCCATTGTTGCGAAACATTAGCTCAGACTCTTGCCATCAGGGATCCCACTTTTGGGGAATTTGTTCCTAGATTGGGAATTTCAGCAATGTTTGGGGAAAAATTTGGGGAATTGAGGTATCTAGGGATTTTTTAGGGAAATTGCATTTTGTGGGATAAAATTGGAACAGTCAGTGTGGTCACGCATTTCCATCAAATATGGTAATCAGATTCTTGTGATTTAAATATCAATTCCAGGATCTTGTCTATCTGTTGTAATGTATCTAAATTAGTCTAATCTCTACGGTAATTTGCAACCGAACCAGGTCTTGGGTATAGTGTTGCTGAAATTGGATGAACTCAGTCGGCAGCGGTTAACATGTGGGGTTTGTTTGTGATAGGTAGGCTACTAACCAAAAAATGCAAGGGTACTAACCAAAAAATCATTAGGGTTGTGTCATCAAGGAAACTGTCACTTGGCCAAATCTACAACGGACTGTGCGATTCTGCGAGAACTGGTTGTTAAATTTAAGAACATGAGAAAAGAAGTGCTGCTCTTGCAATACTTATATGTTAGCGGTGATGGAAAGACTTAAAGTGACGTTACAGTAGAGATTGTTTTTAATATCCCCAAAGGCAGAATATATCTTGATGTTAGAAGTTGACTACAGTATATCTACGGTATTTGGTTTCATAGTGTACTGGTATGCATGAGTTTAAGAAGGGGTAGCGATCTTAGTCCCGTGTATGTTGTAATTTGATATTTGTTCATCAAGTTTTTAGTTAAAAAATGCCTTTCTCTTAGTTTTGAGTTGATGAAATCAAATTTCACCACTGTTGGCCCCTTGGAACAATATTTTTGGCCACTCCATGGAAAAATCCATCTGACGCCCATGCTGGTATGTGCTGTAATCATTATTACGCCTAAGTCACCTATGCCAATGTAATGTAAATAATTGCTGCAAATGAGACATCATCAGCTTCAGTTGAACCTTCTCCAGAAAAATCCAGTTTGTGCAAAAATTTGCAGTGAATGTTTTTTTTGCCACTTCTTGGCGTGACGTTGAATGCATGTTTCACCACAAATGGGATGTGGGCAAAGAATTGCACCCATGTATAAGTGGTGTGCACACGCAATAATAGAGTGATCATGGGTGTGATCTGTATTGTTGCTTGCTGCCATAATATGAGCTTTGTGCGCTTGTTCGGGCTCTCCGATAGCAGCAGTTGCTTCCGTCTGAATTGCAAACTGGTTGGTCAGCCCTTTGCTAAGCGCCAGAAATCCAAGATGTTCAGTATGCAATAAAACTGTCCCTTGTCGTAGATCACACGAATAAAGCACAAAAGCAGGTAATCACGTGCAGTTAGCTGGTTTTACTATTACAAAACATAACGAGCCTTTCAGGTGTTTATTTTGGCCAAGCCATTATTTTCTCTTGTTTAGTCAAGAATACCGAATCATCCCAAAACTGTTCTTAAGCACATTAGTCAACACAGTAACACTAAGTGTGCTAAGCCAGGAAGTTGGTTTACAGGGATGCCGGGCAACGGTGCAGCATGGGGAGCAGTAAAAAATTAGGACAATGGAAAATTATAAAAACAAACAAATTGTGACCAATATATGTTTGTTTCTGTTCAGATAAAATATCGACCCCCCAAAAAATAACATAAATTTGTTGCAACCACAATGCTGCATTGCCCTGAGCCGACCAAAGAGAGAATCGAACCGACAACCATCGGGATACCAGCAATGAAGATTCCCCACTTGACTTGGTTCACTCTGCTGTTACTGATAAGAATTCAATGTTAAATGTGGCGTAATCACCATGCCACAACCATTCTGAATTTCCTTGTTACGCAAATAGCTGCAATGATGAACTTAATTCAATTTTGATAAATCAAGAAATTGCCATGATACTGTTATGAAAAAGGCAGTTCCACCCTCGTTGCCACCTTTTTTAAAGGGCCGGCTGGACAATGCCTCTGTCACGTTACCGCTATCCAGCGTCCCTGCTGGCTTATACTGTATTTTGAAGTGCTAAAAGTTAGGTGAGAATTACACACTGCTTTGTGCAAAATCTAGGGAATTTTTGTGAAATTTTGGGAATTTTGAACTCATCTTTGCGGAATTTCTAGTCAAAATTTGGGGGAACCCTGCTTGCCATGTGGTGGGCAGGTGACCATTTTCCAATGCTACCGTCGTACTTGGTGAGGAATAATTCAGTCTTGCAGCACTTCTAAATGGATAAAACAACGCTTAACACACAGCTAGTCACAACTGGACTGAAACGTGTTTTTATCATCTCAAATCTGTTGACTGCGAAAGATCAGATCTGTTGAAAGTTTTGGTTGTCAATGAAAAAGAATGAGTAGCTTGATTTTGATGCTTGTTAGACTTGTCTTCAGACGTTATGAGTAGGGCAAGTTTATAAACTTTTTTACAGTTTCCAACAACTTCTGAAATACTCAGAATTTATGTAGTACGATGAGCTGGTTGCAGGAATTTTATATTACAACCTTTTCCTTTTTCATACGCAACTTTTATCAAGTAGGCCTATTGCGCAAAATGTAAAAGTGTGATTTAAAAAACATGCTTGAGAACTATTTCAGTATAGTTTTGTTCTCCTTGATAACCGATTCGAACTGAATAATGACTTAAAAGCAATTGTAGAAATGACCCGGCCAAACAAGCATCAGTCCACAACTGTAGGCCAAATTGTTAAATTGCCAAGCAACTTCATGCACTGTGGAACGAAGTTTTAGCACGCTACACAAACTGTTGGAAAATGATCGCCATTTCTCGCCAGATAATGTTTGGAAATATTTAGCATTATATGTAAATAAATCGCTTGAGTAAACCACTGTCGTTTAAAATGCTTGTGCATAAATGCAACTTTTTACTGCAACTTTTGTTGAAAATAAATCCACATTTCTCACGATTTCATTGCAACAAAAACATGCCCTAGTTATGAGTTTTTAGTAGTTTTTGGACAGGTGCGGGTTTAAGACCGAAAAAGTGCGGGGCGTGGTGGGTGCAGGTTGGGATGGTCTGCGGGGCGGAGCGGGAGCGGGCAAAATTTCTCAAACTCCTGCGGGTGCGGGGGGGGAACGGACACAAAATTTCGACGCTTGCTGGACTCTAGTAGGCGGCTAGACAAGTAGGCCTAGGCAGGAGCTTGAATTTGAATGCCCAAAATAGTATTAGATGTTGCATACTCTGTGCAACACAAGAGATGCACAAACAAACGTTTGACCATAGAAAAGCTTAAAAATGCTGTGTCAGTAAAGCGCATCCTCTACAAAACTTTCCAAGAAAAATTAAAAACAACAATGAGTTTGAAATTTGCAAAGAAAAAAGATTCGATTCCCTCCTCCGCTCCATCTCCACCGACAAAGAACTTTCTTAGAATCCGTATCCGCAAATACATTCAGAGTCCAATCCGCAGACTCCGTAACTCCAATTTTTGTCCACCTCTGGTTTTTCAGGCTCTTTTGCCCGAATCTCGCATCTGTTGTATGCGGTGCGACTCAGGTTTCTGCGGCTGTGCACAGTTCTGTCAGTTCCAGGTTTGCGGAAAGCATTCGAGGTTATACCCGACTTGGCTGCTGTTTTTGGTGGTTCGGAGGTGCGCATGATTCAAGTAATTGTTCTGCGCAAACGTTGCGCAGTCTATTGAACAATCAATTTTCTGATGGAAAATCGATTTCGCATAACTTTACTGTTGCTGAAAAATATTCATACTGTAGCCTAGTGTGACAAGGAAATATCCTGTTCTTTTGTTTGTACTGTATGACTATGAGTATGACACGTCGTGCACAAATGACAAAGTAGTACAGTAGTCGCAGGATATAGATTGAGATTACTACCAGGCAGTGGCGTAGCCAGCCAAAATTTTTGGGGGGACCAAAATGTTTGATTTTAGGCGAATAACACCGTTTTGTTTGGAAAAACGCCACTGAAACAGCAAAATGACTATATTTTCTAAAAATTTGGGGGTCATGGCCCCTTTGCTCCCCCCTCTGAAATTTTATGCGTACACCACTGTACGCCTCATATTATTATTATGCGGCAAATAAAACGCTGAGTTTGTCATTCAAACTCTACCGATGTCGTAGCATAGTCGATAGTGGATGTGTTTAAGGTTTGCTGTGCTGATGGTTTTGGTTCAGTTCTCAGCTTGGCGACTCTCATTTTGGTAGTAGTGGTTGCACAAGTTTTTAAACTTTTCTCTTCAGACTTCTAGACACCAAACTGAAGATATCTTATGGATAATAAATTTTAATTCTATAATAATGCCTGTGTTATGGCAAGATTGTATAATGTAACTCACACAGCTGGGTCGAGCAAAAGCAATTCCTACTCTCAAGTCGCGTAATCACTGCATGCCTGCAGGCAGTGGCGTACCATGGATGGTGATGTCACAAAGAGCTATAGAATCAGAATGAATGTGCAATTTATGTTTGAATTTATTAGCCTATTCATTAATTGCATATCTCATAAACATAACTTGAACTCATTGGCAGCTGTACTTCATATAAATAGAAGTAATGTGGCCGTCAATAGGAAAAGGTTTTACACCCCTGGATTAGGCCTTTAACGACCGCAAAAGCCAATAGATTGGCACATACGTTTTTGGTTATAACTCATCAGCTGCTGCAGCTAGAGAGGTGTTCAAACCCTCTACAGATTCAACAAGCATAGTAGTTTCGAGTCAAAAAAAAATTTCAGTTTTGGGTTTGGGGTTCTCTTGGGGGGAGTCACAAGTGGGGATGTATTCGTGTTTTTATGGCCTACTTTACCCGGCCCTGGATGCCCATCAAATGGGCCCACATTTTGGCCCAAATATTTTTACGAAACTAGGCCATCTTAAGAGTCTTTTTAGAGCCCTTGATTGACTTTCTAGTGTATCTGGATGAAAAATTATGCCACAAAAACCAAAAAGTAGTCAAAAATCCTACCCCTGAAAAAGGTAACCAGGGTGGAATAACACCCCATTTGGATATGGCCATAACTCGCCGTTAGAATAGGCTAGAGAGCTGTTCAAACCCTTTAAAGATTCGTGAAGACTAGTAGTTAGACGGGAAAAAAATTTTCAGCTTGAGATCACGGGTTTTTTGTTAATGTTTGCATATTCAGAGCTTGTTTATGCATATTTCTATACATTTGGATAATGACGTCACTTCCAGGGAGTCGAACCATCCACTAGATTTGGTGACTCGAAATTTTTCTGGATTCTAGGCTTCAATCCGGGTCTTTAGAGGGTTTGATGGACTTTCTAGCATTTCTGGTTCAAAAGTTATGGCCAAACTTCCGGGTTTCAATAGGGAGATCCTGTGAAATTACTCAGCCATGTCATCAACGATTTGGGGTCTTTTTGCCGTAACTTGGGCACCAGAAACGTTAGTAAGTCGATCTAGGCCTCTAAAGCTTCATATTCCAGCCTAGAATACAACCAAACCTTGAGCCAAAATTTTGGCCCTTTGTGGAGGTGATGACGTCATAATGAAACAACCAAAAAAAAGTCAAACCTACCATTTTTCTAACCCCACCCACTGAAAACCCCGTCGCCAAATCTAAAATGGTTTTTTTTTTCAGTGCAAACTAGAAGATTTCAAGAGTCTTTCGAGGGCTCGTATAGCTCGCTATCATATTCTGGTGGGAAGTTATCGTGAGCTACAGTAGCCGCCAGTGGGAGACTCATGCGTTTTCTGATTTTGGGGGTAAATTGGGGTTTTCGGGCCATAACTTTGGTTCCGGACATGCTAGAAAGTCAAGCAAGGGCTCTATCGACGCGGGAGATTATCTAGTTTCCAAAAAAAGTTTAAGCCAAAATTTTGGCCCATTGGATTGGTGTCCAGGGCCCATCAAAGTTGGTCAAAAATACAAAAACACACACACTTTCTGAGGCCTTCTCAGGCGAACCCCTCACCCAAATATAAATTTTTTTTTTGATTGAACCAAGAAGACTTGCTGCATACAAGAGGGTTTGAACAACTCTCTAGCTATAGCGGCAGGCAAGTTATAACCAAAAAAGCACTCGCCAATCTTTAACGTGCAGTCGTTAAAGGGTTAGGATAAACAAACTGTCTATTAATTACAACAAAGCTAATAAGTTTTAGATTCTAAATTATGACACAACCTAATCTAAATTATGTCTTGACCTGGGGCAGGGCTTCAAACTACTGTACTATTCAACCTCTTGTGAATTTACAAAACAAAGCTGTCAAAGTTCTGAAAATATCTAACAAACCACTTTGGATAAAACTTATACAAAATCACACAGTAACAATCAAAACTATTCAAAATCTCTACTGATGAGTTTATATGATCTTATGAAACAATCTACTATCATCACGTTTTAACAAGTATTTCAAATCTATTTAAACTGTTCTTAGTTACCCCACCAGACTTGCAAGTTAAAAAAAACTCTTTTTACCCAAAGTAAACTTTTCTCAAAGGCAATGCTCTGTCAAATTCATTGGACCTAAAATATCCTTGACCATATCAAGTTTCAATCTCACTTTAACTTGGAACAACTACACAAAAACTAAAGAACTCTCTCTGTTAGATATTTGAATGAGAGCTGATGATGCCTACTTTGAAGGCAAAATATATACTCTGTAAGATCTTAGTGTCTGATTCTGTGCTGAGAAAAGATTTCTTTCCATAGACAGCTCTCTGGTAGATGGTACAAAGTAACAATTACAATTCACCTAAACTTATCTTGTGTTGTTCATTCATTCATTCTTTGCACTTTTGTACCATGTGTTTTTTCCATTGTGTTATTTTATGTATTTTCAGGCACTGTAAATTTTTGTTTTGTAATGTGGCTTAGTCTTAATCTGTCTATCACTTGATATTCTTTCCAGCTTGTCTTTTGCCTCCTTAAATTCTATACCATTCTAAAATAAATGTACATTAATTTTAGTGTTTTTTTTTTCTTTACACTTGTGAAATTCAACATTTCATCATGATAACTGTGTGTACATAGCATGCAATCATCTGCAAATACCATTTATATGTTTGCTTTGATCACCTTGTCTTCTCCATTCACATGAATAATGAATAGTATAGAACAAGAAGGTATACCACTGTGCCTAAGTGATCCACAGAGAACAGATGACATTAATATACCTGAGAGATAAGTAGCCACAAGTGATTTTTTATTCATCTAGTCATGAATAAGCACAACCTAAATCATTCAATCTCATTGCTATCTTTTTTAAGCCTGGGTAGCCTTAGCCTATATTGTACAAATTAAAAACTTATTGTGGTGATTATCTGGACTGCTGTTGTAGTTGCATTAACTTCAAGGTTATTAGATACTTTAATGTCTGTTAGAATCAAAACAAACAAGATCTTATTAAAAAAAGACCAAGACAGTGTTTCTTCACCTCTTTAGTGTCATGGACCCTTCAACGATTTGATTGAAAGCTATGGGTCCCTTTAATACTGTGATGTAAAAGTGGTCTCTACTAGGAACTTACCATGTTGTTGCATAACAATCAAATTGTCTAGCAAGTAGAATTGTTTAAAAAGAATTGCTAAGAGAAGGATAATCGTAACTTGCATACCTTTGGTAAAGTGAAAAAATATGTGGTGGTACACATGAGCCAAATCTTGTGTTGCTAAGTAGCCTAGATTCTGGAGTTATGCTTGATTCGTTGTTTTTGTAAACTAGACCCCCGTATGAAATAGTTTGGTATTTTGCTTTAATCCCATACGTGAAAAGGTCATGGACCCCTAAAAATTGTCTGTGGACCCCAGGTTGCGAACCATTGGCCTAAGATATGGTGTTTTGTTAGTTTTTATCATGGAGTTGTAATATTGGCAAATAAAAGTAAGATCCACTAATTGGTTCTAATTATCGTATTGAAAGTTTTGTTTTTTTTATTTTTGTGCACTTAGTCTTTGTTAATTGCACATATGATCATGGGCGCAATTAGATGCGGCTCAGGCTTTCCGATTGCAACACCAACATGCCAAAGTTGTGTTCAGTCCTCTGACTCATATCCTGACAAAACGCAAGTCGGTCTGCCTGATTGTCATCAGTTTGCCATCACAAGATTTGAATTTTGTAAGGAAAGAGGTTAAGGTCTTCATGGAGGATTCTCAAAATTTTTGATCTGGAAATGCCAACTTCTTTCAAGAGATGGTGCGTAAGCTGTTCCCGCAAATTCTTGATGTTGTTAAGTGTTCTCGCAGAACAAGGTCAACCATTGTGACTTTCATTGGTATAGGTGACACTTCCAGTCTCCCGAAATTCAACCACCAAATCTTAAATTATTCCTCTATCAGGTACTTTGTCCCCAGGGTTGTTCCAAAATTTCTGACTCCAACCTTTCCAAAATTTCTGAATCCCAACAAGACTCCTCAACATAAAGTGAACGTAGTTTGGCTGCCAACAATTTTGTAGCAATTTGCAATCAATGGAAATCGTGGTACACAGCAAGAATTCTCTATTTGAACAAAAGTTTCAAACGAAATTACCATTTCAACAGGAATTCTCAACTTATAAGTTTGATGTAAAAATTATCCAACTGTACTTCTGGAGTCCGACAAAAAATCTAGCCCTGACTCCTAGTGTTGTTAGCAATCCAACTCCACCCAAAAACCTCCAACTCCGCAACTCTATTTGTCCCTGCTAAAATCTCTCCTACATTGCCTGTATCAGCACCACCGATTTTGTGGTAAAGCAAAGTATGTCTCTGCTATAGCACACCTGTCAACTGCTTGTGTTTGACAAGACATTTACACAGCCTGATATTTTTGCCGTTAACTGAGGTGTCCTAGTGCTGAGTATGTTTTGCTCCCCTGTTTTAATGCGCAGCCTGATTTTGCAGTTGTGAAATACCGTTTCGTAGGACTGAATGTGTTTTACTCCCTTGTTTTAACATGCAACCTGATATGTTTGCAGTTGTGAACTGCTTTATAGCATTGAGTGCACTTTCCTTTGGTATGGAGTGCTGATAGTTCATAGTCAACACAATCACACAAAATTATACAACAGCAAGTAAGGAGAGTGTGTAGAATAATATGCAATACTGTGTCAACAAAATTTGCCAAAATGTTGGTTTGGAAATGTGAATATGACATCATATTGTGAGGTCACAAACAACATATACCTAGTAACAATGACTACATGCCACTGTGTTTTTTATGATGGTTGTTGTCCAAAAATGCACCTGGAGCATTAGACTTTGATCAACCAGAATTTATGAGTGTTACCAAACATTAGCATCCAGTCATCTGCAAGTATCACTGGCCATGACCTATATATGTCTTTGAGACCAAGGCTTGGTACAAACTGCAATACACTTGCTTGTTACTGGTGTGTATCTTCAACAATCTGTTAAAAGAAGAGACTAATAAACATGAGTGCAGTGTTTATATCACCATTATCTTTACCAAGCATCTGTATGACAAAAAAAAGCATTGTTCATTAACTAATTCCTGTAGGAATGAATGTATGAGCTAAGGAGTGCTGTAGTAGAAAAGTTTATGTGTTTGTAGACAGAAGGTTGGTCTTTGCAGTGGACATGCAAAACAAATCATAGCCCTTTGCATGGTGTATGTCACTCAAAGAAGTAGGATAATTTATATAAGCATCTACTGGTATTTTGTGGTTTGAGTATATAAACTGGTAATTCAATCTTAACAACAAAAAGTATGTGTGAAAACCTGTTTGCTGCATTGGGTGAATACTTTGTCTTTATTGCATTTTAATTACCTGTTTACAAAGTGCTTTTGCTGCAAGGTTGTGCAGTTTCTGAGTAAACAGTAACAATGTATATTTGGCACCACTATTGGATATATTTGAATGACTACTGTGAGCATAAGCGTGATCATGGCTGCTGAAAAAGCTGTTTGTCTTAAAAAGGGAATGCATGATTATAAATCAGACTCCACTTTGACTAAGCAGTTGAATAATGTAGCAGTGTTGTCTCCTGGTAATGAGATGCACATATACATGGATTCTGGTAATGAACTAGATTTAATCCAGTGTACCAATTCCACTGTAATGGAATCTGAAAGATGCAGTAAAGCTGACACCCAGTGTAATTTGCATGGCTGTGGTGTTGCTCCACCATGCACTATGGTTACCAATCAAGCATCTTGTGAAAGTGATCACTCAGTGCCAGTCAGCTTGTCGCATGACTTCTCACCACTTACTGAAAGTTCATATTCTCCACTCATTCCAAGTGTGCCATTTAGCACACCTGCCACAGAAAACAAGTTCATTGAAAGCTGTGTTTGTTGTAAGAAACAGAATTTGCCACGAATTCCATCTGTGGTGATAAGTGAGTCAGATGTTCCTTTGCAAGGTTCAAGCAATGGTGTTCCTGGTAGCACAGAAGAATCTGTGCAAAAGAGTCAGGATATCACCAACCGGTGTCAGGTATGTAAAGGCATAAAACTAGTGCGTATTGGAGAAAGTAGCAGCTCAGTGGAATCAAGCAGCAGTGATTTTAATCCCTGTGATATAAATGAACATTTGGTTCTTGATTCACAACGAAGCTGTGACAGTGCATACAGCTCTTCCATGGACACAATGTGCAATCTTCATCAAGCTCATGAAAGCAGTAACTTACCGTTATCAGCAACTAATAATGGAAGTATGGACAGTGATGAAGCAGTGCCAGCAGCATTTTCTTCTCTAGAAGGTTCTCCTAATCATAAACCTCGTGGACTATCAGTATATACTCTAAGAAAAACTGCTTCATCACCATTTTCTTCATCTTCCTCTATTGCTTCAGATATTGAATTACCTCCTGGTTGTGATGAAACAAATACCAGCAGTTTTTCACTAAAAGTTGAAAGTTCCCCAAGAAAGTTGTCTTCTTCGTCTACATGTTCTTTGCGGTAAGGGTCTTTTGTCTAAAATACTCAATAATATTGATGCCAAATTCTGTGATGATGTATTTGTTGATTTGGCAGCACTACATATTACAGTGCATAATATGTATACAACATAAATAAAGGTGTCATTATAATTTGCCAATTACTACTTTGTTTAACTTTGACTGTTTATTGAAAATTTTGTTCTGGGTTTCTCAAGCATTTAAAGTTGTGAAGTTTTGAAATTCAAATGAATGTAATTATCGGATGACAACATATTTTATCATTTTAATTATCGCTGCTTTGTTGTGATTTATTAAATTTAAGTTACATCTGAAGTAAGTTTTGAAGTTAGAGATAACTCAATTATTTGAGAAAGATGTAATTTCAAGTTTGAACTGTCACAGTTGGTGTTGTGTGATATATTCATTTCAGATGTTAGGTTGTTTGCTTTCTCTGTGTTGCAGTGGACTGCATCACCTTGAGCTACTTAGGCAAACACAATAATTTGGGGTGTTAAACTAACAGGAAAGCAACCAGCAGCAATAGAGCTCACCTGATGAGATTACTCTACTGATACTAGATCACACTATTATTATTTTGGGGCAGGTGAATTACAATGATTCGATTGTGGTGACTATCACAGTGACTTGTTACTTACGGGCACCATCTACCGGTGACCATTTATTTACATGTGGCGCCATCTTCAGGCTGCAACATCTGTCCTTGTTTTAGCCTTTCAGCATTCCACTTGCTAGCATTGCTTGTAGATTCAAGGAGTGACGATGTGTAATGTTACATGAAATTGATTTCTTACTTTAAATTTGCTGTAGATTCCTTGCTTGTCTCAATGTAGAGTGTAGTTACATGAAGACAATGTTTATATATAACAATTTGTTAATGTAAACTTTAGTCCTTTAAGGAGCAGGTCAAGTTTTTTTGTGTGACATCGGGCTTGAGAAAAAAGATTCTCAACGAGCAATTTCTTTGCTTTTCTTAACACTTTGAGAGCTGGCATACGATATATTCGTATTTCGATTTCGGCCTAAAAAACAGCAGTTTGCGGTTGCCTTACCAACGCCCTAGCTCCTCCGCCGATTGCGCTAGAGAGCTGTTCAAGGGCTCAAACGGATCGGCCAGTCTAGTAGATTGCACTCGAAAAAAATTTTTTTGGTTGGGTGTTACGGAATTTTTGTGACTGACATAAGTGAAGTAGTTTTTGGGCCATTTTGGCTCATGTTGCCTGGCCTAGGGCCCAACTGCTAGGTCAAAGTATTTCGCTGAAGTTTTCATTGGAAACTAGACTCGAGTCCGAGTCTTTTGAGCCTTTGATCGACTTTCTAGTGTTTCTGGTTCAAAAGTTATGATCTAAAATAAACAAAATAATTAATTAGCTAATTAGTCAAATATTTTTATTACTTTAGACCATAATTTTTGAACCTGAAACCCCAGCAGGTCATCCAAAGTATCAAAAGACTCGGATTGTGGCCTAGTTTCCAATAAAAACTTCAACGAAATACTACCACCTAACGGTTGGCGCCCAGGGCCAGGTAAAGTGGGCCAAGGTGGCCTAAAAGTCGTCCACTTATGACATTACTCACAAAAAACTCACATCCCCAAGCAAAAAATTTTTTTCGAGTGCAGAGTAGAAGACTTGTCGCGTCTTTTGACGCTTCCACCAGGTCTGTAACCCGAACAGGAGTGGAGATATTCCCACGCAAAGCCACGTGCATTTAGGCGTTTTTTTTTCCGAAGATCCCCGAAAGCAGCCGGACGCCAAAGAGTTAAAAAAAATAGCAGTTGAAATAGAAATGCATATTTCCAGGGTATAGATAAACTTGGAAAGAATAGTTGGAATGTGCTGAAAATTGTCAGGAAGCTGATTGTAAATCATGCATGTTCAGTTGAAGGAAAGTCATTCCTGTTGACTGAAAAATCATCTGAAATAGGAGAAAGTTTTGCATTACGTCTAACATCAGTCTATCTAAAATGATGTCTGGATTAAAGTACATTTTCAGAATTTTTGTCAAAGATGGTGTTAAATTGTAAAGGGTTGCTGGTAATCTTCTAATTTTTGTAAAGACTACTAGAAACTTGTCCGGCTATGTCACATTTTTGTTCAACACATCACCATTTTTTCTGTACATTCTCTGGTTGGCCCCACTAAAATTTGTTTGAACCTACTGTGACTTTTTGTAAAAAAATTCTTAAACTCTCTTAATTCAGCTACTTTTTGATGTGGATAACTTTTCAGAAAGATTTTGATAGACATACGAAAATATGTCAGCTGACTCATAGTTAGACAAATAGTTTAGAAAATGAACAGTACCATGAAAAAGAATTTTATACAGGGTTCCTATGGAGTATGGAAAAGTATCAGAAAAAAGTTTGGTCATTTTCCAGCCTGGAAAAATCTTTAATAATATTTCATGGTCTGTTAATATGGCAAAATTAATCTTTTGGCATACATTTTCATATTTTATTCAAGACTAATAATTTTACTTTCATAGTGTTAACATGTTCACTGCCAGCGTACCAATATATCATACTGGAAATCGGGCTAAAATCAAGCATGTTTCGGTTATCTTAACATTTTCATGTTCAGCCGGTTTTGAGGATTTTGCACAAAAAAAAACAGATCGCACGTGGCTTTGTGTGAGCGTAACTCTGGCACCGAAAGTGGTAGAGGGTTGTTCAAAGGCTCAAAAGACTCAGCAAGTCTTCTAGTCTGCACTCAAAATATTTTTTTTTGTTTGGGGGTGCGGATTTTTTTTTAAGAATGTCATAGGTGGAGGGCTTTCAGGCCACCTTGGCCCACTTCACGTGGCCCTGGGTCCAAATTTTGTTTGATGG